>FWPU01003211.1_pt1 | contig 42001 bp, 34 predicted proteins | sample 2228361 | NCBI WGS metagenome assembly FWPU01 (sample SAMEA103939777, study PRJEB20133) | metagenome | reverse complement strand
CAATTCCCAGCCGCCCATCCGCAACAGGTAGGTACGATTGGAGTAGCCATGGGGAAACTGGGCCACGCTCAGCGGCCCCTCCACGTCAGGCAAGTGGGCCTGGAGATAGCGGGCCAGGGATTCTACCGGCAAGTCTTCTCTGGGGCGCACCGGACCAGGCCGGTCCAGGGAGTCCATGGGATACCTCTGCCAACCTAACGATGCGAAGTTAACGATTACAATCTGGCGTCAATACCCCGGCAGAAATTTGGCGGCACTCCCTCTGGTGGAAACCATCGGCGAATTTCTGCCGGGGTTTACTATCAGCTCAGCACTTTACGGTTGCCATATACCCGCTGGTAATATTCCCGAAATTCGCCGTTACGGATGGGCTCCCACCACCAGCGGTTCTCCACGTACCAGCGCACGGTGGTGCGAATGGCTTCCTCATGGCTGTAGGTAGGCTGCCAGCCCAGGGCCATGATCTTGCTCACATCCAGGCAGTAGCGGCGATCGTGGCCCAGGCGATCCTCCACGTGCTGGATCAGGCTGCGGGGCTTGCCCAGCTCGTCCAGCAGGATCTCCACCATCGCCAGATTGGTTATCTCCTGGCCGGTTCCCACGTTGTAGGTTTCCCCGGGAACGCCCTTCTCCAAAATCAGGTCAATGGCGGTGCAATGATCCAGGACGTACTGGTAATCCCGCCGCTGCTGGCCGTCGCCGTAGACCGGAAGGGGCATATCGTTCAAGGCATTGGTGATGAACAGGGGGACCACCTTTTCAGGATACTGGTACGGGCCGATGTTGTTGGCCCCCCGGCTGATGGTGGTGGGCAGGCCATAGGTGATGTGGTAGGCCTGGACCAGATGATCCGCGCCGGCCTTGCTGGCTGCGTACGGGCTGCGGGGGGCCATGCAGTCGGTCTCTCGGCTGCGGTGTTCGCCCTCGATGTGCCCGTACACTTCATCGGTGCTGATCTGGTGGTAGCGGAGATTGCCACAGCGGCGGGCCACCTCCAGCAGGACGAAGGTGCCGTACACATCCGTCTGGATGAACGCGTCCGGGTTGAGGATGCTCCGATCCACGTGGGTTTCCGCGGCAAAGTTGACGATGGTGTCCACCTCGTGCTCCCGGACCACCGACTCCACCAGTCCGGCATCGCAGATATCCCCCCGCACAAAGGTGTAACGATCCGAATGGCGCTCGGCCACGTCCTGAAGGTTCTCCAGGCGTCCGGCGTAGGTCAGTTTGTCATAGACGATCACATGGTAGTCGGGATGCCGGGCCAGCAGCATGCGTACAAAATTACAGCCGATGAAGCCGGCCCCGCCGGTTACCAGAACGCGTTTCATTTTTTTCCCTTTCCTGGAATAGCCTGGTGCTCTGGGGCATGGCACCGCCTCACAGGTCGCGACGCCTTCGATGCCCCTGCCAGCGCTGCCGCCGCAGCCGGTTGAGGCGCAGCCGACGGACACGCCCCGGCTGTCGGTAGGCCGGCAGGGGAAAGGTACAGGCCAGCGTCAACGTGGGCAGGGCGGCCAGATCCCCGGTCAACGCCGGGTGCAGACCTGGCGCCGGCTCCTGCCGCCACAGCCGACGCCACCGGGAACGCTCATCCTCGCCGCCGTTCAGGGCCATGAAGCCGATATCCTCGCCCAAAATGCGCCGGGCCTGCCCCATGACCTCCAACATCTCCTCCCATCGCCGCACCATGGCGGGCTGAATCTGGTCAAAGAAGGCCGCGGCCGCCTCCCGGGGGGCATGGCCGGTGGCCAGCTGCCGCTGGCAGCTCCGATAGGCTGGCACAAAACAGGTAGCCCAGTAGTGTTCAACCGCCTGAAAAGTGGGGAAGAGGAGATCGGCAAAGAAAATCACGTGCACGGTGCTCACCCGCTCGGCAATATGGACCAGACGGGCGGCCTGGCTCTCGGTCAGATCAAAGTAGGCGCCGGTATCGAAATGGCGCCATTCGCCGTAGGCGTCCTGCAGGCGCCGTAGGCGATCGGCCACCTCCCGCAGGGTCTGGACGCCCCGCTGGGCTTCCTCTTCGGGCGTATCGGCCACGATGCGATACATGGGGACCAGCCGATGGTGCGCCCACAGCTCCTGGACGGGCCGGTCAGGGCGCCAGGTGTCGCTCTGGCGTAGCGCCGTGGCCAACGCCGGTATGGAGGTGATCCAGGGCCGTATACCAAGCTGCCAGCTCATCCTCAGCCTTTTCCCCACCCGAGCCGACATGGCCTACAGCAGGCCCACCCGGGAGTGATCCCCCAGGGTCATCTTGTACGCCTTGGGCTTGATGGGGCTGTAGGTGATCTCCACATCCCGCCCGATGATGCTATCCTCAATTCGGCTGGGAATGCCGATGATCCGGCTGTGATCCAACACAATGCTGTGCTCGATCTCGCTGTCTTCGATGATGGTATGATGGTAAATGCTGGTGAACGGCCCCACGTAGCTGTTGACAATGCGGCAGTCCTCACCGATGATGGCCGGCCCCCGGATGACGCTGTTGATAATTTCAGCCCCCCGCTCCACCGTCACCAGATGATCGATCTTGCTGTCCCGGTCCACATAGCCTTCCACTTTGTGGGTCAGTTCCGCCAACACCCGATTGTTGGCCTCCAGCATGTCAATGGGCTTGCCCGTGTCGATCCACCACCCCCGATGGATGTAGGGATAGACCTGGTAGCCGTGATCGATGAGCCACTGGAGCGCATCGGTGATCTCCAGCTCCCCCCGCCAACTGGGCTGGATACTGTTGACCGCTTCGAAGATGTGGTGGTCGAACATGTAGATGCCCACCAGGGCCAGGTTGCTGGGTGGAATGCGCGGCTTCTCGATCAGGCGCACAATGCGCCGGTTTTCATCCAGCTCCGCCACGCCATAGTGCTGGGGCTCCTCCACCTCGGTGAGCACGATCTGGCTGTTCCAGTCGCTGTTGGCAAACTGCTGGATCAGGCCGCTGATGCCCCCCTGGATGACGTTGTCCCCCAGGAACATGACAAAGCGTTCGTCCCCTAAAAAGTCCTGGCTGATCTTGACCGCATGGGCCAGGCCCAGGGGCGCCTCCTGGCGTATGTAGGTAATGTTTACATCCCAGCGCCGGCCGTTCCCCACGGCCTGTCGAATCTCGTCCCCGGTATCGCCGATGACGATGCCGATCTCGGTGATACCCGCATCCCGGATGGCTTCGATGACCCGAAAGAGCACCGGTTTGTTGGCCACGGGCACCAACTGCTTGGCCCGATTGAAGGTGATGGGATATAGACGAGTCCCTTTGCCACCACTGAGCACCAGACCTTTCATGGATTACGCTCCTGTGTCTCTTGGCCGCTATCTCCAGCAATCGCTCCCCAGGGGAACACTTCGCCGCCCTCTCCCCCAGCCCCTGCTCCCACTGGGTGAAGGAGGGGCTGAACCGCTACGGTTGGCTGTCGTAAACTCCCCCGATGGATAGCACCCAATTGGTTGCCAATTGGGTGATGGTCATGTTGAGGGCCATGCAGGCGGTCATGCCCCATAGCCGGACAAAGTGGCATCCTTGTCCGCGTTCAACAGCACGGCGCCCAACAGGTGGGCATGGACCTTCTCCAGCACAGCCTTGGCCCGCTGGGCCTGCTCCCGCCGGGTGCTGCCGGCATTCACCAACAGGATGACCCCATCCACCTTGCTGGCCCACAGGGCCGCGTCGGTGACGGCCAACACGGGCGGCGCATCCACCAGGACGTAGTCCGCCTGACGGCCGAGCTCATCCAGGATCTCCCCCAGCCGCTCTCGATTCAACAGGGCCACCGGATTGGCGGGCACCGGGCCGGCGGCCAACAGCTGCAGGCCCTCCACCGGCGTCTTCTGCAAGGGCGCACTGCCCCCTTCCGTCAACCAGCTGGCCAGCCCCCGCTGGCCGTGAAGCCCAAAGATCTCATGCTGTCGGGGCCGGCGCAGATCGCCGTCCACCAGGATCACCCGGTCGCCGGCCTGGGCCATCACCACGGCCAGGTTGGCCAGGGCCCGGCTTTTGTCGGTGGTGCTGTCGACGCTGGTCCCCAGCAGGGAGCGCAGGGGATGCCCCAGGCTGGAAAACTCGATGTTGGTGCGCAGGCTCAGGTATGCTTCCGACGCTGGGCTGCGCGGTTCGGTGAGGGTAATCAGATTGAGCATGGTCCGTTCCATCTATGAAATTCGGCTGCCGGTTCCGTTCTCCCAGCCCGCCGCCCCGAAGCCACGGGCGCCGAGATCATCGAACCTGAAGGGTGGCTACGGCCACCGCGTCGCCCTCCACCAGGGCCACCCCCGCGACCGGCCTGCCGTCCGTCCGGACCGGCAGGCGCTGTCCATCCTGCCAGTTGTAGAGGCCAACCATCAAACGATATTCCCCTGGAGGCAGTTTCACGGGCAGGTTCAGATGTTGGGCGTCCACCACCGGCTGACCCACCGGCCAGGCCGTGGCCGGCAACAGGCCCGCCGGGTCCCGGGGCTGCCAATCCACCTGGGCCACCTTGTTGCCCGCGCCATCTACCAGGTGGGCAAAGACGGAGTAGTCGAAGGCAGGTGGCGCCTCTGCCCGCCAGTATAGGGTGAAATCCAACACGTCGCCCCCGGCCAGCCGGGTGACCGGCACCGTCACCCCTTCCAGGACGATGGCATCACCAAAGCGCACCTGGAGCACGGTGGCCGGCGGCGTCGGCGGCGTGGTCACCGGCTGCCAGCGGCCATCGGCCAGCTTCTCGTAGCCGCCCAGCCGGGCCAGGGTCCCACCAGCCAGCAGCGGCACGGGCGATGCCGAACCGGTCACCGGCAGGAAGTCGCCCTCCTGCCACTCCTCCCCCCGGACGACGCCCACCAGCAGGACAAATCGATCCAACGCCAGGGTCCAGGGCAGCGTGGAGACCTGGACGGGCACGTCCACGTCCCACATCGACGTAGGATACCACAGGGCGGCGACAGGGGGATAAAATCGGCTGTCATGTACCGTGTTGCCATCCGGATCCGCATACCCGATGTAAAACTGGTAGTCCTGGTCCAGGGGACGCAGGGCCTGCCAGTGGAGGTCCACCACCAGCTCGCCGTGGGCATCCGTCCGGACCCGGTGGTCCAACAGGCGCAGGCTCTCCCCAAAATCAATCCACGAGCCCGAGCCCACATACCCCGGCCGGCGCCAGGCGCTGTAGAACGCAGGGGGGAAGGTCTTGTCGGGCGCGCCCTTGCGCAGGAGCAGATAGCCGTCGTCCGCCGCGGCCACGCCGAAATCGTCCGCCAGCAGCTCCGCCACCGTCGCCCGCAGGTCGCTGGGGTGCTGGGGCCAGGCTGGCCCGGTGACGTCCAGAAAGATGGTGTCCGCATCGTCGATGCGGGGGAAGATGTAGACGGTCTCCCGGCCGCTCACGTGGGGGTTGAGCCGATCCTGGGCCGATACCCTGGCCTCTGGCGGAATCTGGGCGATGATGGCTGCGGCCCGGCGATGATGCTCGGTGACCGTGAAAAGCTGATACCGGCCGCCACCGGGCAGGTAGCCGTCGAGCCGCTGGGCTGTGAGGGCAAAGGCCAGCAGGAGGAGCGCCCCCAACGTCTGGCCCGCGATCTGGGGCGTAGTCCCCCGGGCATCCTTCCCAGACAGGTGTCGCCAAAGCATCTGGCCCAGGCAGCCCAGGCGCTCCACTCCCACAACTGCGGCCATGAGCACGAAAGGCACGATAGGCGCCGCGTAGATGAGCTCGTTCACCTGGTGCATGGGCGGAAAATCAGCCAGCAGGTTGATGGCCAGGGAGGGCAGGGCCAGCAGCAGGATCTCGGGCGCCAGCAGGGGCAGAAAGGCCACCGGAAAGAGCAACTGCCCCAGGTAGCCCAAGGCATCGGCCGCCTGGAGCTGGGCCAGCACCACGTCCGGGCGGGTGAAGAGGGTCCACAACATCTGGCCTGGCGTCTCCCCCAGGTAGGCGTATCGCCCCCAGTGGATGTTCCCCGCGGCAAAGGTGGTCTGGATGACGAAGACGGCCAGGTAGGCCCACCCCGCCGCGGACAGGACGGTGAGGGCGGCCAGCCGGTAGCGCCGCTGGAAGACGGCCGCGTAGAGGCCCATCATCAGGATCAGGAGGGCCAGCTCCTCCTTGCAACTGGCAGCCAGGGCCGCAAAGAGGGCATACCACGCCGTCCGCCGCCGCAACAGAAAGTAGAAGGCAGCCATGAAAAAGGTGGGCGCCAGGGTAACGGGGTGGAACTCCAGCCAGTTGGCCGCCTGGATGGCCGGGTTGAGCAGAAAAGCCAGGGCGGGAGCCAGGGCCAGCCATTCGTTGCCCAGCCGGAGCCGGGCCAGGGCAAAGAGGGGGATGGCCCCCAGGGCCACCACCCCAGCCTGGAGCACCAGGAGGGTCTCCGGGCCGCTGTGGATCCAGTAGAGCCAGGAAATGGGGAGGAGGATGGGCTCCACGTGGAGACTCAGCCGGTTCACCGTCCCCGGCTGGTTGGTCAGATGAAACCAGCGCCCCTGCCAGGTGTTCCAGATGGCCTGGTGCAGGTTGCCCATGTCCAGGGCCCGGGCCTCAAAGGCCGCGTAGCGGGTCAAGGTCAGGTGGGCAAAGGCCAGGGCATAGGCCAGGACGGCCGCGGCCAGCACCAGGCGCGGAAGGTATGGCCGCGCGGCCCGGATCCACCTCAGCACGGGGGATGACCGCTCATGCAATCTCGGGAGCGCCCACCTGGCCGGGCTGGGCAGCCGTCTGGGGCGTTTCCCGGGCGGCGGGGACGGCCGGAATGGCCCCCAACACGGGGACCCCCAGGGCCCGCTCCAACGCAGCGGGAGTCCGCAACAGATCGGCCTCCATCCAGGTCAACACCAGGACCACACCGATGCCCAACAACATGCCCAGCACGCCGCCGGCCACTGCATTCACCAGGGGCTTGGGCTGATATTTTTCGTAGGGGATATCCCGGCTGCGGATCTTGACCTCAATGCGATTATCCTTGTCCTGCTGGGCGTAGTAGGCGGTGCGCTCCTCCACAAAGACATCGGCCAGGGTCAGGGCCATGAGCTTGGCTACCTCGCCGTCCCGGTCCCGGGCTTCGATCTTGATGGTGAAGTCGCTGGAATCCGCGGCAACATTGACGTGGGCCAGGAAGTCATAAGGGGTCATGTCCAACTGAGCCCGATTGATCACCTCCTGGGCCACTTCCGGGGTCCGGATGTTGTTGGCGAAGTTGCGCATGAGATCCTTGGCCGTATTGCCCAGGCCCCAGTCGGGCCGGGCCGGCACCGTGCTCACGTAGACCGTGGCCCGGTACATCTCCTCCTGCAGAAAGCTCACGCCGAAGGCCGCCCCTGCCGCCAGGATGGCCCCGACCACAATGATCCAACCTCGCCGACGCAAAATCCGCACATATTCCTGGATGGTCATTTTCCTCTTCCCCCAGTCCACAAGCCAGAATCAACCGACTCACATCCTACCGATGTTTTGGAATTTCGCCAAGGACGGGCAGGCCCATTTCTTCCAACTCCCGGCGGCTGCGCACCGAAGGATCCCAGTAGTCCCAGAACAAGGCCAGCCCCAGGCCCACCGCGGCGGCCAGCAACACCCGCAGGGGAAACTCGATCTGCCGGCGCACCCCAGGCCCCACCGGGCTCACCGTGGGGCCATCCAACAGGGTGACCCCGGCCCCGGGCGTCCCCAGCTGCTGGAAATAGGTGCCGGCATTTTCCTGGAGCTCCGCGGCCGCTGCCTGGGCAATGGCCAGGAGGGCCTCCCGATCGCCCCCCTGGAGGGTCAGGGTGAGGATGCGATGCTGCCGGCCGGTAGCCGCGCTGCCCTGGATGGTACCCGGCGGGACCGTCAGCTGCTGTTGGGCCAGCCGGGCCGAGACACGGCGGGCGAAGAGTTCGCTGCGCACCACTTCGGTGAAATCATCCACCAGATACTCGCTGGTCAGCCAGGCGTAATACCGGGGATCGTAGAGGGACGTGTCCAGATCGCCCGCAGGCATGACCCCCACCAGCAGGCGCATGGTGGCGCTATAGGTGGGCGGTGGCGCCTGCCAGGGGCGTAGCTGGAGGGCACTGAAGAGCGCCACCAGGGCGGTCAACGCCACAGGAAGCCACCAGCGGCGGCGAATCATCTGCCAGTATTCCCGAAGTTCCATCTCAGCCGTCCATGGATACGGGTTGTTGAGGACACGCCGCCGGGACCGGCCCTTCCAGTATTTGACGCAGATAGTCGGTCAGCCGCTCCCGAAAGCTGTGCCGGCTGAACCGTTCGGCCTGGGCCCGACACGCGGCCGGGTCGTACGCTCGGGGGTCGAACTGCTCTAACACCTCCAGGAGGCTGGCGGCCGTCGGCTCACGGAACAGCTCCCCGGTCACGCCGGGCACGACGGTATCCAGCGCGCCGCCGCCCGCGTAGGCGATGACCGGGCGCCCCACGGCCATGGCCTCCACCGGCGCGATGCCAAAGTCCTCCAGGCCGGGGAAGAGGAACGCCTTGCACCCCCGCAACAGTTCCCGGATCCGCGCCCGGGGCTGCCAGCCCAGAAAGGTGACGTTGGCCCCGGCCTGGGCCTGGAGCGCCGCCAGGTCTCGGCCTTCGCCCACAATCAGGAGGCGTTCCCGGGGCAAGTGGGCGAAGGCCGCCACGGCCAGGTCCAGACGCTTGTAGGGGATGAGGCGGCTGACGATCAGGTAGTAGTCACCCACTGGCGTGGCCGGGTCCGGCGTGAAATAGCCCGTGTCCACCGGCGGGTGAATTACCACGCTCTCCCGGCCGTAGATGGCCCGAATGCGCTTCTGCACCTCGGTGCTGATGGCGATGAAATGGTCCACCCGCTGGGCCGCCGCCCAGTCCCAACGGCGCAGGAGGGCCAGCAGCGGCTGCAGGGCCAGGTTCACACCGGCGCCGATCTGCTCCCGCTCCCGGTACTGGCGGTAGAGCCAGAGGAAGCGGGTGGGCGTCAGGCAGTAACAGACGTGGATGGCCCGGCGGCTTGCCCCGGCCGTGCGCACGCCGTGACAGAAACCGCTCTTGTTGCTGAGCACCAGATCATAGCTGCTCAGGTCGGTCCGGGCAAAGGCCAGGGGATAGAGGGGCAGGTAGGGCTGATGGTGGGCGGCAATCCCGGGCAGATGTTGCATGAAACTGGTCCGAATCGGCCAGCTGCGGTAGGCGGGAGGCATACGGTCAGCCGCGTAGATGCTGGTGTAGATGGGGCGCCCGGGGAACAGATCCACCAGCTCTTCCAGGACATTCTCGGCGCCGCCCACCTGGTTCAGCCAGTCGTGAACCAGCGCCAGCCGGACCGAGTCGAGGGTCATATCACCCATGCATGGGCTCCATCGCTTGCTGTCTGATCCGCCCTGCTCCACACCATGGATACAACGATGCACCCGATCCGCAACACCCGGCACACAGCCGATCCCCTTGCAGGCCGGCCCATTGATGCCGCCATTGTACCGTAGGAGGATGGCCGCATCCAAAAGATCGGGGCTTCCCTACGCCCGCTCCAGCGCGCGGAGGCAGCGGTCGATCTCGTCCAGGGTGTTGTAGTGGACCAGGCCGATGCGGAGCAGGCCACCGCTGGGCTCCACCCCCAGGCGCTCGCTCAGGGCCAGGGCGTAAAAATTGCCGTCCCAGACAAAAATGTTCTCCGCAGCCAGGGCGGCGGCCAGTTCCTGGGGTGTACGCCCCTCCTTGCGGATGGCCACGGTGGCCAGCCGCCAGTCCCACTCAAATCGGCTGGTGATCCCGTAGATCCGTACCCCGCTAACCAGAGAGAGGCCGTCCAACAGCCGCTCCATCAGCATCCGCTCGTACGGGCCGATGGCCGACCATGCGGCGCGCAATTTCTCTCGCCGGCCGGCGTCCGGGGTCACGTTGCCGTAGCGCACGCCCAGGTCGGCCAGGTAGTCGATGGCCGCGGCCACCCCGGCCAACCCCTCGTGGTTCCGGGTGCCCGTCTCCCACTTGCCCGGGGGGACGTCTCCGGCCGGCCGCACCCGATAGGCGGGGAGCCGCTCCAGGTGTTCTCGCTTGCCGTAGAGGATGCCCACGTGGGGGCCGAAGAATTTGTAGGCGCTGCAGGCCAGGAAGTCGCAGTCCAAAGCCTTCACGTCGATCAGGCCGTGGGGCGCATACTGGACGGCGTCCACGAAGGTGTACGCACCCACGGCCCGGGCCCACTGGATTGCCGTCTGGACGTCGTTGATGGTGCCGGTGGCGTTGCTGGCATACCCGATGGCCACCAGTTTGGTGCGGGGGGTGATCAGGGCCTGCAACTGGTCCATGTCCAGGGTGCAGGTCTCCACATCCACATCGGCCCAGCGGACCGTGGCGCCCCGGTCTTCGGCCAGGCGTACCCAGGGCATGATGTTGGCGTCGTGGTCCAGGCGGGTGACCACGATTTCATCTTCAGGGCCGAATTCGTGGGCCAAGGCATGGCTGAGCTGGAAGGCCAGGGTGGTCATGTTGGGGCCAAAGATCACCTCATCCTGTTCAGCGCCCAGGAGGTCGGCGGCCGCGGCCCGGGCCCGGCCGATGATTTCGTCGGTGCGGCGGCTGGTGATGAAGGCGCCGTGGGTGTTGGCGTTGCACCGGGTCAGGTAATCCACCATGGCGTCGATCACCTGCTGGGGCACCTGGGTGCCGCCGGGGTTGTCAAAAAAAACGGCCGGCCCGCCGTCGAAGGATTCCTGCAGGGCCGGAAACTGCCGGCGGATGGCATGGACATCGAACATGCTGGCTTCGTACTCCGTTTCTGTTTCTGGCTCTTCTGAAGAAACCACAGGTTTCACAGTCGTGGTGGTTGTCCTTTCGAGGAGTGCGCATCCTCAGATGCGCACTCCCCCGATGCGGTGTAATCCGTGTAATCTATGGCTAAAATTTTAAAATTTAAGGTGCAAATCGGCTCACCCCACCGGCGACGCCGGCACATTCAGGGCCAGCAGCCAGAGATGCTCCCGGTCCACCGGACCCAGCACCCCCTCCGGGAAGAGAAGGGAGCGCCAGACACGACCGGGTTCCCCCGCCAGGCGCAGGAGGGTCCGGGCCGCCTCGGCCGGCGTGGCCAACAGCCAGCGTCGAGGCGGCGGGATGGGCACGGTGCGCACCGTGCCGTCCACGGGCAGGCCGGCGGCCTGGCAGGCCAGCTCCACGGCCCGGCCGAAATCGCCCAACTCATCCACCAGCCCCCGCTCCAGGGCCTGCCGCCCAGTCCAGACCTTGCCGCTGCAGATCGGGTCCAGGCCGGCCAGATCCAGCTTTCGTCCCGAAGAGACCCGCTGTTTGAACTGGTCGTAGACGTAAAACACCTGCTCCGTGAGCTTCTGGCGCTGTTCCGGCGACCAGGGCGCAGTGTCCCGGAAGAGGTCGGCGTTGGCCCCCCGCCGGATGACTTCCCGCCGGGCATGCAGGCGTTCGAAGGCACCCTGGGTGACCGCTTTGGCCACCACCACGCCGATGCTCCCGGTGAGGGTAGCGGACTGGGCCACAATCTGGTGACCAGGCGTGGCGATGTAGTAGCCGCCGCTGGCCGCCACGTTGCCCATGTATACGACCACCGGCTTTTCAGCCGCCAGGAGGGAGAGTTCCCGCCAGATCAGGTCGCTGGCCAGGGCTGAACCGCCCCGGGAGTCCACGTACACCACCACAGCCGCCAGGCGCCGATTCTGCCGGGCAGCCCGCACCAATTGCTGGACGGTGGCGCTACCCATGGTCTGCTCCCCCAGGATGGGCACGGGCAGGGGAAAGCGGCGACTTTCCCCCGGCACGATGAGTCCCTGGAGGCTGAGGACGCCCACGGCCTGGGGGTGGCGCCGTTGCGGGCGGCGGCGCAGGAGCCCCCGGCAACGGGCATAGAGCTGAAGGCGGGCCGGCCGCCCCTCCACACCCAGGAGGGTGGGCAGTTCGTCTTCATAGGCCACATGGTCCAGCAGCCCGGCTGCTTGAGCCTGGGGGGCGGTCAGGGGCGCCCGGTCAATGTGGGCCTGCACTTCCTCCGGGCGCATCCCGCGGCCCTGGGCGATGGCCTGGACGATGTCGGCGTAGAGGCTGTCCAGGAGCCAGTTGAGCTGCTCCCGATCTTCCTGACTCATCTCGGCCTGGCTGAACATGTCCATGGCGCTCTTCCAGGGGGCCACCCGAACCACGTCGAACGTCAGGCCTATACGGGCCAGGCTCTCCTTCCAGAAGCTGGGCGCCACCAACAGGCCCAGCACATCCCAGGTGGCCAGGGGGGGCGCGATCACCCGATCCGCCGCGCTGGCCATGACGTAGCCGGCCGCGTCCACCTGCTCCAGGTAGACCACCACCTGGGCAGGCGGACCGCTACCGGGCCGGCCGGCCGTGGACCAGGAGCGGAACCGGGCGAACAGGGCAGCCATGCTCTGAGCCTGGGCCAGGGTCAGATGGGCGCCCTTGACCAGGAAAAGCACGCCCCGGACGTCCGGATCTTGGGCGATGCGCTCCAGGGCCTCTGCGATGGCCTCCAGACTCAGGGGGCGTCGCAGCCCTGGCACATAGGCAAGCCACCAGGGGAAGGCGGGCGTCCGTTCGCTCAGGGGTTGATCCAACACCACGATGGGATAGTCCGGGAGGAGTCGACGCAGGAGACGCCGTCGCAGGTTCAAGAGCCAGCACACCAGGTGCCGCCAGGCCAGCTCCAGGGTGCTGCCCCCGCTCAAGAGTCCTCTGCGCATCTGCTCTCTCCACGTCATGCCTCGGCCCTTTCCCCCTTCTGTGGATCCGTGTCCGTGCGTGCATGTAACCCTGTCTGAGGGGTCTGCTGTCCGGTCAGGCTATCGTACCCCGGACTGCGATGCTGACGCTATTCTCATATGAAAGCCGGGCTTTGGCAAACCCACCTGGACCCGTAGCCGGCCTTGCGGCTCCTGGCAGCGGCACTTGCAGCCGGCTTGCCTCCAGCCTGGGCACCTGTTACACTGCCTGTCAGAAACTTACAAGGCCGGTCCATCCACAGACAAGCCGCGGGGCAATGACGCCCTCTGGTTCCCGGGATACGGTTATGTGCCACAGGGCCAACCTGGACAAATCAACAGAGGTGGCAATATGATCATAGGGCTTCCCAAAGAAGTGAAGGATGGTGAGAACCGCGTCGGCCTGACGCCCGGCGCGGTCAAAGCGCTGACCCGGCGCTCCCACCGGGTCCTGGTGGAAGCAGGGGCTGGCGAGGGCAGCTTCCTGACCGACGAGGAGTACCGGGCCGCCGGCGCCGACATTGTTCCCCACGCTGCCGACGCCTGGTCCGCCGAGCTGGTGGTCAAGGTCAAAGAGCCCCTGCCCGGCGAATACCAGTATTTGCGCACGGGCCAGATCCTCTTTACCTACCTCCACCTGGCGGCCAACCGGGAGCTGACCCAAGCCCTGCTGGACAGCGGCATCACCGCCATCGCCTACGAGACAGTCCAGACGGAAGATGGCAAGCTCCCCCTGCTCATGCCCATGAGCGAGGTGGCCGGACGCATGGCCACCCAGGTGGGCGCTACCTACCTGGAGAAGCACAACGGCGGGCGGGGCATCCTGTTGGGGGGTGTGCCCGGCGTGGCGCCGGCCAGTGTGGTTATCCTGGGCGGCGGCACAGTGGGCACCAACGCGGCCAAGGTGGCCCTGGGCATGGGCGCCCAGGTGACGGTGCTGGACATTCACCACGAACGGCTCCAATACCTGGACGATGTCTTCCACGGCCGGCTGCAGACCCGGGCCAGCAACGAATACAATATCGAACAGGCCGTCTTCACCGCCGACCTGGTCATCGGCGCGGTCCTGATCCCGGGCGGACGGGCCCCCTGGCTGGTTACCCGCAAAATGCTGGCCCACATGCGGAAGGGCGCGGTCATTGTGGACGTGGCGGTGGACCAGGGTGGCTGTATCGAGACCAGCCGGCCCACCACCCACAGCAACCCCACCTTCGTAGTGGACGACATCGTCCACTATTGCGTGGCCAACATGCCCGGTGCCGTACCCCGGACCAGCACCTTCGCCCTGGTCAACCAGACCATGTCCTACACCCTGAACCTGGCCAACCAGGGGCTGGAGGCCGTGCGAACCAGCCAGGCCCTGCTCCATGGGCTGAACACCCACCGAGGCCATCTGACCCACAAAGCAGTGGCCGACACATTTGGCCTGCCCTACACCGATCCATTACAATCGTTGCAAACATGAATTCAGCCCATTTGTGTCTGGAGTCTTGAGTGCATGGCTAAGTTAAACACAGCGCCCCTGAGTGGCATGCGGGATTTTCTTCCGCAGGACGTCTTGCGGCGCAACTACGTGATCCAGGTGATTGAGCGGGTCTACCAGAGCTATGGCTTCGAGCCCCTGGAAACGCCGGCCATGGAGCGGCTCTCCACCCTGCTGGGGAAGTATGGCGAAGAAGGAGACAAACTGATCTTCCGGGTCCTGAAGCGGGGCGAGAAACTGGAGCAGGCCCTGCGGGATCACCCCACCGAGGACAGCATCAGCGACGCCGGCCTCCGCTACGACCTGACGGTGCCCCTGGCCCGGATCGTGGCCCAGTATCGCAACGAACTGCCCCGGGTCTTCAAGCGCTATCAGATCCAGCCCGTCTACCGGGCGGACCGGCCCGCCAAGGGGCGCTACCGGGAGTTCTACCAGTGCGATGTGGACATTGTGGGCTCCCGCAGCCAGACCGTGGAAGCCGAGGTATTGGCCGCTGGGGCCCAGGTCTTGCAGGAGCTGGGCTTTGGGCCGGCCCACCCCTTCTTCCTCCGCCTCAACCACCGGGGCATCCTGCGGGGCCTGATGGAAATGGCCGGCGTCCCCCCAGATCTGGAGGACGCGGCGCTGGTGGCCATCGACAAGCTGGACAAGATCGGCCTGGATAACGTCCGGGAAGAGCTGGCCCAGCGAGGGATCGCCCGGGAGGCCGCGGCCGCCCTCCTGCAGACCATGGCCAACGTCCCCGACACGGTGGAAGGGACCCTCCGCTGGCTTGCTCAGCTCCTGGCGGATTCCGAAGCCGGCCGCCAGGGCGTGGCCGAGCTGAGCAACGTGGTGGCCTACGCACAACATGGCCCCGCCGCGGATCACCTGCGGCTGGATCCCTACCTGGCCCGGGGCCTCAGCTACTACACGGGTACCATCTTCGAAGTGGAGTTTGCCGGCTTCAGCAGCTCCGGGGGCGGCGGCGGCCGCTATGACAACCTCATCGGCATGTTCAGCGGCCAGGAGATCCCGGCCTGCGGCTTCAGCCTGGGGCTGGAACGTATCATCCTCCTCATGGAGGAACAGAACATGTTCCCGGCCCACATCAGCGGCCAGCCCCAGGTCCTGGTCACCCAGTTCGACGAAAGCACCGTGGGTGCCAGCCTGGCCCTGGCCCAGCGGCTGCGGGCCGCTGGGCTGCGGGTGGACCTCTACCCGGATACAGACCGCTACGGCAAACAGTTCAAATATGCCGATGACCGCCGCATTCGCTACGCCCTGTTGCTCAGCCCCCGGGAGCTGGCCGAAGGGGTGGTGGCCGTCAAAGACCTGGTCACCGGCGATCAGGTGGACGTGGCCGAGGCCGACCTGCCCGCCTACCTGCAGGAGCAACTGGCCCTGGTGGCCGCAGCCTGAAGCCGTGGCGGGCCGCGTGGCCTCATGGCTTGCCGCCGCATCCCCCCGCGCTCGCCCGTTGGACGCCCGCCCACGCCGGACAGGGCGCCTTGGGCGCGCCTCTGGGCCCCCATCCCTACATCCTATACCGACAAATATGAAATATACCCCAACCGGCTCTCGAATTTGACATCCCAGGTACCGGCTGCTATATTGGCCCGCAACAATTCCATACCGAGCGTGGCTCTTATCCAGAGAGGTGGAGGGACCGGCCCTGTGAAACCTCGGCAACCTGGCGTACCTCAGCGACGAAGCTGACCAGCCAAGGTGCCAAGTCCGGCAGAGTTATCTGGAAGATGAGAGACGTCTATCAAGATCAGCGCAAGTTCTTGCCCTCTCATCGATAGTAGCCGATGAGGGGGTTTTTCTTTGAGGCTGCCGCTGTGCGGCAGGGGATCCACCGATCACCCGATGACGCAGGTCCTGTATCCTTGCGGGACAGGGATGTAAGGCCCTTGAGCGACAGTACGAAAAGAACGGTAAAAAGCATCGGCACAAGAGCATTCACTGAAGGAGTCGACGCGATGATCGTCATGAAATTTGGCGGCACATCGGTGGGCAGCGTCGAGGCGTTTGCCCAGGTAGCCAACATCGTCGCCGCCCAGGTCGAAGAGCAGGCCCGCTCGCCCCGCCCCGGCGTGGTGGTGGTCACCAGCGCCATGAGCGGCGTCACCAACGCCCTGATCGAGGCCGCCCGGCGGGCCGCCCAGGGCGACGAGCAATACTTCCGGGAGGTGGAGGACAGCCTGCGGGTGAAACACCAGTTCGTCGCCGGCCAGCTGATCGAAGATGGCACCGAGCGGGCCCGGCTGGGCGCCCTCTTCGACCAGCGCCTGCAGGAGTTCAACCGGCTCTGCAGCAGCATCGCCGTCCTGGGGGAGCTGACCAAACGGGGCCTGGACGTGGTGAGCGGCCTGGGCGAACGGCTCAGCGCCCCCCTGCTGGCTGCGGTGCTCCGGGCCCGGGGCCTCAAGGCCGAGTACGTGGACGCGGGGGAGCTCATCGTCACCGACAACGTCCACGGCGGCGCCTCGCCCCTCATGGAGCTGACCACCCAGCGCTGTCGTAGCCGTCTGCAGCCCCTGGTGGACCACGGCATCGTACCGGTGATCACCGGCTTCATCGGCGCCACGGTGGAAGGCATCCCCACCACCCTGGGCCGGGGTGGATCGGACTACTCCGCCGCCATCATCGGCGCGGCCCTGGGCGTGGATGAGATCCAGATCTGGACCGACGTCAACGGAGTGATGACAGCCGACCCCCGCATTGTGCCCAACGCGCGCAGCCTGAACCAGCTCAGCTATGAAGAAGTGGCGGAGTTGGCCTACTACGGTGCCAAGGTGCTCCACCCCAAGACGGTCACGCCGGCAGTGGAGCAGAAGATCCCGCTGCGGGTGCTCAACACCTTCCAGCCCGAGCACCCCGGCACCCGCATCCTGGAGCGCAGCGACAGCGAGACCCTGGGCACGGTCAAGGCCATCACCGCCATCCGCGGCCTGAACCTCATCACCGTGGCCGGCCGAGGCATGATTGGCGTGCCGGGCATCGCGGCGCGCACCTTCAACAGCGTGGCCCGGGTGGGTGCCAACGTCCTCATGATCAGCCAGAGCAGCAGCGAGCAGAGCATCTGTTTCGTGGTGCCAGAGGCCGCCGCGGCCACCGTGGTGGAAGCCCTGAAGGAAGAGTTCAAGGCAGAGCTGGAGCGCCGCTACATTGACCGCATCTTCGACCACCCGGATATCGCCATCGTGGCCGTGGTGGGCAGCGGCATGCGAGGAACGCCCGGCCTGGCGGCGGGCATCTTCAATGCCGTGGGCCGGGAGCAGATCAACGTCATCGCCATCGCCCAGGGCTCCAGTGAGGCCAATGTGAGCCTGGTGGTAGAGGCCCGGGACACCGCCGCGGCCGTCAGCGCCATCCACGAGATCTTCGAGCTGGACAAACCCACCGGCGAACGCAGCTACAACCGCTCGCCGGTGCTGGGGAAAATGCCCACCGGGACGCCCTGAGCCATGGCGCGTTTGCGGTGTGCGGCGCCGCACACCGCAAACACAGACGATTCTCTTTTCCCCTCTCTCCCGGCTTTGCCGGGGAGAGAAGGACTGGGGGTGAGGGGGTGGATGGTTGCGTGGTTTTTTGTGGTAGCGCCAGCAAGGGCAAGCCGGACAGGGAAATCCCGGCGCCATTTTTTCGATGGTTGAGTTATTGGCCGTCTTATAATAAAATTTGATAGAATAACGAGGGGAGCCAGGCCTGGTCTTGTGCTCCCCTTTTTCCCGAGTGCCCGACCTCCCCATGGAGGGGGAACGGACGGGCAGAGCAGCCGGCCATAGATTCGAGGCTTGCATGCGAGTATTTCATGTCATTCTCTTTGGTGTTGGGGGCGTGGGGCGCGCGCTGGTCCGCCAGATGGTGGAACACCGGAGCCTCCATGCCCTGCGCTACGGCCTGACCCTACCCATCGTCGCCCTCTGCGATCGGGACGGCGCGGTGGTGGCCGAAACGGGCATCGACGACGAAAAACTTCTCCAGCTCGTGGACTTCAAGGCCCAGGGCGGACGGCTGGCCAACCACCCCCTGGGCGGCCCCCAAGGCGATCCGACCGGCATCGTTGACATCGCCGGTCGGGGCAATACCGTGGTGGTGGATTGCACGGCCAGCGAAGCCACCATCCCCGCCCTCCTTTTTGCCCTGGATCGTGGTTACAAAATTGTGCTGGCCAACAAAAAGCCGCTGACCGTCGACCAGGAGGTGTACGACCAGCTGGCCGCGGCCGCTGCCACTGTCCACGGAGAAGGGCCGCCCGCCCATTCTCTCACCCATCACCTGGGGATGAGCCGATGGGAAACCACGGTGGGTGCTGGCCTGCCGGTGATTGCCACCTTGAACCGCCTGGTGGCCAGCGGCGACGAGGTCAGCCGCATTGCCGGCACCTTCAGCGGCACCCTGGGCTACGTGATGACCGGCCTGCAGGAGGGCCGCCGCTTCAGTGAAATTGTGCGGGAGGCCCATCGCCTGGGCTACACCGAGCCGGATCCCCGGGATGACCTGGGGGGCATCGACGTGGCCCGCAAGGCCCTGATCCTGGCCCGGGGCCTGGGCTGGCAGCTGGACCTGGCCGATGTACAGGTCACAGGGCTCTATCCGCCAGAGATGGACAGCCTCTCCGTCCAGGAATTTCTGGATGCCCTGCCCCAGCTGGATGAAACATTCCAGCAACAGGCGGCAGAGGCCGCCGCCCGGGGGCAGGTGCTGCGCTACACCGCCACCGTGGAAGGGCAACGATGCCAGGTGGGGCCGACCCGGGTCTCCGCCGACAGTCCCCTGGGCAGGCTGCGGGGTACCGACAATTTGGTTGAATTCCACACCCGTTGGTATCATCCCAACCCACTGGTGATCCAGGGGCGGGGTGCCGGTGTGGACGCCACGGCGGCCGGCGTCCTCAGCGATATCGTGGAACTGGCCTTTACATGTCAACCATAATTTGGAGAAACAGAGCGATGAGTGTGAGTGTGCCGAAGATCAAGGTGGGGGTGTTGGGGGCCACCGGCGCCGTGGGGCAACGGTTCGTCCAGATGCTGCAGGGGCACCCCTGGTTCGAAATCACGGCCCTCTGCGCTTCCGAACGGAACGCCGGCAAACCCTATGGAGAAGCCTGCCGCTGGAATCTGCGGGGAGACATGCCTGTCCACCTGCGGGATGTAATCCTGCAGGAATGTGTGCCTGGGATCGACTGCCAGTTGGTCTTCAGCGCCCTGCCCTCGGAGACGGCGGGGGAGATCGAGGAGGCCTTTGCCGCCGCGGGCTACGGCGTCTGCAGCAATGCCCGCAACCACCGCTACGACCCAGATGTCCCCCTCCTCATTCCCGAAGTCAACCCTGAACATCTGGCCCTGTTGGAGGTCCAGCGCCGTAACCGGGGGTGGAGCGGATTCATCGTCACCAATCCCAACTGCAGCACCACCCACCTGGTCAGTGCCCTCCATCCCCTGCACCTGCGCTTTGGCGTGAAGAAGGTCTTCGTCGTCACCATGCAGGCCATCAGCGGTGCCGGCTATCCCGGCGTCAGCAGCATGGACATCCTGGACAACATCGTTCCATACATCGGCGGCGAAGAGGAAAAAATGGAGCAGAAGGAGCCCCACAAGCTCCTGGGGACCCTGGAAGGTGACCACATTCGCCCGGCGGAGCTGGCCATCAGCGCCCACTGCAACCGGGTTCCTGTGCGGAATGGACATTTGGAAGCCGTCAGCGTAGAATTCGAAGAGGCGCCGACCATGGAGGCTATCCTAGAGGCGTGGGAGTCCTACAGGCCGCTGGCCCAGCAACTGCGCCTGCCCAGCGCGCCCCAGCCGGCCATTCTTTACAACCCGGCCCAGGATCGCCCTCAGCCTCGCCTGGATCGCCTGGCCGGCACCGTGCCAGGCATGGCCACCGTGGTGGGCCGGCTGCGCCCAGATCCCCTGTTCCACGCCAAGTTCCTGGTCCTGGGGCACAACACCATCCGGGGCGCCGCCGGCGGCAGTCTGCTCAATGCCGAACTCATCGTCGCGCAGGGCTACCTGGGGCCCGAAGGGGCGGCGTTAGCCCAGTCGCTCCAGGTTGCTTGAAGCATTTCCATGGCATCAGGTTGGGAAGGACCTGGCGTCACAGGCAGCATCTCATCAGCCCCATCCCCGATCCTCGCCGGGAAAGGGGAAATGCCTCTGCTCCCCTCTCCCCCACAAAACGGAGAGAGGAACTGGGGATGAGGGGCAGATGAGCCAAGCGTTCAGTGATTGGAAATAGGGGGACAATGTGAATACGGTGTCAACCACGAGGATTCATCCGACCATGGAAGGGGAGACCGAATTGCGGAACTTTGGGCGAGCCAGCCTCTACGACTATTTCGGCGACCTGGTCATCTACCGCAACCTGGAACCGGTGGATGCCCGGCTGCCCGGCCTGCGTTCGGCCGCCTACAGGATGGACCTGACCAGCGACCGCATTCCCCGCAAACTGGACCGGGAATATGCCAAAGCCGCCGTCTGGTTTGTGGAAGAAGCCCAACGGCTGCGCAAGGTCTCCGCGGCAATCCGGGAGATCCTGTTTGTGGGGGACACCCGGCTCAACGACGGCCAGGCCTACCTCAACATGAAGCGGTTGGGCCAGTGGGAGGGCAGTTGCTTCATCGGCGCGGAACGGCCCGATGAAGAATCCGTGGTTGACATCGACGAGGACAACCGCATCTACGTGGCCAATCGCTGGGCCAGCCTGGGAGATTGGGTGCGGTGGCTGGTGGAAGAGGGAGATTTCCACCTGGACGAGCGCACCGTTATGGTGGTGGACATCGACAAGACCGCCCTGGGCGCCAAAGGCCGCAATGACTCGGTCATCAACAAAGCCCGGCTGGAAGGCATCTATCGCACCATGGATGCCGTCCTGGGCGCGGACTTCGACCAGGAGGCCTTTGAGCGGCAGTACAGCGAACTCAACCGCTCCCGTTACCACTTCCTGACAGAAGACAACCAGGACTACCTGGCCTACATCTGCCTGGTCTTGAACTCGGGCCTCATCAACTACAACGAAATGATGGAAGAGATCCAGAAGGGCAGCCTGGACAATTTCGAGCAGTTCCTCCGCTGGGTGGACAGCCGCATGATGATCCGGCCCTCCAGCGGCGAAAACGTGCGCCAGGTCCACGAAGCGGTGATTGCCAGCGTGCGCAACGGCGACCCCACCCCCTTCAAGCGCTTCCGCCGGCAGGAGTTCATCTGCACCGTCAACCACATGGGCCACCTGCCCGACGACAGCCCGGTGGATCGCATCCTGGGCCAGGAGATCACCCTGACCAACGAGGTTTGTGAACTCTCGACCTGGCTGGCGGAGCGGGGCTGCCTGCTTCTTTGCCTCAGCGACAAGCCGGACGAAGCGTCCCTGCCGGATCGGCACGACTCGGCAGAACTGCCGCCCGTCCACAAGGCCCAGACCCACCGGGTGGGCACCTCCATTCGGCCGGTGTTGGACAGCCTGGGCTGACCAGAAACACCGGTTCAGGGGCACGGGGCCTCCTCCAGCGGGATGCCGAAAAACGGCCACCCGATCTCGACCGTGGGCCCCGGTGGCATCCCCTGCCGGAGGTACCTCCCCAGAGACAGAAAGGGAAGCGGGCGCTGGAGCGCCCGCTTTCTTGACCTGGTTCCTACTTCAGTGGGGAACGCATGTTACGGAAACGAATGCAGGAACGAGCTATAGTCAGCCCCAGAAAACACAGGACAATTTCACGGCAGGGACCACAGATGGCACAGATGAACCGAGATTCCATACTTCTATCATCCATTTGCGACATGAACATCCTGCCCTGAAAAAGGACGCAGATTCATGCAGATGAACGCAGGTTTAGCGTTTTTCACCCCCGCGACGCAATGGAAAACTTGAAGAAAATCTGCGAAATCTCTGGGAGCTGTGGCTAATAAATCTGTAAACTCTGTGGATTGAGGCCAATCTACTTGGTTCGATTTGGAAAGGACCCATGGCGCCAGAAAAGAAAACGCCGCCACGAGACAAACGAAATCATCGAATGGGAAACAGCGGCGGCCAAGATCCCAAAGGGCCGGGCGACGGCAACTTCCTGAGCCGAAGCTGGTTCTGGCTCGTCCTGGCCGTCTTGATCCTCTTCGGCTCCCGCTTCTTCCTGGGCCGCCCCACGGACACATCCAACATGATCGGCCTCAACGAGGTGGCCCAGCACGTGCAGAACGGCGACGTGAACCGCATCGAAGTGCAGGGCGACCTGGTCACGGTGGTGCTGCGGGACGGCACCTCCCTGCGTAGCCGCAAGGAGACGGATCAAAGCCTGCTGGAGACGCTGAAAACCCTGGGCGTGACGGAAGAACAGCTCCAGGAGCTCCCCATCGACGTGGAGAGCGCACCCAACAACGCGGCCATCTTCAACTGGCTGATCATGCTCCTGCCCATGATCCTGATCTTCGGCTTCTTCCTCTTCATCATGCGCCAGGCCGGGGGCGGCGGCCAAAACCGGGCCATGCAATTCGGCCGCAGCCGGGCGCGCAAACTGGACAACGCCGATCGCCCGTCGGTGACCTTCGCCGATGTGGCCGGCTCCGACGAGGCCAAGCAGGAGCTCCAGGAGGTGGTGGAGTTCCTCAAGGAACCCCAGAAATTCGCCGCCCTGGGCGCGCGCATCCCCAAGGGCGTGCTCATGGTGGGCGCACCCGGCACGGGCAAGACCCTGCTGGCCAAGGCGGTGGCCGGCGAGGCTGGCGTGCCCTTCTTCAGCAGCTCTGGCTCCGAGTTCGTGGAGATGTTCGTGGGTGTAGGCGCCAGCCGGGTGCGGGACCTCTTCGAGCAGGCCAAGAAGAACTCGCCCTGTATCATCTTCATCGACGAGATCGACGCGGTGGGCCGCCACCGGGGCGCCGGCCTGGGTGGCGGCAACGACGAGCGGGAGCAGACCCTGAACCAGATCCTGGTGGAGATGGACGGCTTCGACAGCGACACCAACATCGTTATCATCGCCGCCACCAACCGCCCCGACATCCTGGACCCGGCCCTGCTGCGGCCGGGCCGCTTCGACCGCAAAGTGGTGGTGGATCGCCCGGATCGCCGGGGCCGAAAAGCCATCCTGGAAGTCCACACCCGGGGCAAGCCGCTGGCGCCCGATGTGGATCTGGACGTCATCGCGGCCCAGACGCCTGGCATGGTGGGCGCCGATCTGGAGAACCTGGTCAATGAGGCGGCCATCCTGGCTGCCCGCCGCAACAAGCGCTCCATCGGCATGGATGAACTGGTGGAGTCCATCGAACGGGTGATGGCCGGACCCGCCCGCCGCAGCCGGGTCCTCACGCCTGAGGATCGCAAGGTGGTGGCCTATCACGAGGCAGGCCACGCCATCGTCATGGAACACCTGGAACACGCGGATCGGGTCAGCAAAATCACCATCGTCAGCCGAGGACAGGCCCTGGGCTATGTCATGCCCCTGCCGGCAGAGGATCGGACGCTGAAGAGCCGGGCCGAGTACGAAGACGAGCTGACCGGCCTGTTGGGCGGACGGGTGGCAGAAGAGCTCATCTTCGCCGAGCCCTCCACCGGGGCCACCAACGACCTGGAACGGGTGACCAAGCTGGCCAAGGCCATGGTGACCCGCTACGGGATGAGTGATGCCATCGGCCCCCTCCAGCTTCAGCGGGGCGATAGCAACCCCTTCATGGGCCTGGAGATCGGCGAACAGCGCCCCTACAGCGAAGAGGTAGCCCGCCGCATCGACCAGGAAGTACGGCGCATTGTGGATGCCGCCTACCTCCGAGCCCGGGATATCCTCACCAGCAACAAGGACAAGCTGGTGCTGCTGGCCGAAACGTTGCTGGAGAAAGAAGTGCTGGAGCGCAAGGAGTTCCTGGCCCTCATCGGCAAGGCCCAGCCCTCCCAGAGCTGACGGCCACGGACGAGAATCCAAGGATGCCCGAGCCCGTTCTGGGGCGCTACAACAGTCTGGCGTAAATACCACGGCAGAAATTCCGGGTGCCCTCTCTGGGCGCACGACCTCTGGTGGAAACTATCGGCGAATTTCTGCCGGGATTTACTGCCCTTTACCCCAGCGAGGACCCGGGCGTAGACGACGCCAGGGCAACGGCAATTGCTGCCGCGGCCCTGGCGTTGTTTTGGAGTAGGGCGATGTTGGTCTGTACGCTGCGTTCGCCAGTTAGCTCGCCCAGGCGGGCCAGCAGAAACGGGGTTACCTCTGCCGAACGCAGCTGGCGGGCCTCGGCCTCTGCGACAGCCTGCTGGATGGCCGGCTCGATCTCCCGGGCGGGGATCTCGTGAGTTTCCGGCACCGGCACCGCTACCAGCAGGCCGCCCGGCAGGCCCAGAGCCTGTTTGGCCAGCCAGAGCCGGACCACTTCGTCCACCGAATCACAACGGACATCCACCGGGAGGCCGCTGTCCCGGCTGTAGAAGGCCGGAAACCTGTCGGTGCCAAGGCCCACCACCGTCACCCCGTGGGTCTCCAGGTACTCCAGGGTGGCCGCCAGATCCAGGATAGCCTTGGCCCCGGCACAGACCACGATCACCGGCGTCTGGGCCAGCTCCTGGAGATCGGCGCTGATGTCGAAGGAGCTGCCCCGGTGCACCCCGCCGATGCCGCCGGTGGCAAAGACCTGGATGCCAAACCGATGGGCGATCCACATGGTGGCCGCCACAGTGGTGGCCCCGTCCTCGCCCCGTGCCACCACCACGGGCAGATCCCGGCGGCTGACCTTACGAACGTAGGGGGCCGTGGCCAGGTGGACAAGCTGGCTGTCATCCAGCCCGGCGATGGGTTGCCCGCCGATGATGCCGACGGTGCAGGGAATGGCCCCGTGCTCCCGGACGATGGCCTCCATGCTCCGGGCCAATTCCAGGTTCTGGGGATAGGGCAGGCCATGGGAGATGACCGTGGACTCCAGGGCCACCTGGGGCTCGACTGCCTGGTTCATGGCGCCACCTGTTCGGCGATGGCCTGGCGAGTCGCCTCCAGGACGGCAGGCAGCTCCGAAGCGGGGACGCCGCCTCCCTGGGCGAAATCGGGCCGTCCGCCGCCACTACCGCCGAAGGAACGCAACACCTGTCGCAGCAGTGTGGCGGCGTCCAGGTCCGTATCCGCCGAGCGGGCCACGATCAGGCTCGCCTTGTCTCCCTGGATGCAGCCCAGCAGGGCCACGATGGAAGGTTCCTCCTGCAGCAGGCCGGCCAGGACCTTGACGGCGGCGATCTCCTGGTCGGCGAGGATGTGCGCGACCAGACGCCAGGGACCGAGGGGAACGGCGCGGGCCCGCAGGTCCACCGCGGTGTGGCGCAGGAGCGCCTCCGTCAGCTGGGCCACCTGGGTCTGGAGCGCCTTCACCTGGTCCAGATTGCGCGCCACCAGGGAGGGGACCTGGGCAGGGTCGGTGCTGAAGAGGGCTGCAGCTTCCGTCAGCAGCCGATGGGTGGTCGCATAGTGGTTATAGGCCCGGCGGCCGCAGAGGAAGGTGAGCCGCGTCTGCCCCCGACGGCGTTCCGTGCGCAGGAACTTAATAGGGCCAATTTCGGCCGTGGTTCGGCAGTGGGTGCCACCGCAGGCCGAATAGTCAAAATCGGCGATTTCCACGATGCGGATCGCGCCACGGACCGCGGGCGGGCGGCGCAGGGGGAGGCGAAGGAGGTCCGCTTCCTGGACGAAGTGGGCGGTGATGGGTCGATTTTCATAGACCAGGTCATTGGCTGCCTCCTCCGCCGCCTCCAGTTGCTCCGGGGAGAGGGTTGCCACATCCAGGTCCAGGGTTGACTCCGCCGCGCCGAAGTGGACGGAGACGGTCTCGTAGCCAAAGTGGCGGTAGAAGACCTGACTGATGAGATGCTGGCCGGAGTGCTGTTGCATGTGGTCGTAGCGGCGAGGCCAGTCGATGACCCCGTGGATGGGCTCGCCCGCCCTGTGCCCGGTTAGGGGCGCATCCAGCAGGTGGTAGATGCCCCCGTCGTCCCCGGCCACCACGTCCATCACCTGGCGGTCGGCCAGGCGGCCGGTATCATGGGGTTGGCCGCCAGAAGTAGGGTAGAAACCGGTGCGATCCAACAGCGCGGCTGGCCGGCCATGGAGGGTAATGGCGGCCACCAGGGTCGCGTCGAATTCGGTCTGGTAGGCGTTCTCGTAGTACAGGCGAACGGTCATGATGCCGGCTCGATCATGCGCCTCCATTCCCCAGGGTAATCACATGGGCGCCGGCAGCGGGCGGGCTGGTGTACACCTCCGGCCAGATGTTGGTGGCCTTGGGGTAGCGGTCGAAGATGGCATCGGCCACGGCCTGTTCCTGGCCTGGGCGCACCAGGGCCACCGCGCAGCCGCCAAAGCCGGCCCCCGTCAGACGGGCGCCGTAGCAGCCGGGCACGCTGGCCATGGCCTCCACCATGGCATCCAGTGCGGGGCTGCTGACCTCATAGTCGTCCCGCAGGCTGGCGTGACTGGCGTTCATCAGCCGGCCCACCTCGTCCAGCCGCCCCGCTTCCAGCGCGGCCACCGTCTGCAGCACCCGCTCGTTTTCGTGGACCACATGGCGGCAGCGCCGGTAGACTAGGGGCGGCAGAAGCTCCCGGTTGGCTTCCAACTGTTCGCCGGTCACATCCCGCAGGGCCTGGATGGTGGGCAGCCGCTGGCGCAACAGGGCCACCCCTTCTTCACACTGGCGGCGCCGCTCGTTGTAGGCGCTGCCGGCCAGGGAGCGGCTGGCCTTGGTGTTTCCGATGACCAGGGAGGCTTGGGCGGGGAAGGGGATGAGCCGGTAGTCCAGGCTGCGACAGTCGATGAGCAGGGCATGGCCTTCCTGCCCCAGGACGCTGATGAACTGATCCATGATGCCACAGTTGACCCCGACGAATTGGTTTTCCGCACGCTGGGCGGCCTGGGCAAGCTGCGGGCCGGTGAGGGCGTCCTCGTGGCCGGCCACCGCCAGGAAGGCCCGGGCTGTGGCCACCTCCAGCGCGGCTGAACTGCTCAGGCCGCTGGCCCGGGGAACGTTGCCGCTGATCAGCGCATCCATGCCGCTCAGGGAAATGCCCCGTTCCTGCAGTGCCCAGGCCACACCCTGGACATAGTTGGCCCACAGCACGTCGTCGTCGTAGGCCAGTGCATCCAGATGGAATTCATACCAGGCATCGTACTCCAGGGAAAAGAGGCGAACATGGCGATCTTCCCGGGGACGGGCCACCAGCCGCACGTCCCGCTTGATGGCCACGGGCAGGACGAAGCCGTCGTTGTAGTCCGTGTGCTCGCCGATCAAATTGACACGACCTGGCCCCACGGCGATGAGGGCAGGCCGTTCGCCAAAGCGGCGCTCAAATTCCTCGATCAGGGATTGGTTGCGCGAGTCCAAAGAGGTAGTCATCTAAAGCCTTTCCACGGATGATTGCGCTCCTGTGTTGGACGTGGTGGTTGGGACCCCTTGCCCGGTATCTCCATGGGCCAGCAGCATGTAGAGATTCAGATTCCCTTCCCTGCCGTCGGCTCGAAACTGATCCACCGTCACCAGGCCCACCTCCTGGGCCAGGCGTTCCATTTCAGCGGCGTCAATCTGGTGGACGTAGCGGACGGCCAGCGTTCCCTGGCGCCAGGGCAACAGCGCGTCACCGGGCTCCACATCTGCCGCGGTGAGGCCCACTTGCTCCCAGGCCAGCTGGCGGGCGCCCAGCCGGTCGCTGGTGAGAAATTGCCAGCTCGAGACCACCAGACGGCCCGTCGGCGCCGTCAGCTGGGCCAGGTCGGCCATTACCTGCCGGCGGAGGCTGTAGCCGGGCATGTGCTGCAGGGTCGCCAGGCAGCAGACCAGGTCGAAGCCGGGCGAGGAGGCCAGGGGCGCCGTCCAGTCGGGCCGGGCAATGTCCGCCTGGATCAGGTGCAGCCGGGTGTGGCGCAGGGAAGCGGCCCGATCCTGGGCCCGGGCCAACAGAGTCGCGTTGCCATCCACGCCGGTGTATTCCACCGGCCGCCCCAGGGTGTCCAGCAGGGCGGCCAGCCGGCCATTGCCACAGCCGACGTCCACCACCCGCAGCGGTCGGTCCGCCGGGATGTGGGGTACCCAGCACAACAGGCGCGCCAGGCCCGGCGTACAACCCTGTCGAGTCTGGTCGAAATGGGTGGCGACGGTAATGTAAAAGGTGCGATTCAATGCCAGCAATCGTTCCTGGGTCGCCGGATCCATCTGGTCCGTCATCGCTTCAGCCGGATGGCCGTCCCTCTGACCACATGGTCGATAGCGTATGATATAATCTGCAGGGGTAAGATCCCTGTTTTAGCCGTTCACGATTTCGGCGCGGAGTCGGCATTCTCAGATGCCAGGCGGAACGGAGCCGCATCTGACAATGCTCACTCCGCAGATGAGCAACAATGCCATGAAACGTGTATTGAGTCCCGATGAAATCCCGGTCGATGTGCTGGAAAAGAGCCGCGAGTGGCAGCGTCGCCGGGCCAGTTTCGATCCAGCTGCGCATAGCGCCGAACTCTACGCCATCTTTCAGGAGATCCTGAAAGTGCCCGAGGCGGAGTGGGACAGCCGGAACAGCCTGCGTCCTATTTTATCCCGCTTTCCCAAGGACGGCAAAGGATTTTACTCCAAGCCGGACCTCATCGCCGGCTATCGGCACCTGGTGGCCGAGGGGGATCTGGAGCCCGACCCGGTATTGATGCAACGGATCCGCATGAAGCCCATGCGCACCCAGAGCGGCGTGGCGCCGGTCACCGTGTTGACCGCGCCAGCCGGTTGCCCGGGGAAGTGTATCTTCTGCCCGGACGACTGGCGTATGCCCAAAAGCTACATCTACGACGAGCCGGGTTGCCAGCGGGCTGAGCGGGACGGCTTCGACCCCTACAAACAGACCCTGGGACGCATCCGCGCCTTCGAGAGCATCGGCCACGACGCCGCCAAGGTGGAGCTCCTTATCCTGGGGGGCACCTGGAGCGCATACAGCCGGGACTACCGGGAGTGGTTCGTGCGGCGTTGTTTTGACGCCATGAACGCGGCCGGTGACCCCGGCTACCAGGACGCGGCTTCCTTGGAGGAGGCCCAACGCCACAACGTCCACGCCGCGCACCGCAATGTGGGCCTGGTGATCGAAACCCGCCCGGACTGGATTACGCCGGATGAGATCCGCCACCTACGCAAACTGGGCGTCACCAAGGTCCAGATCGGCGTACAGAGCCTGGATGACGAGATCCTGGCGCTGAACAAGCGCGGCCACGATGTGGCCAGCGTGCGACGGGCCCTGGGGCTGCTGCGGAGCGCCGGTTTTAAGCTGCACCTGCACTGGATGCCCAACCTGTACGGCGCCACGCCGGAGAAGGATCGGGCGGACTTCGCCCGCTTCTTCCAAGACCCGGCCATCCGCCCCGACGAGCTCAAGATCTACCCCTGCTCCCTCATCGCCGGCACCGAGCTCTACGAACGCTGGCTAGCCGGCGACTATCGGCCCTATAGCCTGGGCGAGCTGGTGGATCTGCTGGCGGATATCAAACCCACCATCCCGCCCTACACCCGCATCAATCGCCTCTTCCGGGACATCCCCGCCCACCACATCCAGGCGGGCGTCAAGCTCAGTAACCTGCGGGAAGTGGTCCACCAGGAGCTGCGCCGCCGGGGCCAACGCTGTGGCTGCATCCGCTGCCGGGAGGTCAAGCAGCATCCGGTGTCCGAAGAGGAGCTGGAACTCCAGGTCTACAGCTACGACACGGACCTGACCCGGGAGCACTTCCTGCACTTTGTGACCCGGGCGGACAGCGCCCACCCGGGCCTGATCGCGGGCTTTCTGCGCCTGAGCCTGCCCCGGGAACCAGGGGTGGGCAGCCGGGCCTTCATCGACGAGATCCGGGATTCAGCCATGATCCGGGAGGTGCACGTCTACGGACCGGCCCTCTCCATCGGCAAAGGAAGCATGGGCCAGGCCCAACATCAGGGTCTAGGGACACGGCTGCTGGAAGCCGCCAGGGAGATCAGCCGCCAGGCCGGCTTCAGGCGCATCAGCGTCATTGCCGCCACCGGCACCCAGGCCTACTACGGGGAACGGGGCTTTGAGCCCGGCGAGCTGTACATGCACGCGAGGCTGTGAGGGTGTGATAGGCATGATGGGTGAACCACTCTGTCGCACGCGAGGGTCCCGACCATGCGTCGATACGTTATGAAGTCATGAAGCCGTCGGTTTTCTTACGCCCACACCGATCAGGCTTCTTCCCCTTCCGTCCCCGCAAGTATCTCCACGATCCGGTCGATGATCTTTTCGGCCACCTCGGCCTTGCTCATGAGGGGCAGGGTTTCAAAGGCGCCATCGGCGCTGACCAGCGTCACCCGGTTGGTATCCACCGCGAAGCCGGCGTCTGTCGCGCTCACATCGTTGGCCACCATGAGGGTCAGGCTTTTTCGCGCCAGTTTGGCCTGGGCATTCTGCAACAGATTTTCCGTCTCTGCCGCGAATCCCACTGTTACCTGGGGATGCCCCAGGTGTTGCCGCTGCCGGGCTACCTCCAGCAGGATGTCCGGATTGGGGGCCAGGACCAGGGTGGGCACACCCCCTTCCTTCTTGATCTTTTGCTCGGCGGCAGTGGCCGGGCGAAAGTCCGCCACCGCGGCGGCCATCACCAGCACGTCGGCCTCCTGGCATTCCGCCAGGGTGGCATCCAACATCTCCTGGGCCGTGGCCACGGCCACCCGGCGTGCGCCGGTGGGCCAGGGCAGGCCGTCCACCGTGGTGATCAACACCACCTCTGCACCCCGATCCAGGGCCGCCTGGGCCACCGCGTACCCCTGCTTGCCGGAGGAGCGATTGGTCAGGTAACGTACAGGGTCCAGGGGTTCCCGAGTCCCCCCGGCCGTGACCACCACCTTGCGCCCCTGCAGGGGGCCGCCCCGGGAGAGCAGGTAGCGAATTTCGCCCAGGATGGTGGCCGGCTCGCTCATCCGCCCCCGGGCCACCAGGCCGGAAGCCAGACGCCCCACCTCTGGCCCCACGATGACAGCGCCCCGCTGTTGCAACGTCTGGAGATTGGCCAGGGTGGCCGGATGGCTGGCCATGGCGCCGTCCATGGCCGGCGCCAGGAGTAGGGGACAGGTGGCAGCCAGGGCAGCCAGGGTGAGCAGATTGTCGGCCTGGCCGTGGGCGAGCCTGGCCAGGCTGTTGGCGGTGGCCGGCGCGATGACCAGCAGGTGGGCCTCGTGGGCCAACCCCACGTGGAGCACATGTCCCTCCCGTCCCCAGAGATCCTCGTCGGTGTAGGCCCTGCGGCCGGTGACCGACTGAAAGGTGAGGGGGGTGATGAAACGGGTGGCGGCCTGGGTCAGGATCACGTCCACTTGGGCGCCGGCCTGGTGGAGCTTGCTGGCCAGATCGGCCGCCTTGTACGAAGCGATGCTGCCGGTGACGCCCAGGAGGATCCGCTTGTGATGGAAGAGTGGGATGGTCATGGGAGCTCCCCAGATTGGGCGGAGGACGGTTACTTGTTCAGGTTGTAAATGAGGTAGAGGCCGTCCAGGGTGAGCCAGGGTGCGATGATGTCAATGACCTCGGTTTCACTGGCAATCAGGGGGGCCAGGCCACCCGTGGCAATGACCTTGGTCTGCGGGCCCAGTTCCGCCTTGAAACGGGCTACCATGCCTTCCACCAGGCCCACATAGCCGAAGAGCAGGCCGGACTGCATGGAGTGGACGGTGTTGCGGCCGATGACCGAGGGCGGGCGGGCGATGTCCACCTTGGGCAGCTTGGCTGCGCGCTGGGCCAGGGCGTCAGCCGCGATGCCGATGCCGGGGGCGATGGCACCGCCCAGGTATTCGCCGGCCGCGGTGATGGCCTCGAAGGTGGTAGCCGTGCCAAAATCCACGATGCAGAGGGGGCCGCCGTAGCGATGGTACGCGGCGGCAGCGTCCACCACCCGGTCCGCCCCCACTGCGTCCGGGTTGTCGTAGAGGATGGTCAGGCCTGTCTCCATGCGGGCACCCACAATGAGGGGCTCACAGTTCAGGTAGCGTTGGCAAACCTCCCGCCAGCGGCTAGTCAGGATGGGCACGCCGGAGGCAATGGCCACGCCCTGGATGGCCTCCGGCCGGACGCCGGCGTAGGAGAGCAAGCTCAGGAGCTGCATGGCGTATTCGTCGGGCATGCGCTCATGGTCGGTGGCCAGGCGCCAGTGGGGCCCCAGGGCTTCGTCCTCATAGACGCCGAGCATGATATTGGTATTGCCGATATCAATGCAGAGTAACATGGTAGCTCTCCCTTTGGGATGGCTGGAGTGGGCATCGGGGGCATACAGTGAATCACGGCCAGTTTACCTGGAATTTTCGTTTGCCACAATCTGCCCAGTTCCCCATTGTGACTTTTTTCGCCGTTCCTTCACCCGCCTGGGTGTGGCGACAGCGGGCGGGCACGGCGGCCCGCCCCTACGGGAACGGACACCAGGTCGTAGGCGCAGCTCGTAGCTGGCCCCCGTGCCCGCCCCTACGAAAGCCGGTGCCCACATCGTAGGCGCAGCTCATAGCTGCGCAGATGCCGCCCTCCCTTCACCCGCCGGGATGTGGCACCATCGGGCGGCTGGGAGCCACCCCTACAGCAAACCGGTACCCTTTCGCGATTGGTGACAGCGGGTGGGCACGGCGGCCCGCCCCCACGAAAACCGGGGACGAAAAATCTGTGTTCATCTGTGAAATCGGGGGGCTCCACAATGGAGTCCATGATTCACCAGCGGTTTGATTCAGAGGCGGCCAGGAACCTGTGATAAGATTGGAGGTATTGTTTTCCGGACCTGACCCATGCCGTGGAGGGGAAACGACCCATGGATGTCAAACGGCTTACCGCCATATCCCTGGGACACTTTGCCATCGATATCCTGAATTCGTCCATCGCCATGATCCTGACCGCGGTGGCGGGCATCTTCGACCTCACCGTCAGCCAGATCGGCCTGGGGGCCATGATCTACACCTTTGCCGCCTCCCTGACCCAGCCCCTCTTTGGCATGGTGGCCGACCGGCTGCGGGGCCGCTATCTGGGGGCCATCGGGCTGCTGTGGACCATGACCTTCTATGCGCTGGCGCCCCTCATGCCCTCCTATCCGGCCCTGGTCCTCTGCCTGACCATCGGCGCCCTGGGCAGCGGGGCCTTTCATCCGGTGGGCATCGTCAACGCGGCGGCGTCGGGCGGCCGCTACCCCACCACAGCCACATCCATCTTTTTCGTCCTGGGGCAGACGGGCCTGGCGGTGGGTCCCATCCTGGCCGGCATCGTCCTGCAGACCCTGGGGGTGGCCGGCCTGCCCTACCTGGCCCTGGTCATGGCGCCGGTGGTGATCCTGATGGCGGTCAACCTGCACCAGCCCATTGCAGAGGAGCGAACCCCGCCCCCTCCGGCCCGGTCCACTGCAACCTCCCCTTCCCCTGCCTCTGCCCCTGCCGTAACGACTGCCCTGGCAGCATCGGGGCGGGCCGCCGGCAACACCTTGATCGTCACGGCCTTCATCCTGCTCATCGCCCTGCGCTCTACCACCCTCCAGAGCTATGTGACCCTGCTGCCGAAATATTTCGACGATCTCGGGTACGCGCCGGCCCTCTACGGTACCATGGTGGGCGTCTTTAGTTTTGCCGGTGCCATGGGAACCTTCCTGGGGGGCTATCTGGGAGATCGCTTCAACCGCCGGCAGGTCATCTTTCTCTCCATGGTGGCCAGCGTCCCCTTTTCCTATGGGCTGCTCCATCTGGAAGGGTGGGGCTTTTTCATCATGGCCGCGATGGCCGGCGCCGCGCTCAACATTCCCCACAGCATCCTCCTCATCATGGCCCAGCGCCTGTTGCCCACCCGCAAGGGCATGATCGGCGGGGCTGTCCTGGGCTTCATGTTTGCCAGCGGCGCGGCCACCGCCTGGCTGGCCAGCTGGTTTGCGGACCTGGTGGGCCTGGGCACGGTGTTGAACTGGCTGGCCCTGGTACCGGTAGGCGCGGGGCTGTGTGCCCTGGTGCTGCCCTCCACCCGGGCCGCCCCCGTCCCGGCCCGGCCGGCCACCCCTGCGGCAGCCGACTGACGCAGGGCAGGATCGGGGCGCATCTCCGCCCCCATCTCCGCCCCTGGGGGGATTTTCTCCCGGCCAGTGGAGTCACGGCTCAGCCTTCATCCCGCTATACCCCTTCCCCCCAGTGGGGGAAGGGGTATAGATTGATTCCCCCAATGGATTTCGATAATTAAAACACACAAATTTGACAAAAATACCGGGCCATGCTATCCTGTTCGACCGAAAGACCCTAACGACGGACGGGTAGAATGGCGTGTCATTGCACCCGTAGCCATGGCTCATGTCCCTTAGCAAGCAGCCACTCTCTGCCGCGACGTTGAGGTCTGTTGACCTGGGGGGCAACGGGCGGGGGTGGAAGGAGGCAGCCAGGAGAAGTGCGCCGGACAGAGTGGCGCCAGAGAGGACACCATGACTGTGGACACCTTTCGAGACCGTGAAAGCCCGGCTTGGGCGATCATCGAGTATCTGCAGCGCAAGGGATCGGCCACCATCAAGGAGCTGGAAGATCTGTTGGGCGTGACCACCACCGCTGTCCGGCAGCATCTCAGTAGCCTGCTGGCAGAGGGCTACGTAGCCCGCAGCCGCGCCCATTCGGGCGTGGGCCGGCCCCACCACGTCTACACCATCACGGAAAAGGCCCACGAACTCTTTGCCTGCCATTGTGACGATCTGGCCCTGACGTTGTTGGAGGAGGTCTTCGCCCTGGAGGGACCGGAGCGAACCCAGCTGTTGCTGGGGCGGGTTGGCAGCCGGTTGGCCCGGCGCTATGCGGACACGGTGCGTTCCACCGCGCTCCAGCAGCGGGTCGAAGAGCTGGCCGTCGCGCTCTACCGGAACGGCGTCCTGACGGACGTGGTCGCGGGCGACGACGACACCTTCATCCTGAAGACCTACAACTGCCCGTATCATGAGTTGGCCCAGGAGCATCGGGACATCTGCGAGATGGACGAAGACATGATGCGTCAAGTGTTGGGCTCCAACGTCAACCTCAGCACCTGCATGATGGACGGACATACCGGCTGCTCCTTCATCATTTCGCCCCGGGTTGAACCTGCCGGGCAGGAGGAAGGTTGAATCCGTCCACTTTCAAATTTGATTTCACAGGATCCATTCGTAACTTAGGATCCAATTTTGGATGTATCCATTCGTTAAGGAGCAGACTGAACTATGAGCGTACTTGAGATTCGCAATCTTCACGCCGCGGTGGAAGATAACGAAATCCTGAAAGGGGTGAACCTGACCCTGCGCAGCGGTGAGATCCATGCGCTGATGGGCCCCAACGGCTCCGGCAAGTCCACCCTGGCCTATGTCATCGCCGGCCACCCCCACTACGAGGTGACCGAAGGGGACATCCTGCTGGACGGGGAAAGCATCCTGGAGATGGAGGCCGACGAGCGAGCCCGGGCCGGCATTTTCCTGGCCTTCCAGTACCCGGTGGCCATCCCCGGCGTGAGCGTTGCTAACTTCCTGCGCACGGCCGTCTCCAACGTGCGGGGCTACACCGAACAGGCCAAGAACAACGAGGGCGGCGTCATCGGCAGCAACCTGATGCCCATGCGGGAGTTCCGTCGGGAACTGAACGAGAAGATGAAGGAGTACAACGTCGATCCCAGCTTTGCCCGCCGCTATCTGAACGACGGCTTCTCGGGCGGCGAAAAGAAGCGCACCGAGGTGCTGCAGATGGCCATGCTGGAGCCCAAGTTCGCCATCCTGGACGAATCGGACTCGGGTCTGGATATCGACGCCTTGCGGGTGGTGGCAGACGGCATCAACAAGCTGGCCACCCCGGACCGGGGCTTCCTGCTGATCACCCACTACCAGCGCATTCTCAACTACGTGAAGCCCCACTACGTGAGCATTTTCTACGATGGCCGCATTGTCAAGACGGGCGGCCCTGAGGTGGCAGAGATGTTGGAAGAGCGCGGCTACGGCTGGGTGGAGCAGGAGTTTAAGGACGCCGAATCGGTGGCCGCGTAGGCGGTGACGCTGGCCGCCCGGAGGTCCCCCTGCGGGGGTGGACTCCCAGAGACCGTATTCGCATAAGTGGTGCGTACCAGCACTGAGGAGGAAAGATGGCCACACAAGCAGATCGTGAACAACTTGCCGGCGTCAAAGAGGAATACCGCTACGGGTTCTACGATGAGATTCAGCCGGTCTTCAAAGCCGAGCGGGGCCTGAGCCACCGCGTCATCGACCAGATTTCGGATCAGAAGAAGGAACCGGAGTGGATGCGCCAGTTCCGCCACGAGGCGCTGGACATCTTCCTGTCCAAGCCCCTGCCCACCTGGGGTGCGGATCTGAGCGGCATCAACTTCGATGAGATCTACTACTACCTGCGCCCCACCGAAACCCAGGGCCGCTCCTGGGACGAAGTGCCCGAGAGCATCAAGAACACCTTCGAGCGCCTGGGCATCCCCGAGGCCGAGCGCAAATTCCTGGCTGGCGTGGGCGCCCAGTACGACTCGGAAGTGGTCTACCACAGCCTGCGCCAGGAGTGGGAGCGCCAGGGCGTCATCTTCCTGGATATGGACAGCGGCCTGCGGGAACATGAGGACATCGTGCGGGAGTACTTCGCCACGGTGATCCCGGCCGCGGACAACAAGTTCGCCGCGCTCAACAGCGCCGTCTGGAGCGGCGGCAGCTTCGTCTACGTGCCCAAGGGCGTCCATGTGGACATCCCGCTGCAGGCCTACTTCCGCATCAACGCCCAGAACATGGGCCAGTTCGAGCGCACCCTGATCATCGTGGAGGAAGGCGCCAGCGTCCACTACGTGGAGGGCTGCACTGCGCCCATCTACAGCAGCAACAGCTTGCACAGCGCGGTGGTGGAAATTATCGTCAAGAAGAATGCCCGCTGCCGCTACACCACCATCCAGAACTGGAGCACCGACGTCTACAACCTGGTGACCAAGCGGGCCGTCGCCTACGAAGGGGCCACCATGGAGTGGATCGACGGCAACCTGGGCAGCAAGGTGACCATGAAGTATCCCGCCGTCTATATGATGGGGCCCAAGGCCCACGGCGAGATCCTGTCCATCGCCTTTGCCGGCCATGGGCAGCATCAGGACGCCGGCGGCAAGGTCATCCACGCCGCGCCCTACACCAGCTCCAAGATCGTCTCCAAGTCCATCAGCAAGGACGGTGGCCGGGCCAGCTACCGGGGCCTGCTGCGGGTCGCCAAGGGCGCCCACCACAGCAAGAGCAACGTGGTCTGTGACGCGCTGCTGCTGGATGAGAAGAGCCGCTCGGACACCTACCCCTACATCGAGATCGAAGAGGACAACGTGAGCGTCGGCCACGAGGCGTCCGTCAGCAAGATCGGGGAAGAGCAGCTCTTCTACCTGATGAGCCGTGGGATCAGCGAGGACGAAGCCGCCGCCATGATCGTGGGTGGCTTCATCGAGCCACTGGTCAAGGAGCTCCCCATGGAGTACGCGGTGGAGATGAACCGCCTGATCCAACTGCAAATGGAAGGCACCATCGGCTAATCGAACGCGATGACGGGATGCGTAACCCGCCCCGGCGACGCTGCCAGGAGGCTTAGATCCCGGGGCAGATTACGCATCCCGCCTGATTGCATACGGAGGAAACAACGTGGGCGTACTCGTTCAAGACAGCACGACCGAAAAGACCTTAGAGGCGCTTCAGACTTTTAGCGAAGAAAGTGTACGCGCCCTCTCGGCAGCGCGCCAGGAGCCAGAGTGGATGTTGAACTTTCGCCTGGAAGCCTGGCGGCAATTTGAAGCCCTTCCCTGGCCCCAACCGACCGATGAAGCTTGGCGTCGGACCCGCCTCACCGGCTTCAAGCTGGAAAACTTCCAGCCCTACGCCCGGCCCTCTGGAAACGGGGCGGCCAGCGTATCCCCCCAGATCCAGAACGAGCTGGATGAAATGGACAGCGCGGCCAGCATCGTCCTGCAGGACAGCGTGGCCATCTACCGGGATATGAGCGAAGATCTGGCCGGCAAGGGGGTCATCTTCACGGATCTGGGCCAGGCGGTTCAGGAACATCCAGAACTGATCCAGAAATATTTCATGACCGAAGTGGTCCGGCCGGACCGGAATAAATTCACGGCCCTCCACGCAGCCCTCTGGGACAGCGGCACCTTCATCTACGTGCCCAAAAACACCCGGGTGGAATTGCCCCTGCAGGTGATCATGAACCAGGCCACCAACGGCGTGGGCAGCTACCACCACACCCTGCTGGTTGCCGAGGAAGGCGCCGGGGTGACGGTGGTGGATGACCTGCTGGGCGGCAAAGACGGCCTCCAGAGCAGTGTGGTGGAGCTCCGCCTGGGTGACAACAGCGTGGTACGCTACATGAACCTACAGGACTTTGACCACTCCACCTGGAACTTCCTGACCGGCCGCGCGGCCATGGGCCGCAACAGCGACCTACGCTGGATCCAGGTGAGCTGGGGCAGCCGCCTGACCAAGGCATTCCTGGACGTGGATCTGATGGGCGAGGGCGGCCACGCCGAGCTGTTGGGCATCTACTTCCCCACCGGTCGCCAGCACATCGACCATCAGACCCTTCAGCTCCACCGGGCCCCCCACTGCTTCAGCGATCTGCTCTTCAACGGTGCGCTGAAGGACAAGGCCCGCAGCGTCTACATGGGCATCATTCGAGTGCTGCCCGGTGCCCAGAAGACCGACGCCTACCAACGCAACGGCAACCTCATCCTGGATGAAGGCGCCCGGGCTGACAGCATCCCCGGCCTGGAGATCGAGGCAGACGACGTGCGCTGCACCCACGGTGCCACTGCCGCCCAGGTGGAAGATGAATATGTCTTCTACCTCATGGCCCGAGGCCTCACCCGCCCCCAGGCCGAGCGCATGATCGTCCAGGGCTTCTTCCAGGCAGTGCTGGATCGGGTCCCAGTGGAAAGCGTGGTCACCAAGCTGGAGCGGGTCATCGAGCGAAAAATCGGCGGCTGACGTTCTAAAGCCCGTATCGTCCGTTTGCGCCAGTCCGGGAGGGTGAGGAGAGGCCGGATGGGGAAGGCAGGCCTCTGGCGGGGTCTGCTGTGCCGGTATCCTTATCCTCCCGTTTCTTTTACCCGGTGTAGATGACCGGTTGTGTGGCCCGATGGAGAGGTCCAGCTGCAGAAAAGTTTTGCCCGAGCCTCTGGGCTGGGTTATGATGATATAAAAATTGAATCTCTTTTCAACGGATAAAACCCATGAGCACGGACCTTCAGCAAATCCTACCTGTGGAATTGGCGGAACGCCTGGCCCAAATCCGCCAGGACTTTCCCATCCTGGCCCGGCGCATCGGCGACCGTCCCCTGGCCTATCTGGACAACGGCGCCACCAGTCAAAAGCCGGTGGCTGTCCTCCAGGCCATGGATGACTACTATCGGCGCTACAACGCCAACGTGCACCGGGGCGTCCACACCCTGAGCGAAGAGGCCACCGCCCAGTACGAGAATGCCCGGCTGCGGGTGGCTCGCTTCATCAACGCGCCCAGCGAAAAGCAAATTATCTTCACCCGGGGTACCACCGAGGGGATCAACCTAGTGGTGCAAACCTGGGGGCGGGCAAACCTGGGGCCCGGCGACGAGGTGCTCATCACCGAAATGGAGCACCACAGCAACATCGTTCCCTGGCAGATCTTGCGGGATCAGCTGGGTTTCACCCTGCGCTACATTCCCATCACCGATGAAGGGCTGCTGGACCTGGATCAGCTGTCGAACCTGTTGACGGAGCGCACAAAACTGCTCAGCTTCGTCCACGTGAGCAATGTGTTAGGCACCGTCAACCCAGTAGATCGCCTGGTGGCCGCGGCCCGGTCGGTGGGAGCCCGGGTTCTGCTGGACGGTGCCCAGAGCGTTCCCCACATGCCGGTGGACGTCCAGGCGCTGGACGTGGATTTCTTGGTCTTTAGCGGCCACAAGATGTGCGGGCCGACGGGCATCGGCGTCCTCTATGCCAGGCGGGAGCTGCTGGAGGAGATGCCTCCCTACCAGGGCGGCGGCGACATGATTCGGGAAGTGAAGATGACGGCCAGCAAGTGGAACGCCATCCCGTACAAGTTTGAAGCGGGCACACCGGCCATTGCCGAAGCCATCGGCCTAGGGGCGGCGGTGGACTACCTGGGCCAGGTGGGGATGGCGTGGGTCCACGCCCACGAGCAGGCGCTGGTCCAATATGCCTACAGCCGCCTGAGTGAAATCGAAGGGCTCCACATCCTGGGGCCCGGCCCTGAGCAGCGCAGCGGCCTGATCGCCTTCACCGTGGAGAACATTCACCCCCACGACCTGTCGGCCATCCTGGATCGGGAAGGGGTCGCCGTACGGGCAGGCCATCACTGTGCCCAACCCATCCACGACCACTACGGCATCGCCGCCAGCGCTCGGGCCAGCTTCTACCTGTACAACACGCCCGAGGAGGTCGACCAGTTGGCCCAGGGGCTGGAGAAGGCCGTGGAGATCTTCGCCCTCTGAGGGCATGGTTTCAGCTACAAAAACGAGGGAGATGATGGACGCGCTCTATCGAGAAGCCATCCTGGACCACTACCGACACCCACGCCGGAAAGGCCACCTGGAGCGGGCAGATATCCATTACCATGACACCAATCCCTTCTGCGGCGACGAGATCACCATCGAGCTCAAGGTGGAGGACGGGATGGTGGTGGATGCGGCTTTTGACGGCCGGGGTTGCGCCATCAGCCAGGCCACGGCCAGCATGATGATGGAAGAGATCGTGGGTAAGACGGTGGAAGAGTTGAAGGAATGGGACAAGGAGTACATTTTGGACATGCTGGGCATTGAAATCGGCCCGGTGCGTCTGAAGTGTGCCCTGCTGCCCCTGAAGGTGCTCAAGGCCGGTGTGTGGGGCCTGGAAGAGTGGCCCGAATAGGGGTCCATACAGCCCGAACAAAAAAAGAGGACATGCATGGTGGGTGCCACTCCACGCACTGCGCACCATCTGATTCCCAGTCGACTATATGTATATGCCTTTCGATCATGGTGATCCAACAGGGGTAATTCCAAATGAGTGAATTCGTCAAAGTCGCAACCCTGGATGAAATCCCCACGGGCAAGAGCAAGCTGGTGGAAGTTGAAGACGTGCAGATTGCACTTTTCAACCTGAATGGCGAAATCTACGCCATTGAAAATGTCTGCACCCACGACGGCGGCCCCCTGGTGGAGGGCTCCGTGGTGGACGGCCATGTGGTCGTCTGTCCGCGCCACGGTGCCCGCTTCGACATCCGCACAGGCGCCGCGCTGAGTTTCCCGGCCTTCGAGCCCACCCATGTGTATCAAGTGCGCATCGAAGGCGACGATGTGTTGGTTGAATCGCCAATTTAGGCCCGGCATTCAGTTGGAACAGCCAGCTTCGCCTGCCCAACGGGCCCGGAGCGGCTGACTACCGTTGCAAAGGAGCGTTAACATGAGTGTGCCGACCCCTGAGGAAATCCGTGAGTTGATCCGCGCCAAGGTGCGCGACCCTGAGTTGATGATGAACATCATCGACCTGGGCCTGGTCTACGACATCCAAGTGACCGACAAAAACACGGCCGAGATCACCATGACCTTGACCAGCCCTGGATGCCCGGCTGGCCCGGAGATCATCACCAGCGTCCAGCGGGAGACCCATGCCGCCTTCCCAGAGCTGGAGGAGGTGAACATCCACCTGACCTGGACGCCCTTCTGGAATCCGGACATGATGTCCGACGAGGCCAAGGAAGAGCTGGGGATCTTTTAAGAGGCTACGGTAACGTTCAGCCCTCCCCCCAAACCCTCTCCCCCCGCTTTGCCGAGGAAGAGGGGCGAAGAGAATCGTTTATGTTTGCGGTATGCTGCGGCGCAGCATACCGCAAACACTTCATCCTCCCTTCCGCCGCTGGGGGCTG
>FWPU01003210.1_pt1 | contig 42012 bp, 74 predicted proteins | sample 2228361 | NCBI WGS metagenome assembly FWPU01 (sample SAMEA103939777, study PRJEB20133) | metagenome | reverse complement strand
GAGAGGAAGAACGGGAGAGGAAGAACGGGAGAGGAAGAACGGGAGAGGAAGAACGGGAGAGGAAGAACGGGAGAGGAAGAACGGGAGAGAAAGACTAGTGCACAAAAAAAAGAGGGAGAGGCGGTTAGCCTCTCCCCCTCTTTCCTCCCTAATTTCTATCTACTCTTCCGAATCTACTGCTTCTTCGAGTGGCTCAACACGAAACAGCCACAGATTTTGGTTTACGTCACGCCGCGTGCGAAACTTCTTTCCCGCACTTTTTGCCCTCTTCATCAGAGTGGCCGCACCTTTATACGTATATAACACTGACTTACCGTTTTTTCCGTTGATTTCTCTTGAAATACGAAGATGGTCAGGGATTTTAAACCCCTGTCCTACTTTCAAATTCATTGCAGCTTGAATTAATTTTTGTACCTCTGGACTTACGGTCCTTCCTCCTCCGCCTCCGCCAGGAGAGAGAAACTCAACATTCGATATATCCATAATCTTAAAGTCTTCGGACTGAGCCACTGCTTTCTTCACTGCTTTCTTCACGATTGTTGCCATGATCCACCTTCCTTTCTGCTCCCTCATGGGGAGCGGTTAATTGTGTACTCATACTTTATCGCTTTCCTTTCACCTTGTCAACCTTTTTTTTCTGCCTCTAACCCCTCAAAAAATCTGCGATTTTTTCTTCATCAGGGTTTACAGAACCGTCTAGATGAAAACAAAGTACAACATCGTTTTCATCTATGTATCTCCCTGTACGGGTCCCGTACAAGGTGATACTTTCAACATCACTATTCACTAGTGCAAAGGCCGTCATACCTAAACGGCCTTTACCCGAGTGGTATCTTATATCTTTTATTGCCGGTATCACGCACACTTTATCCACCGCTTATAACGCTTACCATCTATGATGGTATCTCGCTTCTTCCGTCCAAGCGAGATTGCTAATTCATATAACTCCTTATCGCAAATATTTCTTAAGTTTTGTACTTGGTTCGTCTTTTCTAATTGACGAACCAAAGCCACTACTTGCTCCAGGTCTTCTTGTGCATGTTCAACCAAAAAAGAAAAATACAGCCTCGCTCTTTTAAAAATAAACGGACTGTAGATTTCTTTATCTTTCATGATCTTTTATCCTTCGATAATTTCAAAACTCAAATTGTCAGAATTTACGTACCCCATATGAATACTATGCACTAACCCCATATGAGGGTCTTCATATTTTAGAATTGTGTCTAGATTTTCCTGACTTATTTCTATCCACCCGCTTACCTTAATTTTTACTATTTTGCTATTCATGTCAATCCCCTTTCCTGGAATCCCATTAATCCACTGAGTCAATTTTCCGCAGTGAACCAATGTCGTATCAAATGTGTAGAAATACTCTTTACATTCCACACATTGATAAATATAAATGGGTTTTTTCATATCAGTATAATGCCTAAATACCATTATCTTGTCAAGAAAAAATTCCCTGTTATTTCAACAATTTCCGTTTCAAATACGTGGTAAACTCAGAAGTTTTTACGTAGTACCCCACTTTCTTCGTGAGACACCCTGCTTTTAATAATCGACTAACACACTCATTTCCATCTTCTTTCCTACACCCTAAATGCACAACAATGTCATCTGGATTTATGTTGTTGTTAATCAATAAACATCGCAATAACTCATTCTTCTGCAATTTCCATGAATCAAAATACGCTTCAACTTCTCTTAATTTTTCAGGTGTCACTATTTCCGATGTCGATTTCTTCATTGTACTATATGCCATATATCCACTTTGTTCTTTTCCGTATATCAAATAAAAAAACCCATATGCACATTCTACATGAACACTTTTTACTAATAAGATTCTTCCATCTTCTATGTTACTATAGAACCGTGCAGCAAATGCAATGGCTAATTTCGCTAACTTAAATCTTACATTCTCAACCTGTATCAACGGTATTGAAAAATCAAATACTTTCTCCAGTTTTTTACTAATGTCATAAATCAGCTTAATCGCTTCTTTCGTAAATCTCACTTCATCAGATTTTCTACTCCAACACCATAAAATCAAATCTTGCTCTAACTTTTGATCGTATATTTGTTTCACTCGTTCTCTTCGTTGATTGATTTTCTCACCTGATACTTCATCATGCGCAACTACCAATACATAATCAAATCGAGCAATATCTTCTGGAGCTTTCACTAACTCTTGTATTGATTGGATACCATATGAATAACTTGCAATCGTTCGTGTTGGAGGATTACAGATAAACAATAAACGTGTCCGCGCATTTGACACTTCACTTCTAATCTTTGTAATTTCTGCTATTCCCTCACTACGTATTCTGCTTAGTTTTCCCCAAATATCTTCCATTAATCCTGAAGTTTCATCAATTACTACTAAGCCCATATCATTTAACGGAATTTTCCCCCACGTCACAATCCAATGTTTATTGAATTGTTGTAAGCCTCCAACTAAACCTGCAAACGTTGCGTTTTCGCCTGATACGACTTCACCTAATCCAAAATACTCAACCAATTTCTCCGCAACGTATCCTTTTCCACACCTTGTATCACCAATTATCATTGCTTCTAACCAACCCTTATGAACATATTCATTATCAAAATAAAAAGAAATCACACTCCGAAAAATCATATCCACACACAAATGCAAATCAAATCGTTCATAAATCTTTGTCACATTATGAGCATAGCTTGTATATAGTTCCTCCAATTTCCCAAACATTGAATCAGCAGAAATATTCCCCACACAAAACTCATTCAACGCCTTATGCTTTTTTACCGATAAATTAAACGATTCAATATCACTATTAACCTTCATTACTTTTGTAAATACATGAGTCACACTTTGAGTAACTGGTTCTGTTGTCGTATACCCTTCTAACTCATATACACAGTTTGTCTCAATACTTACCCCTATTACATAGGCCGGTCTTGTTCCGCCACCTTTCCGTGTTCGCTCTTTTCCTGTTGGTCTATCAATATAAATACGATCAATTAACTGCATTTCTTTAATGTCAAACCATATATTTTTACACCGTATACCTAATGCTTCTTTCACTACATTCACTAGTGATTTACTCGTAACATCAATAAATTTTAGTATTGTATTATCACTCGCATCGATTTCAATGTCGGTTTCATTTTGAATTTGGCATCCTTTACACCTTTCATTTAAACACTTCACACTAATTACTTTAGGAACATGATAAGGGACTAATGTTTTTCCAGTAACAATTGCTTGTATTTTAATTTTCTTATTATGAAATTTACTCTCAATAACTTCATCATATGTATTGTACATGCCTCCCTCAAAAAAAACAAAAGTAGGATAAGGGGATAGATTTCTCTATCCCCTCCCTACTTTTACTTTATCATATTACTTTTTCTTAATCCCTACAAACTTTTGCTTCATTGCAACATTTGATTGAGATTTAGTAATTTGTTTTGATTTTGTAATTATTTTCCCACGTACTGGACGTTGAACTTCTTCAGCTTCTTCCTCTTCTTTTTCCTCTTCTTCCTCTTCTTCCTCTTCTTTTTCCTCTTCTTCCTCTTCTTCCCCTTCTTCCTCTTCTTCCCCTTCTTCCTCTTCTTCCTCTTCTTCTTGTTCCTCCTCTGAATCATCTAGTTTTTCACTTTCTTCGCTTTTACCCTCATCATTCTCATCATTTGCTAAAGTCATATCACTTACACCATCAACATATACGTTCTGGTAATCCTCATTTGTCTTTAACGTAATATCAAACAAATCAGAATTCTTAATTACAAACTTATCCATCTTCTCCTGTAACATCTCTATTTCCTTAGGTAACTCAAACCCGATCACTTCAGCAAATCCTTTAAAATAACCCATTCCTGTTTCATCCTCAATTCCATCAAAACGTTTAACACTGTGTCCCTCATACTCCCCATCTACAATTTCAAATGTTGTTTCGACTTGTAATCGTCCGCTTTTCTTAGCTTCAGTTAATTCCATAGCACTGATACGTGCTGTATATTGACCATCTGGAACTCGCAAAAACGACAAAACAATAGGTTCAACACGTTTCCACATCTTTGATAATTGAGATAACTTATGTGCAATAGCCATATTTGTCTCCTTATTGTTAAATAAAAGACACCCAATAAACACCAACAAACAATTTCATAACCCGTTTAAGTCATACCCTTTATAGTCACCTCCTTTCCAGTTAACTTCCGATAAGCTTCTTGTACTGCTATCGCTTGATTTCTTGCATCTATTATTGCATCATGTGTTCCTGATGCCTTGTACTCATAATTTGCTAAATCAAACAATGTTCTTGTATCTCTTACGTTAGTATATTTCCACCATATCTTTTTACCTAGCGTCCGATAAGCATTTTCCAACAACACAACGTCAAAACATGATCCATGAGACCACACATATAATTTCTTATCAAACGCACAAAAACATTTGTTTAATTCAGCTAAGGCTTTGTCTAACGGAACAACATCCAAATTCAATAACTTAGTTATATTTTCTTTCTCTTGCTTCAGCCAAAATTCAATAGTATTTCCATCTACTTGTAACCCGGCATCTAAACAGCTATCAATCAAAACTCCCTTATGAAACTTATCTAATAAATCTCCCCTTAAACTAAACTGCACTACACCTATACTCAATATAACACTATTAGGTTTTGTCCCAAGCGTTTCTAAATCAATCATTACATGGCACATATCTAATTCATTCATATCATTTCTCCTTATCTGCTTTTCACTCCGTCATAATATTGCTTAAACAATTCAAAATTCTTTTTTGGGTCTTTGTACAATACTAATTCACTCGGTAACACACCATCACGATCTTTTGCTTCAATATATTCGTTCGCTTCGAATGATATAACTCTCTTTATTTGTAATTCAACCTTGCCGCTAGGACTAGTTACTTTTATTGTACGATATTCCATACAACCGATTACATTCACAAGCGGAAAAACTGCCATTCGTGCACGTGGTGAAAGAGTACAAATTGTTTTTGTTACTGTTCCACCACGCACAATAACATCTTTTTGTTGAACGTGTGAAATAAATAGTAACCCATAATCAGACGAAACCAATGTTGTAATCCATTTTTTAAAGTACTGATCTACTGTATCAATGCCTTTTCCATAAGCTGCATCACTTGTATGCTCAATTCCTAACTTCTGACAGGTTGCAATGATACACATTGTCCACACAGCATCAATAAAATCAATTGCAATAAACTTGTATTGCTTATATGATTCTCGATTATTTAACAATTCATCAGTAACATTCAGCACCTTTTCCCATGAATCAATAACAATGTAGTCTACATTCAATCTTCCTACTTCTTTCTCACTTGTACAAAGAAACAACACTCCGTCAAACCCACTCGCTAACGTCGATTTTCCTACACCTGGTAATCCTATAATAACCCAAGAAGTACGATAAATAGAAGGTTGCCCATGACTTTTCTGAATCTGTAAACCTTTAAATTGAACAGACTTCTTCGACGTTACTAATTTCTTTTGTAACATGTTCTTACTCCATTCATTACTGTTTTATTTGTTTATATGATACGATTTTCTTATCTGATACAATACTAAATTTTCTTTTGTTTCCCCTCCTTCATGGCACAATTCATAGTACGGACATCGCTTTCCATAATAACCGTGACACTTTTCAAAATCTTGGTAATAGTCCTCTTTACTTTTACACTGTAACATTTCACTAGATACTTTCTCTATTGTATTCCATAAATCGCCTTCATTAATCTTTGGCCTTTGAAATCTCTCAATATGAAATACGCTCATATCATCAGGTTTCTGATACCATTCTTCCAGTCTTTTCAAATACCCTTGATATGATTCACCTTTCTTTTGTCGAATGCTTGGTTTACGAATAATATCATACATTATCTCATTAATCGGACGCTTTTTATAAATTGTATTATAAATATAAAAATAAGCCGCTGTTTGTATATCAGTTTGAATACTCCGTACATAATCAGGTGTTATATACTTTGAGGACTTCAATTCATGCAATACTTTTTTATTTCGTACCCGTAACAAATTATCTAACTTAATGACAAACGTAACACATTCGCCAATTTGAAGTGATCCTTCTACTTCATTTTCAAGCAAGGTTGTCTCTCTTAACATTTTTTCATACCGTCTCATATATGCTTTCAACATTCCTTGAGTAATAAACTCTTGCTCATTCAAATCCTCTTCTTGCTCTGGGGTCAATACCAACGCCTTGTTAATTTCAGCTTTTTCCTTCCTAAAATAATCCCTCATTAATTTTATGGCATTGTTTTTCTTCTTCAACACATTTGCAATCCCCATATGGATCACTCTCCCTACTAAAAAAGGTATATCAAACTCAATCTTTTCATACTTCCTAATCCTTTTATAAAAATACAACCGCCTACAAGTCATAAAATCTTCCAATGATGATACACTGACATGTAACATTTTCATTCCCCTTTCATCGCCAAGAATTGCTTTTTCAATTCATCTATCAAATTTTTCTTCTTTCGTAAACAATCATACACCTTCTTTTCTATCGAATTTTTCGTTAGTAAATCAATGTACATTATGCTATTATGCTTTTCACTTCCTTTACGTCTAATGCGAGCTTCGCTATTTGCTCGTAAATCAAATGACCATAAATTTGAATAGTAAATAGCATAACGTGCTTCCGTTAACGTTACGCTTTCTGCTGCTTTCTTTTGTGTAGCTATCAAAACATTATGATTACTTGTCCGCTGAAATAGACTCACAAGATAATTTACATTTTCTGACTCACCTGTTAGTGTCAACACCTTCACTGACTTACCATATACTTTATCTAAAATCTTCTTTATCTTCTTCACCGAAAAGAGAAATGCACACCATATAACTACCTTATTCTTCAATATATCTATCTCCTCTAAAGTCTCTATTAATGCTTGGTCTTTATTCGTCTCGATAATTTCTAACTGATTACTTAACACTTTACCTTCATCATCTTTATCAGTTTGCTGAATAAAACCATCACAAATTTGCAATGATTTTGATAACAATGTAAAAATATACTGTGTGTCAACCTTCACCTTCCCAAACTCAAGACGAAAAGAATCATTTAACTGTAACAATAACTCCCTCTGTTGTGCAGTCATTTCAATAGAAATCTCTTTATATATCTTTGGAGGTAACTTCAACATTTCATTTGTAATACGGATACAAAACGGCTTAATTGCTCGCAATATTTGTTGGACCGCTCGCTTTCGTATAACATTCTTAGCACCCATTCTTACAAAATACTTATTTAAAAATTTCCAATAGGAATTTCCAAACGTAACCCCTTGATTAAGAAACTTAATTTGTGAATATAGTTCAGCCAAATGTTCTGTAACTGGAAAACCCGTCATAATGTACCGATAAGGAATGTACTTCCCTACTTCAATCAACGCCTTTGTTCTCTCTGCAGTAATTGTTTTAATTTTTGTCGATTCGTCTGCAAAAACAGCATCAAATTCAGCACGCGCCAATTCATAATATATTGGTTTTACTCCCTCATAATTTATCAGAAATAACATTGGTTTTACACGATCACCGTATTCACCATAACGATTCCAATCATTAACTTTACCTAAGGCATACATTAACATACTTAATTTCTGTTTTGCTGTTCCTCTTAACACACAAAACCGAAAATCCGTATGCTTTCGTATTTCATCACACCATGTCGTATCAATCGCTAACTTTGTTGAAACAATTAACACCTTCTTCCATTTTTTTAATTGAATCAATGTTAATGCGCACAATGTCTTCCCTGTTCCGTAATCAGCAAAAATACCTGTGTACGGAAACTTTGATTTTAACACAAAATTAACTATCATCTTCTGATGACTCATTAACTTTGTTTTTATTGTCATACCTATTTATCCCCAATTACTAATTTCTTAATTTCCAATAAACAATATTTTAACTCGTACTCCTTTTCCTTCAATTTTACATGATACAAATTATTCTTTACTTCTAATTCCCCAACATACCAAGACTGAAAAACCGTAATAGACAACCAACATAATAACAACCCTAATAGTACTACTTGCTTAAACATGTTATCTCTCCTTTCTGTTTTTAAACAAAGGAATCACACCATATACATATTTTCCTGTATCCTGTTGCTCCCTTAAGAAAGATGATAACTTACTGTCATGAACCCTATGTACTTTCAAGATCATCTTTCCATGCTCTGTAAACCCTTCACGAATCATAACATCAAAAACCATACTTCTACCTCCACAATCATTATTGAATATGTTGCCCTGTTCCATCACCTTCAAGCTTCCACTTCCTAGAACGATTTATTGCCATCTTATAATCAACATGTGCATGAAGATCAAAACCAATCATGTTCATTAACTGAACCATTACAATATAAATATCTGCACATTTGTCAGCAATCTTATCTATTGAATCTGAACTGCTCCAGATATCTATTAACTCCAATTCTTTTACTTCTTCTAACAATCGTGCTCTCATTACTTCCAATGACCTCGGAAATCCAAATGCACTAATTGAATACTGCGTTTCACGCATAGCTACAAGCCTCCCTCCTATACTCTTCCATATAACTTAAAATGCCCTATTCCTATTGCGTCCATTACATTAGAATTTAACTCCATTAAATCAATTCCCATTGCCAGATAAGTGTCCCTCAATCTATTCGCTACTACTTCTTTCGGTAATTGCCCTTTCCATCCCCTCGGCGTAACTAACTGAAACTCATCTACACAATCTCTCAATGAATACAACATACCACAAACAAACATTAACTTTGTCATACTACCTTTCTCTCTTGCTTCAAATCCAGCCACCGCCCAATGTTCAGGAATCTCCATAATCATCCGATTCACACCATATACATTCACCCATTTTTTCACTTCATGCATCATTGACCAAGATTTTTCATACTCATTCAAACGATACTCTTTCAACGGATGAAGTAACTTATAAAAAATTACCTTCTTATCTAACACTTCCCAGACCGCCGCACCTAAGTTATTGATACTAGGGTCTATTGACATTAATCGTTCTTTCTTCTCCATCATCTAACAGTTCCTTCAATACTCTAAGTGTGACCGCAAACCAAGAAAATCTGTCTCCTTTCCTATATGACTCAAACAATCACCAATTAATGAAGCTAACTGTATATCAATTTCAAAAACGCAAACATCATCTACATAAATATGTACTTTTTTATCAGTATTTCCTTTAAGTATACGTAACTCCCTCTCACTGTCCATAAATACTATCTCTTTCAATATCATTTTAACCCCTCTCATTTTAGATGGTGCCAGCAGACAGATTCGAACTGTCACTTCACGGATTTTAAGTCCGTTGCCTCTACCATTTGGGCTATGCTGGCACAAACACACACACTACCTTATACACCATTCACCATCATAAGGATCGCGTACTACAATCCCCTGAGTTATTAATTCATCAAATACCTGTTCAATTGTAACAGTATCAAACTCCCTAAACCTGTCTTGTAACAATTCAACAGAGACAAGAAAACGATTCTGTCCATTGCAAACCTCTCTATAATTTTTTAGCCAAGGAATAATTAACTTCTTCGCTTTATAAAATTGCCACAAATTATATAATTTATACAATATCATCCTATCCCTCCATTTTATGCTCCTTTATTGGATTTCCCTCAGCAGCAATTGAAACTTCTTTTTCCTTCAACACTTTAGATTTCATCTTCTCGTAATGCTCTAAAATAGCTCTTGCCAAATCATAAGCTTCATCTAATGACAATACATGCTCAATATCTGCATCTAAAGGGTCTCCCCATGCAAATCGAAACACTGTAACAAATATCACTTCTCCTGTCTCTTCATTAAACTCAATTTCTAACTCTCTTTCTATTTCTTCAGGATTCAACGGATATTGCTTAATCGTTCTAGAAATACTTCTTCTTTCCAATTCTCTCACTTCAGGACTCTTCTTAATTTTCTTTGTCATACATTTTCCTCCTCACTATACAAGTCAACAACATCACCCCACGATTTTGCACTCCATTTTGCAGACGTTGTAATTGGTACTTTAAACGTAACCCAATCCTCCATTTCCTCAGATAACACCTTATCAACACGGTTCAAATCCATATCTTCGTCAATTTCAAAAATCAATTCATCATGTACTGTCATCAACAGATTAACTTTATCTTGCCAACCTTCCTTCTTTATTCTCCTACTTACACGCTTCATCGCACACTTCATAACGTAAGCTGCTGTTCCTTGTATAACAATGTTAACCGCTTTATACGCTTTATCTCGCGGTACACGATAATCCCTAACAAATTTCATTAACGGAGAATCAAACTTTAAACGTACATATCCCTGTCTAAATAGCTCTCCTGTCTTCTGTCTCATAAATTCACGGATGGGGTATAATTCATAAAACTTCTCTAACACGTCATATGCCCACAAGTTACTAACTCCCAATTCTTCTATTATTCTACGATCAAATCTATCCATCATTAAGTGTGTAGTCTGCCATATCAATTTTGATTGTCCTATACCGTAAATTGCTCCTAAGGTATTCTGTTTAGAAACCCATCTCAAAGCTTTCCTCAAATGTTCACGCTGAAAAAGTTCACCAAAAAGAATATTCGCAGTCTCAACATAACAATCCACTCCACGCCCACCCTTTTGATTAATTAACTCGATCATACGCTCACAATTTGAATAGTGTATAAATAGACGCATCTCTTGTTGTTCATAATCCTTACACAAAAAGACCTTTCCCCTTCTAGGGATTACACACTTCCTTACTTCATGTAACTCACCTACCACTATACTCTTTTCAGGTTTCGGAAAGGTTTGAACTAACTCTGCACTAAAACGCCCGCTTTTTGCTCCCGTTTGATAAAGCAAGAAATGAGCAATATCACTATTCTCACTTGTGTAATACTCATACAACGAATCATAATAAGTACTTTTATGCTTAGCAAAAAACCTGTATTGAGACACCCATTTAAAAAGCGGAATATCTGTCTTTAATGCCAATGTCAATAATGCATCCTTATCTGTCTTCGGTAATCGTGTTTTATTATCAATCTGAATCCCAGAATATTCGTAATTTGGTACCAATTTGATAATCATCTCTTGCACTTGCTTAGGGGAATTTGGATTGAAATTTCTTCCTACATATTCCACCATTTGCTTATGCAAGTTCTCTAACTTCCTACCATATTCACGGCTAATCATCTTACAACGAAATCGATCAATCCTCATTCCTCTTGATACCATCTCAACAATGATCGGTATCAAAGACTTTTCAAATCTATACAATTCTTTATATTCAATCAACGGCTTTTGCCAGTAATACCACAACTGAATTGTATATTCAGGGTCACGTTTTGCATATGGAACAATATATTCATCAGGAATATCACTCCACTTGAATCTTTTTCCCTCTTTATTGGCACACTCCCGATATTTCTTAATGACACTTTTCAAACGATTTACTTCTTTCGTATCCTCATTTAAATGAACTTGAGCCAATTTTTTTAAATTTTTAGGTGCAAAGTTTTCATCTACTATGTTGCTAAGTATCAGTGTACATTCATAAGGTTGACTAACAGCTATACCTATATTCTTTAATTGAAAAATATCTCCAGCAGCGTTATGAAACACTTTTCGTATACTCGGATTCTCACACAATTCCCTTAACTTCTTACGTTCAGACAATACATTTAAACGATAAATAGTCGTTTGTAATTGATCGTCTGTAATCGTTGCCAAAAACGGTCTCAAGTAGTCATATTCAACGTCTATAGCTACAGTTTTCATATAATTTAGCTTAAAATTTTACTCATTATTAACTGTTTTTAAAACTTCATAAATGCTTCTCAAAGTCTCTTCAACATCTTCTTGTTCACTAAAATCATAATCATTCAAGACACAATCAATCGCCCACTTTAAAGCTTCGACATCCTCTTCGGTTAACCTTAATTCTACTACAGTGTTTTCTTTCTGTTCCATATTATTCTCCTTTCCTTGTTGTTTCCATAGCCAATCGATAAATTTACCTAAATCACTTGCTGTAAAGTCAGCAGTATTCTTTCCTATCAAGTGAGCATATTTAACAATAGGATACATTTCTTTTTTCCGTCTTCTTTGCATTCTTTCCTTTATCAAATATTTTGTACAACGTTTACAATAATCCTCACCTGCTTTTGTTGATGTTTCTGTACACATATGACACATAACTGATTGACACCCATCGCATTGATAAAAATCAAATGACATGCCATCTAATGCTTTTTGACTCTCATATACCTTACAAAATTGGCATTGTACCATTATATTTCTCCCAATACTTTTCAGGCTTCCAAGCCGGTAAATCTATTCCTTTCTTTTGAAACTCTTCATAAACATTTTTTCGAGTTTGATAACCGCAACCTGCTAATCTATTTACATGGTCCACATCCATGAATAATACTTGGCCTACTTTTGTTAACCTATTTCTAAGAAACATATTCCTTGTTCTCACAGACCAGTCAGCTTCTTCTAATAATGGACGATTTATCAAGTGATCATATAGAACTTTATTTAAAGCTTCTATTAATTCTAGCGCATTCCATCCCAAGTTAGTAAAGTCATACGGAATAACTTCACCAACAACACCTAACATAAGTTTCTCATACTTGTAAACTGTTCCCATTTGTTTACCCCTGTGCTATTAAGATTTTATCAATTGTTTCTATGTCAAAATAGTGTTTTTTCTTATCCTTTTCTATAATAATGAGACAATTCTCATCCCTACAGTATTTTCTCACTTCCATAAAAATATAATGATTATACGGGCTTTTCCGTTTTGTAAAGATTTGCACTTTGTATAGTTTCATAATTAACACCATTCCTTATTTGTTTTCTCATTCGTAAAATTGCATTTCTGACAGATTTATCAGGCTTCTCATTCACACCTTTCCAGTTTAAACGAAGCTTTCGTAGTTCCAGCATGTACTTAATAGCTTTATCTCTTGATGGAATCTTTTGTAAGACAAATGTTCCTGATTGAACATGAGAAATAGTCCACGTTCGATCCTTCTCCTGATGAATTGCTAATCCTACTGATTCCCAAAGCTCAGCTTTTACATTTATGTAAATTATTTGCTTTCGATTCCTCTCTTGAAATTTCCCTAAGAAGCTTCCATTTTTCAGTTTTGGTTTTATCATTCACTTTCCTTCATTATGCGAAATCCATTTCCTTGACGTTTTGCTTCTACTTGAAGTCTTTTTATTATTGTTGAATGTGTTAATGCTTCCTCTACAGTTTGTTGTGGTAATTCAATAAATTGTTTCTCAATGGTTTGCCCTTTTTCATCATAGATTTCTACTCTAAACCAAGACATAACTACTTTCCCTTCTTTGAAACGGATACACTCCGTTTTCTTTTTAATGATCCTGGAAGCTCTGTTAATACTTGAGATACGATTGTTTTAGGTTGCATTTGAGAAGATTCTAATTGAGGGTTTATTTGGAGTGATTTTACGAGAATTTGTATATGGTCATGCAGTTCTTTATTAGGTCTCCACTGAGTTTCATATTTCAATAGCAATCCATGTTTCATCGCTAATGGAATGATTTGATTTCGTACAATTGATTTCTCAATATCACAGACCGCGACAATGTCTCTTACCCCTATCCGATTCACTTGTCTTGATTTTGTTAGTAATTGATAAAAATTGATTTTCTGTGTTTTCGTTAATACTTCATCAATGATTCGATCAAACTCATATAATCCCTTACTTTCATTTGTATCAAAAATTTCTTGACTTGAAATGAGGACATATCCATTCTCATCTGGCTGAAATGTCTTTCCATTTAATGAAAACCTTAAATTAGGAGTTCCAATATACTCAATGTTAAATTTCATTTCATCATTCCTCCTTTTAGGATTCTTCTTTGTTTAAGTAGTGATATTTTTCCATCCACGCTCTTAATTGCATAAAGTTTTCGCCTTCCAATGTATTATCAATCTTATTCTCATTTCTTGTTTGTGCGTTTTGGAATCGGTCTCTTGTGCGGTGAGCCTCATTGTGTGCTGGCGAACGTGTCGTGTCAAGCAAAAAAATTCTCTTTTATTTCCACGGGTTTTGTGCTTCCTGAAACGCCGTCTTATATGTATAAGTACTATGCCTTAATGTTTTTTGCCTCCGGTTTTGATTTAATGCCTTGCGACTATCTCTAGAGTTTACTCTTTTTACGAGCCGGCGGGACCTGACGAGACAAGCTCCAACATGTATGTATGTATGTAAGTGTGTTTGGTCAAGGTCTCTAGCTCGGTTTTTCGTGTTCGGGCTTTTTCTCTTTTTCTATCTATTATTTATTAATTATTAATTATTATTATTATTATTATTATTATTATTATTATTATTATATAATAAATAATAAATAATAAATAATAAGAACAAAAAAAGGCGCAAGACACGCGAAAAGGGGCCTAGAGACCTGACACGAACACACTTACTTACACTTACACATGTTGGCCACCAAACAGAGAAAACATTACTCTAGGAGAGAGGCATGAGCATCTTGCAAATATACACATAATATGTATAATAAGGGAGAGCGACATGAGGGAACCAATCACCATATTACATGAGGGAAAGCATCAATGGCAAAGAAAAAATCACCAATTAAAGAATTAGTAAAAGAATCAATTCAAGAACTAAAAGAACAAGAATTTCCAGTAGATCCGTCACTAGAACAAAGCGAAGAGTTAGAGGGTCCCGAACGATTCGCACACACACAAAGAAGACGTGACGAAGTCGTCATAGATGAACTGTTAGCAGACATCTCAACAAAAGAAGGATATTTTGTAAAGTTAAAAAAAGAAATACGTCCCAATGAATGGATGTTAATGAAAGTTATTGAAAGCGAATGGCGACGGTGGGCAGATATCGAGACAGCAGTAGCTGATATTGTTCGTGAATATACAAAAAAATCTCCCCAAAAATGGGGAACGGGTACTTATCGTGTAGAAATTGCATGTAGAGGTGGATTTCGAGGAAAACGATATGAACCAATAGATGTTCCCGTAAATGCAGATGAAGAATTTGTAAATGCACCATTAAATAATTCCTCTCTGAATTCTGCAAGCGATTCCGCCGTACAAGTAGCAACACAAATTGATACACTCGCACAGTTAGTAAATGTCATTCGTGGTGTCGTCCCACAAGGTCCGGATCCGAATACCATTCAAACGACCGTTGCAAATGCCTTTCAACAAGGATTGCAGTTAAAGGCGAATGAATCACAAAATATGACAACGTTAATTGTTGGAATGATGACTGCTATGATGACAGCAATGAAAGATATTGCAATAGCAAATCGATCAAGCGAGAATAACACCATTAAAACAATAAATCCCGAAGAAAGCTTAGCAAAAATGCTTGATGTGATGAGTAAATTTGGCGTCATTGGTCAAAAGAGTGAAAAATCAGCAATTGACTTTGCAAAAGAACTACAAGCATTAGGACTAGATTTGTTTAAAAAAGATGAACCATTGGAACAAATTAATAAGTTAAAACAAATTGCTTCAATTGCATCAGATTTTATGGGCATGTCTGGAACAGGTGAACGCCCATCAATATTGGAAAAACTTGTTGATATATTAGGTCCCGCAGTGCCGGAAATGATAAAGAATGTAAAGGATACATTCAATCAAGCCGTAACAGCACAACAAATTGCTCAGCAGAACATTGATAAGATGAAAGAACTAAGAAGTTTGAATGGAAAGCAACCTTTGCCGTCACCATCACAAGATAAAATAACAACATATCAGCAGATGAATGGAAACGCAAACAATAGTATGAATGAACAAATAAAGCAATTTTTCAATAACTTATATGAGAGCGTAAGAACAAACAATAAAATGTTTTATCCAATCGTGTATACGTCATTGCTTCAAGATCAAAATGGAATGGCATTAGTACAAGGTATTGCTCAAGGCTCAAAAACAGCAAAAGATGTGATTGAAACAATTCAACAATTTGGGGATGAGCGGTTTAAGCAATCGGAATTTGTCGTGAAACAATTAGTTCCATATGTAAATGGATTTATTATTTGGATTCAGCAAATGGTAGAGCATGCTTCTCCAACACCGTCAGCACCAAATACGAATCAAGAGTTTGATGTGGAATGCCCTCAATGTCATGCCATTTATTCGTATCCGAGTGAAAAAGAATTTATTGAAGAACAAAATAAGATTTGTGGAACGAATAACTGTCAGGGAATCCTTCAACCGTTAATGAAGGCTTAGGGATGTTGCCATTAGAATCAAAACTATCAAAGAGATTGGTAAGTAAGACTTTCTTTGGAGCAGCTACACTAGAAGGTCGTTGGATTGCAGGTTTGCAATTTACAAATCCTGGAATTGGAACAGTTATATTAGATACAGGTGCTCTTCTTGATAGTGGAAAGTATGTGTTTAATGTTTTTATAAGTCAAACATCATCTTCCGTTCAAAGAGTAAATTTTGAAAGAAGAAACTCGACGGATACAGGTACAATACAATCATTTCTATTGTTAATACCTGCAAATTCAACATTTGTATGGCAACCTAATATTAGGGCGTTAATTGGTATTCAAGAGAGATTAAGAATTGTCACATTGACAAGCTTAGGTATAGGGAACATCATTCAAGCTTCAATGTTTATTTCACTAACAGTAGGTTAAATTGTGGCTGTCTTTAGATGGTGTGACTGTTGGGATATAACAACATCATATGTTACCTTACCAAATGGTAACAACTTATGTATAAAATGTTACAACGAATTACTAATTGGCGAGGGGAAAGTCGCGGATTTCCTAAAAAGTATGAGAGTTTCTATGGAAGATTTTTGTTCGCTAGGAATTTGTGACGAGGGAATAAGAACCATACTCGAAAAGAAACTTAAACGTAACATAAGAGAGGAAGATACTTTGAACTTAATAAAAGAGTTACCTGAGTATACTTCTATAATAGTAAATACAGCATTATTAAAATGGGAGATTTCTAAATGATTTGTCAGTGTGCAGCCTGTCTAAAATTGATGGGAGAAAAGGAACCGCTCGAAGATCGAAGAATAACGCATTCGATTTGTGATGCTTGCATGGAAGAAATGGAAAAGAAACTTGGTAGAAAAAATAAAGGAGACTTTAAATATGACGATACGTGATATAATGATGATAACTGCAATTATTGTGACAGGGTATTTTGCATATAATTATTTTGTAGCGGGTGAACGGCAATTGTTCTTAAAATGAAAAAATCATTATTAGATTTAGAAAGTAGAATACAAGCATTGTTAGATAAGTATAATCCTTACGAGATTCAATGTATGTTGGCAGATCAATACTTAAAGAGCTTACAATTAGTGGAACCTGATTACGAGTATGTACCAAAAGAAAGACGAAAACAGGGTGAAACGTTTGTGGAACCTATGACTTCAGAAGGACGATATTGGCTGAAAAATTATCTAGGGTCAAGGAATCTCTGTAGTGGAATGAAAAAATGGCTTGATGAATTAGTAGATGAACTTGAGGAAGAAAAATGAATTCTCATTTGTGTGTTTCATTTTGGCTTGGGTTGCTGGTACGAGCAAAAAGCATTGAGATTGGAGTGAATCCAGAGGATAATAAAGAATGGATAAGGATAATCCCAGTAGATGTCCGGAAAGAGACAGATGAAATTGTATGTAATGTAAATGAGATTCGGTCGATTGAACTAATAAAAAAGTGAGGGAGTATAATGCTTGATAAAATTTCAAGATTCATTTTAATAATAGGAGCATTGGCGGTTATAGTATATTTAGTTTGGTATACAGTAGTATGGGTTGTATCAATAACAAATGGGGTTGTGCAGTTACATGAACGTGTAAAAGTAATAGAAAAGACATTGAGCAATAAAGGAAAGAATTGAGAAAGGAATGATAGTATGAAGTGGTTGAATATGACATTAATAGTATTATTGATTTTGTGTAGTATATCTTTATCGAATGGACAGGTTCAAAAGATAGTTGGAATGAATGCTGATTCGTCAGTGCCTCCAATAATTCCAATACCATGTACAACATTTGGATATAGTATTGAACAATCAGTAATATTACCTGGTGGATTTAATGGAGCAACATTATTAAGGGTGAGTGATATATCAGATACAGGTTGGTTGCTTACTGATGATATGACAGTTGGAAGTGGTAGTGCTAGGTTGTTAGCATTTAACTTGAGTGATTTATCAACGATTGGAACATTTGTAATAGACACGAATGCAACGGATTGGACAGGTGGTCAAACTTGGCAAGGAGATATAGATGGTGATACTTTATATGTTGTTGGAAGAGTGAGAAATGGTCGATTAGGGTGTACAGCAACAGGTGGATTTGATTGTATTGGTGTTCAACGATTTAATGCAACAGGAAGTCGATCGGCTTTAATAATTCAGGGAAGTGAACCAGTTGTTAATATAGATGATGCAAGAAATGATGGACATGGTGGACTTTTGTTTGTATATGGAGATATTACTGCAAGTCGAAGATTGGGACGATTTTCATTTTCAACATTAGGGATTGCTGTTGGTGGATCAAATCTTGGGCTTGGGACTGCTGGTATTATAAAAAAGCCTATTGGAGATTTTAGTTATGTAATGACAAATGATGTAGCACGTACATTGTTTCGTGTACCGGTTCCATCTATTACTCAAGACGGGTCAATTTCGTTAGCGACTTCGTTGGGAGGAGATTTAGCAGGAGCAATATGGTCAACGAATATCGGTGGATCAGATTTAATATTGATTGAATCAGACGTGACTGGTGGGGCGCAAGCTGAAAGAGTATATGTTGATCCTGGAACATTTAGTGTTTTAACAGTATCGACTTATGATGTGTCTGGTATTGATGGAGGAACAGCTTCACAAGGTGCTCATATTGATGTTACAAATAATACAATACATAGTTATCGATCAACATTGACGACAAATAAGATTGTACGAACATCAGTACCTGCACCATTTACACGATTTAATGTATTTACAGATTCGATATTAAATGGTACAGGTGGGCCGACAAGTTTTCCAGTAAGACAAGTGTCTGATTTTAGTCAAAATCGATTAAGAATCTATGCAGTGAATTCATCTAGTCCTGGAACGTTATTTAAGATTAAGGTGTGTGCAACCGGAGGACCCTGATGCTACTGGAGGATTCTGATGCTTAAAAGAATACAGTTATTAATTGTTGGAATTTGTGGTGCAGTAATATTATTACTTAGTACTTCGGTAACGATACGTTCTGCGGTAAGTGAATTGTCTGGATTAGCAGTAGCTCAAACACCAACATCTTGGAATAATGTGCGTGATGCAGTAGCGGGAGATAATTTAACAGCAGGGGTGTTAGCATCACAGTTATATTTCTTTGATGGTTTGAATTTTGATCGGTTAAGAGGGAGTGTTGCGAATGGGATTTTAGTAGATGTTACACGTATGCCTGGTGGAGCATTTACACCTAGTGATAATTTTGTAAATCCTACTGGAATACAAGGAAATGAAGTATTTAATATGATTTTTGATGGAACTAATTGGAGTCGGCAAGGGTCAGCAAGTGCTGATGGATTATCAGGTGTAAGGGTAACAGCTTCAGCATTGATGTGGTTTAATGGAACAACATGGGATAGGTTGCGATTGATTGCTGATAATAGTGTAAATCCATCTGGTAAGTTAGGAGTATTGCCATGCATTGCAAGTCAACCGACAGTAAATCAAACATGGACAGCAGGAAATATTGTACCATGTGTAACAAATGTAAATGGTAATGCGTTTGTTCAGCAGCGTGGGATATTAGAAAGTGTTTTGGGAGCGGTAACATCTTATCCAACACAAGCATTGAATTTATTTAATTCTCAAACAACAGGAGCAGTAAATACGTCTGTAATAGTAACTATTCCTGCTGCAACAAATCAGCGAGCAATGCTTTCGTCAATTGAAGCACAATGTAGTGCTGGTTCTTCGACTATTACAATTCAGGATGGGACAACAACAATATTTACGAGTATGGGAGCAAATGTGCCAGCAGCACCAGGAACATATCGAAGAGAATGGTCAGTTCCATTGACTGGAAGCACAAATACAACAATGACAATTACACTTGCAGCATGTGGAGTGGGAAATACTGGTACCTTACATGTTCAAGCAGCTAGAGTATAAATAAAGGACAATATGAAGAAGAGATTCTTATTTGTTATATTAGGCCGTTATCAGTTATAACGGATTTTGTAGTACATACATGGACTACACAGGTTGATTCAGGTCTTTTAGTTGCTAGACAATTATTGAACAAATATGATGTAACGTATAGACCTGATCCTTTTAATTTACCAAATTTGCGTAGAGTAAATGGTATTAATGGTTTTACGCTAGTGATTGATACTTTGGCTGAATATACAATGCTTGAACCTATACAAATGGTTTCGTCTGCTGCATCGGGTCAACCGTTTTCAGCAGATGAACGGATGTTTAATGTTGGTAATGCAAGTGGATTGATAGGATTAACTGCATGGGATAGAACAACAGCTACACGTGGTGTTGCAGGAGGTTCCGGTGTTATTAATAATGTAGGTTTTTCTTATGACTTGATTAGAAATAAGATATATGCATTGGGGGGGGGTTCGGGGAGTACTAGTATTATTCAGCGGTGGAGTAATGATAGTTTACCTGTGTTTGAAAGTGAACAATCATTAGCTGGTATTTTTGATTCTCCCGATAGTGCGTTGCAAATTGTGTGGAGTTCATTTTTTGATAAGATATTTATAACAGGGAATCCCACTAGTGTTAGTTCTATAGAAGTTTCGAGGCATGCTCCGTTTACAATGTTAAATGAAGCTGTTGGTATAATAGTGCCAACACCTGGGACTTAATTTAATATTGCTAATATTGGTGTTGATAACGTACATGGAAAAGGTTATGTGATAACGAGTTGTAATCTTGGGTGTAATGGGTTTCACATTATTCGTATTGATCCTTTAACATTTTCTGTTGAGCAGGATTTTCATTTGAGTGAAGTTGGAATTGGGTTATTAACGCCTGGGGGAAGAACCATGCAAGTATCAGAGGATGGTAGAATGATGTGGGTTATAGTAACGAATTCTTTGGATAGTACTTTTGGGTTACGTGAATATAGGTTGTGTTCATGATGTTAACATTGGGGAGATTTTTGATAATTTGGATGGTTATTTTATTGATGTTGTTTGTATTGAGCGTTTGGTTTTCTAATGATGAGCAAGTTGTTAATGTGATAAAGTTGGGGGTAGAACAGTGAGAAAGTATGTTTTGACTGCATTAGGATGGATTGTACTTGCATGTACATTGTTGCTTGGAAGTACAGTGTTATTACATTCACAAGTATCAAGCTTATCTGGCTTGGCTGTTGCTCAATCATCAACGAGATGGAGTAATGTAAGAGATGCTGCAGTGGGGGATAATTTAACGAGTGGGTTATTATCTGCGGCTTTAATGATGTTTGATACTACGAATGGGGATTTTGATAGATTGCGTGGGACTATAGCGAATGGAATATTAGTTGATGTAACAAGAATGCCTGGTGGTGTTTTTACGCCGGCAGATGGTACAGCAAATCCTTCTGGGATACTTGGTAGTGAATCTTTTGTTATGGTATGGAGCGACGCAGTATGGGATAGATTACGAGCACCTGTAAGTGATGGAACAAGTGCTGGTGGAGGTTTAAGTGCTTTGGGAATATAAGAAATTATATTACAGGTTCTGGTGGGGTAACGAATAGATTATGGAGTAGTGCTTTTGTTGGTGTTGGTCCTAATGGGTGTAGTGGGTGCCCTGCATCTAGTATGTATGTTGATAATGGTTCTGGTCCTGGAAATGTTGTGTTATGGACGGGAGCGTCTGCACAAGGAAGAACATTATTAAATAATAGTGTTGTAGGTTCAAGTAATGTAGCAGTTACGGTTACACTGTTAGGAGCAGCAAATACAAGGGTTCATGTTTATCGTGTTGGAGCTTTTTGTAGTGCAGGTGTTTCAAGTTTAACTATTAGTGATGGTGCTGTTGTTATTTATAGAAGTCCGATAAATGGTGTTGGTTTATCAGAGTATATAGTTGATATAGGGAGTGTTGGTTTAACTGGTACGTTGGGCAATAATGTTGTTGTGACGTTAAATTCATGTGGAATAGGTAATGTTGGAACAGTAAATGTTGTTGCAGATAGATTTTAGTATATTGGAGGAATTATGTTTAAGCGGGTTATAGATGATTTGTCCCCAGCAGGAGGGTTTCCGAGACAACGAATTAGTGTGTATTATGGGAGGGATATTATATTTCCACCAAGCTTTTATAATTTATATAGTCAGGTATCACGGTTGCCGGTAGAGGAGCATGAATTTGAATTACAATCGAAAGAGCCTGAATATATAGTCGGTTGTTGTAGCGGAACACCGGCAACAAATCGACGTGTTACATTGGGGGAATTGAATGTAAATCGTAATAGGATGATAACAGGAACTTATCGGAAATATCGAGCAGCACAAGAAGATCGGATAAAGCGGGAGAATTTAATAAGAAGAATGCAATCAAAAGGAATGGCGATAGGTGTTGAATTGAAAGCTGCTTTAGAGCGTGAGCGAATGAAAGAACGGCAATGGCGTGAACAATATGAACGTGAAGCTGGATTAGCAGCATGGCCGTCTAAAAGATGTTAGAAGAATCGGAACGATTTTGAAGGTGAGTCATGTTTACGAGATATGAGAATGCATTAGGACAAGGGGTAACAGTAGAAGTAATAATTCCTGAAGTGCAAGCAGCACAACGAACACAATTTGCATCGGAAAAAGTTATTAGACAAGAATTTGGACAAATGTCAAAAGTAGGTCAAGCAGCACAAATAGCGGCGGGGGTTGTGTTTCCGTTACATGCAATAAATATGAAATTGCCGGTTATTGGTGATGTATTTAATAGTATTATTGGAGGAATATTTAAGAAAGCAACAAAAATGGAATCATGTATGAAATGGTGGACTTATTCAAATCTTTATAATATTGGTCCATCAGATGTAATTCCAATTAATGTTGATGAAATGATGAAGAAGTTACCTGTACAATATCAGTTTTCATATGATATTATTAAAAGAAACTTAGTGGGGTTATTTGATAAAGCAGGGAGATTGAATCGGGCGCGAGCGATTTTTGTGAATTTGGCGTATGCAAATTCTGATATTTTTCAAGCGCAATGTGTGGCACAACATAGGGATGAAACGGGGGCACCGCCGGAAATGTTAGCTCAAGTAGGAAGGGTGTGGGATGCGATGCGAGAGGTAGCAAAGCAACAGGAATATAATCAGACATTTGATGAGTTTGAGAAGAAAGTTGAAGGATTAGTAAGTTCAATGGTAGCTGTAAGCGAACGTGGGAAGGTGTATAAAAAAGCAATAACAGCAGGGAAGATTGTTGTTGATCCAACAAAGCCGACGTTTAAATATACTCCAAGTGGGATACCATTAGCTGTTGTTGGGGATTTGCCATGTTGTTGTCATAGGCGGTTTCCGAATGAATAGAAATGGGGGATTAGAATGGAGTCAAATTTTTACATGTATTTATCAATGGGTGAAGGTGTGATGATTTGTATTTTATTAGCATGGGAAATCTTTTGGTTGTCACGTATGTATAAGGTATTGTGGAATATGCCAACGGCGGCGCAAGTGCAAGAGATGGTGGAAATGATTAAGAAAGATCGCGAATCAATTCGAGAATCATTAGTGAATATGTCGGAGATTTTTACATATGCAAAAGGAATGATAGGAAATATATTTAGTGGATTGTTACAACAATCAGCGAAGAAAGATGAAGAGAGATTGTCTTAGTGGGAGGTAGGATATGGCAGTAAATTGGTCAATTTATAGGTTTGATGATGATGTGGTTCGTTTTTCAAACAAGGTATTTGAGGAATTAATAGAAGAATTAAGGAAAGAGGGGGTGAGGTTTTCAAAGTTAGAATTGAACACACCTTATTATGAAGGATTATGGTCTTCTGCTTTTTGTCGGGAGATACTTGGTGTAATAGAAAGAGTAGCAGATCGATTGATTATGAAAGATCCTTATTGGATTGAGATTTTGCCTAAAATTGTAAGAGCAGTGAGAAAGGTAGCACGAGATAGTGAGTTGATTTTATTTATTGGGTGAGAGGTGAATTATGAATAATTTGTATATTGGGGTACGAGGGAAGAAGAAAGGATTGGTGTTTCGTTCGGATGAGATACCAACAAGGGAAAAGTATGGTAGATATTTTGATAATGTAATTGGCCCTTTTAGGAATATAGAAAATGTAGCTCAATATTGCCGTGAGTGGCGATTATCCCCGAAGTTGTTTGATCCCCGGTCATTTAGAACTATTACATTAGGTGCTGGGCCGAAGAGGGGGATAATTGGTTGTCCAAAAGGGTATTGGAGTGATAAAATAAAAAAGTGTCGGGTAGGAACGCGGTTACAATCGATATTGATTCCAGAGGGAGGTGAAGAATGTCCAGTAGGTGGAATAGAGATTAGGAAAAGAAGAAAGAGAAATCCGGGTGAAGAATATCATAATAGAAAGTTTCGAGAGCATTTGAAACAAACTGAAATTTGGAAGTTGGGGTCTCCGTCATATTTAATAGAATTGGGGAGGGCTTATGCTCATTTGGAATCGGCGAGGGATAGTGTAAGGGAAGAAGTATGAGTCAGATTAAATATACGAAATCAATGTTAGGTGAAAAACCGTTTCGGTGTTATGTATGTGGGAAGGTGCTTTTAGTTGCAATAGAGGGAGAGTATGAAATTCGGTTGAATTGTCCGAGATGTAAGACATGTATTGTATTAATTTGTCGAAGTCCTATTCCTAGTGAATTGATGATAAAGCATGGAGAATTAGTAAATTTATAAAAGGTGATTTATGAGAAAATTTGTTGTAGTAATTGGGATATTATTGGTGTGGAATGTATCATATGCTCAAACACCAACAAAGATTTTGGTTGATTTTCAAAAAGCCAAGTTAGTGTGGGATTGGGCAAAAGGTCAAGGGGGTGATGTCGAGAGATTTAATGTGAAGTGTGGTGTAGCAAGTGGTCAGTATACGATGATTTCTGGATTAACGTGTCCTGAATGTAGGGAAGTGTTAGTAAGTAGTGTAGTTAGTGGTCCTGGTGAGTTTTTCTGTGTGGTATCAGCAGAAAATAGATTTGGTGAATCAGGGGTGTCAAATGAAGTACATTTTGAAGCAGGATTAGTGCCTTTAGCTCCAGCGAATTTAAGAATGGTGATTCCATAATGAAATCATTAGGTCAAACAAGTCAGATACCTTATCAGCAAGAGTATATTGGGACAGGTGAAACGGCTATTCGAAATACTGTTGCAAAAATGAAAAGTATTATTATTGAATCGAGTAAGAATCCTTATGTACGTGAATGGGCAAAGAAGATTATAGCGGGTATTCCTGTAAATGATAAGCGTGGAGAAGCAGAATCAATTTTTAATTTTGTACGGGATAATATTCGATATACAAAAGATCCTAGTGGGTGGGAGTATATTCAAACTCCGCTTTTCTTATTAGAAGATATAAGGTTGTATCAGCAAGGTAAAGGAGAGAGACCGATTGGGGATTGTGATGATATGACGACATTGTCATTGAGTTTATTAAAAAGTATTGGGTTTCCGGTAGCAATTAAAGTAGTAAGTTTTCGGTCAGATGGTCGATTTAGTCATGTTTACGGTTTAGTAAAAATTGGTATTGATTGGATTCCATTTGATACTGTAAGACCAGATCAATATATGGGGTGGGAAGCGTTTGGGATAACGAGAGTATTGGAAACTTTAGTGTGATATGTTATGAAGGTATTGTATGAGGAATCCGGTGTTTAAATATAGGGGGATAAAAAAAGGCTCATACGAGGTTTGATGTAGTTGATAACGAAATTATTTTTATGTATTACAATACCCCTATTGTTAGGGTTCGTGACGATGAGATTGAATTGAATACAGGCGGTTGGTATACATATAGTACAAAAGCGAGGATGAATCAGATTTCAGAGGAGTTTGGATTGGGGTATCGTGTGTATTCATATAGAGGGACTTGGTTTGTAAATTATAAAGGCAAAGATATTGAATTGGTGGATTCTGTTATATTGGTAAGATGATATTAATGATGGTGAGGCTATGAAATGTTAGGACAACCATTGCCAAATTTGACAATAGGTGATCGAGGGGAACGTGTTGCAGCATTGCAAGATGTATTGAATCGATTGGGGTATAATATTACAGTAGATGGAATTTTTGGAGCACAGACATATGCAGTAGTACGAGATTTTCAAATGAAAAAGGGTTTAGTGGTGGATGGGATTGTAGGACCAGGTACTTTAGCAGCATTACAGAGTGCGATACAGAAAGGGGAAAAAATTGGTAGTTCTGTTAGTGTTCCTGGGGGAATTGTCCCAATGGTAGGAAGGCCAATAGAAAAAGTAGAGGAACTTAGTTGGTTTATGCAATTAGGATGGTTGGGATTACCAAATTGGTCATGGTTGATGATCGGTGTTGTAGTATGGACAGGATTAGCTATTGTGACGCAACCAAAGAGGTAGGATATGTTGGCGGCGCAAAAACTTCCGGCTTCATTGTCAGGGATTGAATCAATTAATTTTTTTCAGTATTGGAATGCTATTAAGGATAAAATTGGAGAGTTACAGGGCTTGGGGTATCAGATTTCGTTGTATCAGCAGAAGTTGGGTGTTGCGAAGTCGAATTTGATTGCAAAAGGGAGGAAGGATTTAGCGGATTTATTGAATGACGAAATTAAGAAAGTACAGGATGATTTGGATAAGTGGTGGAAGGTAAAAGGATATATTGATAAGTATTTACCGGAATGGATGAAGGCGGCACAAGGTGGAACAGTTATAAGTAAACCAACAGTAAATCCAGTGGCTGTTAAGACGAAGCAAGGTGTGAGTTATCAAACATATCAGCCAAAGACTACTGTGCAGGAATTAACATCGTGGGTGAAAAGTTGGGTTGGACTTGAAGCGTTACCAGTTATGTTGGGAGTAGCTGCTATTACAGCATTGGCATATGTTGTAACTACAGGAATGGCATTATTAGCAGATTATCAATATCGGAAGAATGTAACGGCTGATGTTATTGAGGGAAAATTAACGGGTGGAACAGCAGCAGAATTATTGAGAGTAACATCTCCGGGTGAAGGATTGTTAACACGAATGGGATTAGGTGTTGGAGTAGCTTTACCGATTATTGTAATGATTGGAGCAGTGATATATTTTGGTATGGGAGAGCGTAAATGAAGTTAAACCCTGTAATATTGAGGGCTTTTGAGGGAAGGGTTTGGGGTAAGCAATTTGGATTGATAGTAAAGATTTTTAAGACATTAAAAGAGTTACAGGGCTTAGTTGAAGAGTTTAATAATATAGAATAGGTGATGTATGGAAGCGTTGGGAGAATTGTCATTAATACAGCGTGCAGAGGCGGAGATTCAAAGGTATGTTGCAGAGTTTTTAGGTATGAAGTCACGTTTAATTAAATTACGGGAAAATCCGTCATTACAGATTAGAGGAAAGGCGGCGGGATTATTAACAGTACAGACACAATTGGAGAATGATTTGAAGGCTCAGTTAGCGAAGATCGAACAGATGAAGACATCTGGAATGTTTACGTTAAGTGATACGTTAGCGATTGGTGCGTTTGCAGCACGTTTGTATAAACATATTAATGATGTAAAGGATTTAGAAAGGGAAGTGTTAGTAACTACACCAGGTTGGCAACCTGAATCGGAATTAGTAAGAATGGTTCGTGATTGGGGTTTACCGGTAGGGTTATTAATGGTTGGATTAGTAATGATCGGTTATGGAGTATTCTCGAAGCGTTAGGCAAATAACGTGTAGAGGTAACGTAACGGTCCACGAAGGAGATTGAGGTACTCCATGCATATAAAAGCACGTGGGCGACCGTTTAGTTGTGTTGTGGTGGGTGTTATTTGGTCTTATTTACTATTTAATTAAATAAGGAGGTATTTGTATGGCACTGCTAGGGAGCTTTATTGATGTACGAACGATTGCAGCATTGGCATCTAATGGTTCTGTTTCGTTTGCACATGGTTTGCCGGCTGCACCTGATTTTGTAATTGTAGTTGGTACTGAAACAAGTGCACAGGGAGATTGGTCTGTTGTTTTTGATGCAACGAATGTAACTGTTTCTGCAAAAGGTGTAGCATGTCCTATTGGTCGTGTACTTAGTTTGGTAGCACATAGTGTAATTCGATAGGTGAATGGAGTTTGCCGGTTCTCCTACTAAAAACCGGCATATAGGGGGAGATGTGATAACAAATTATATTATAAAAGCTTTTCATAAATTATATTATGATAAGGGTGGAGAATCATTTTTTGATTTAAAATGGATGGGGGTTCCAATAGCAAAGTGTCCGTTGGATTTGTGGCAATATCAGGAGATTGTGTATGAGACTAAGCCGACGGTTGTTATTGAAACAGGAACATGGTGTGGTGGAAGTACTTTATATTTGAGAACGTTATTAAATAATGTGTTAGGGTATGGAAAAGGAATGGTAGTAACAATAGATGTAATGCCATTGAAGAAAGTAGAAGGTGTAGGTATTATTCAATTGGTGGGAAATTCGGTGAGTCAGCGAGTAGTTGAAACTGTTAGGGATTTAATAACAAATGAATCAAAAGTAATGGTGATATTAGATTCAGATCATCATCGTGAACATGTATTGAAGGAATTAGATATGTACGGTTCTATGGTAAGTGAGGGATGTTATTTAGTTGTTGAAGATACAAATGTAAATGGGCATCCAGTACGATTAGATTATGGGTTAGGACCGTGGGAAGCATTGGAAGAATGGTTGCCAAAGCATCCTGAATTTGTTCGTGATGAATATCGAGAACGATTGTTAATGACATTTAATCCTGGAGGGTATTATAAGAAAGTTTCGCTTGAGGGAGGGAGAAAGAATGAGATTGAATCAAGAATTGAGTGTTGAAGATGTTATGGTAGGGGTTCATAAACGTTCGCATATTGTTGTTGCCATTCCTACACTAGGAATGGTACCTATTGAGTTTGTTGTTGGGTTTGGGCGTTTGCAGTTTCCTGTGAATGGTATTGCAGAGAATATAATTGTTAAGAATATGGAGGTTGGTGAGGCGAGAAATTATGTAGTAAGTGAAGTGTTAAAGCGTCCAGAGGATAAGCGTCCGAGGTATATATTTTTTTTGGGAGATGATATGATTCCTCCGTGGGATGGATTGTTAAAGTTACATGAAGAAATGGACAACGGAAATTGGGATTGGTTGACAGGTTTATATTACTGGAAGGGTGAGCCACCGACACCATTAACATGGAGGAATGATCATGTTGGACGGTTGATTCCTGGAAAGCATTTTAATATAGGTGAAGTAATTTGGGTTGATTTAACGGGATTGGATTTTACATTGTTGCGTGTAGAAACATTGGCAAAGATTGATCCTCCGTGGTTTAAGACTGGTCCTAATATAACAAGTAAACAAAATATTATTAGTTACACGGAAGATGTATACTTTGCAGCAAAGTTAAAAAAGATTGGAGGAAGGATAGGAGTTCATACTGGAGTAAGGGTTGCGCATATTGATGTGAAGAGCGGGATGATATATTGATGGGTGTGAAACAACGTATAATAAATGATTTATCGGTAAACTACTTGTGGTACGGTTTTTATAGGTGTAAGACGAATATGTATTGGTTGTATTTTAAGGTGTTGTGTTGGAGGATGTTGTTAAGATTGTTTCCTTTGAAGGTGTTGTAAAGAATGAATAGGAGGGATTATGCTTAAAGAGAAGATTGAGTTTGGTGAAGCAGCACAAGACATTGTAATGGATGAGGATTTTACGAGGAATCATGTAAAAGATTTTTTGCGAGTTGATTTGGCGTGTGGACAACAAAAGAGGGAGGGTTTTATTGGAGTTGATAAAGAATCGGGTGAAGGTGTTGATATTGTACATGATTTAGAAGTATATCCTTGGCCGTTTGCGAATGATTCAGTCTATGAGATTTATTGTTCACATTATGTAGAGCATGTAAGAGATTTAATTAAGTTTATGGATGAATGTTATCGAATTCTTCAACCTTTGGGGTTGATGACAATTGTATGTCCATATTGGGCAAATATTCGGGCTTGGCAAGATCCGACGCATGTACGATGTATTAATGAAAAGACATTTTGTTATTTTGATAGACAATGGGTGAAATCTATTAAAATGAATCATTATATGGGGGATTGTGATTTTGAAATGGTAGCAATTATTCCGTTAGTAAACCAGGAATGGCAAGGAAGGGGGGATGAAGCGATTAAGTGGGCAATGAAGCATTATATAAATGTTGTAGATGATTTGAAGATTGTATTAAGAAAAAGATGTTAGTAAGTTCCCCTGAGGCGGCCAGGGCGCAATTATGCGATAAATGCCGCTATCCCTCACCGGATATTTGCTAGTTTCACCGGAAAAAAGAAACTAGCATAAAATAAAGTAAGGGGAAAGGTTTGTTATGATGTATAATAATGAGAAATTTGTAATAAAGGGAAGTAGGAGTAAAAGGTTTCCTGATGTTGTTGATTTGCGACCTATTACGTTGGAAGAAGCTAAGCTTTTGAGGTATGGTGATCAGGTGTGGATTATTGATGATAATGGTCAGGCTGCAAGGTTGAGAGTTACAAGTAGTGTTAAACAATGGAAACGTGATCCTGATAGAATTGAGATTAGTTTTAGGTTTGGGTTGCGGGATAATTATAGGTTTGGTACTGATGAAATTTTGAGATACATTTATGTGCCTACTGGACAAGATGATTTGTTTTAAGAGGTTATTAATATGGCTAGAAGGTTATATGTTTCGGAAAGTGGAAGAAAAAGAGTTATTCCTAGAGATGCTGTATTAATTTATGATGAGATTGAAGAAATCAAAGCACGGAAAGGTTTTAATAGTTTATGGCCTAATGTGCGTTTTAAACATAAGTTTAAGAAGCGAAAAGGAAAAATATATGGTTTGCCAGATGGGTCATTGTTAATTACTGCACCTTATCCTTTGTGGGATATATTTGAATATGATGAATAAGATGAATAACCTGTCAGTGGAATAGTGCATATGGAAGAAAGGAGGTGATTAGATGCTGGAAGAACCATTTTTAATTAATCCGCCAAAGAGATTGAGTAGAAGTGGAAGGTTGGTATTATTAAGAAGAAGACCAATAAAGTTGAAGCATTGGTCATATGTTCCTATAAGATATAGAAATCCGTTGGGAGAAACATTAGTGATAGTGGGAGGTAACCCTATGCCTGTAACGAGAACAGGATTATATTATCCTACAAAAGGTAGTTCTGAAGCATATGCTTGGGCTCGTAGAATGAAGGAAGCTAGAGAACGGCGGAAGAGATTAAGTATTAGTACTACTAGAAGGAGGAGAAAGTCTATGGATAATCCGTTGAAATATGTAGGTGTATTGAAAGGAATGGGTCGTGGTCATTATCATTACAAGTTGGTAGGTACAAAAATAAGGTCGGGAAAGCATAAAGGTGAGAGGCGGAAAAATAACCCAGTTAGGAAATACCGTGTTGAAAGTAATGCTTGGTATGGGCAATCAAAAAGGCATCGTATTGCTGCTTTGAAAGGATGGAAGAAACGTCGGCGTACTCGGCGGTATGATAATCCTAGAATGTACCGTCGATACAGGAATCCGCAAGTAACAATTGCAGGAACGTTTCAACAGATAATGAATATCGGTACATGGTTTCCTTTAGCAATAACGGGTGGATTGTCAGTGACTACAGCAGCAGTATTGCCACAGATGATTGCACCTGTAATGATTACACAACCGATGACTGGTCCGTTAGTGAAATATGGAATTCAGTTAGTAAGTACATTTGTTGGTGGAGGTTTGGTTTCTAATTTTGTTGATAATCGGCATGGTGATACCTGGATGATTACTGGTGTAGCTTATGTTGGTTATCAATTATTACGTGATTGGGTGTTTAAACCATTTATGCCTCAGTTTGCAGTAGGGTTAGGTGATTATGAGCAGTATTATTCTGCAAGTGAACCGTTTCAGCAGGTTGGTGGAACGGCGACAGGATATGGAGTAAGTGCATTTCCAGAAGAAGTGAGTGCATTTCCAGAAGAAGCGAGCGCATTTCCAGAAGAAGTATCGGCCTATCCATATGATGGAAGGTACGGTTATTAACGTCATAAATGAAATGGTTCATTTATGAATGAGGATTGTTGCCCGTTGTTGGCCTAATATATTTACTTATTTTTGTGGAGGTTGTTATGCCTAGAATGCCTGTGGATCCGATGAGAGCACAAAGTTATCGTACTCAGCGTGCTGAATTGCCCGAAGATTTGTGGCAACCTTTATATGATAGAGCAAATTATCCTGTTGCTGGTACGAGTTTGGTATCGTTTTATGCTATCCCGCGTGGACAAAGTGCAACGTTGTTAAATACATTTGCGGTTCCGGGAACTTGGACGGCTGCTGCAAAGGGAAAAACGTTTCGTGATACTAATATGGAAAACGCGAACGTGGTTCCAACAAAGTTGTTTAAAGCAGTAGGTGTATCCTGGGGTATTTTGCATAGTGTAGTAAATGCTGCATTGAATGCTGTTGATAGGGAAGTATTGCGGGGAGCAGGATTTTTGCAGTTTAGGATTGTAGATAAGGATATTATTTTCCTTCCGTTGGTTTTGGTTCCAGAATTAAATCCGTGGAGTGCTGTTAGTACTACTGCAAATGGGACGACTATTAATGGTACGGCTGGAGGTGGTGGGCAGAATGTACCAATGTATAAATTTCCCATTCCTATTACTTTAAATCCGTATGAGAATTTTACAGTATCTTTGAATTTTGATAATTCTCCTCCTATTAATGCTACTGCAGATATTGTGTTAGTATTACATTCTTATATGCGGCGTCCTACGTAAGGATTGTTGCATACTGGTTTTATGGGGTTCCAGTAAAAAAACCCCATATAACAACCATTTGCCAGTAATGGAGGTGTAGAAACATGCCGAATAATCCTCAAGTTGAACCTTCAGCAGGACCAGTAATAAAAGGTGTAGTACGTGGAGGATGGAAGGAGTATTACATTTATGATTTTACGGATACAAATTTGTTAGCTGGGAATGGGACTGTTTTTGAGGATACAGTAGTTAGATTTGATAGTGATGCTGATTTTGAAGTAATTAAAAGAAGTCATATTGCGACTGATTCACGTATAAATGTTCGGTTTCAAGATGATGCATATGGTCGTCAGTTTCAGAATACTGCATTAGATTTACGTGGTGTGAGTGGAACAATATTATTTACAACGGGTGTAGTTGATGTAGGGATTCATCCTAATAATTTTATGCCTTATATTCTTCCACGTCCATATTTGATTCGTGCGGGAGCGACGTATACAGTTTCGTTTGCGGATTTTTCTGGTGTAACAAATAGTATTAGAATGGCATTTCATGGTGCAAAATTACGTGTAGGGATTGCACCGTGGGCTCAAGCATGGAAAGCAAAGCCACCATATACATATACAACAGGTCAAATTGTGATTGCAGCAAATCAGACGGCAAGTGTTAATATTAATATTCAAATTGATTCGCATTTTTTGGTTGAAAAGTTGACGGCGACACGTACAGGTCCGGCGCTTATTACAATAAAAGACTCAGGTATTGGTAGGCAATGGATGAATCAGCCAGTTCATATTGATAATTTATTTGGTAATTCACAGTTTCCGAATATTCTTCCTGCACCAAGGTTAGTGCAACGTGGTAGTTCGATAAATATTACGATACAAAATTTATTAAATGCTCAAAATACGATTACATTGATGTTTGATGGATTAAAGCTCTTTTAATGGAGGAACATGAATATGAGTAAAAGAAGAATGTTGCCTCCGGGAGTAATTCCAATAGAAAAGGTAAACCGTGTTGGTGTATCTGTACGTCAAGGTCCGTTAGGTCAGATTGATACTGAATTGAATTACGGTCCACATGCATTGAATTGGTCGGATGTTCCTATTGATTTGCATGAGAGACAGATACAAGAATATAAAGTAATTGGCGGTCAGTATATACCAGCCGGGGTGCAACCTGATTTAAGTAGATTAATAGAAGAGCTTAAGAATGATACGAATGTAATTGCTTCAACATTGGTGCTCGATAGGGGATTGATTGGGCGAGTAGTATTAGTTCCATCGACTCCAGTATTGATTGCACAAGCACAGTATTTGAGAGGCTATTTATTTTTAAATCCAGCAGCAGCAGTCGGATTAACAAGTGCGGGAACTTTAATAAGTTCAACGTCATTGATCGGGGCAACAACGTTTCAATCAAGTGCATTGGGTGTAGCAAATTACAAGACATTAAGATTGACATTAAATGTATCAGCATTTGCAGGAGCGGGACCGGTAACATTTGATGCACAAACATTAGACCCTGTGGACGGTGTAACATGGGTTACAACACAAACTGTGTTTAGTATAACGGCGGTGGGAACATTTTATGCAAGTTTAGGAGAGTTTGGAGTTGATACCGATTTTCGATTGAATGTAATAGTTCCAGCAGGAACGTCATTGACATTTACGATGGGTTTTGTATTAAAAGATGGGTTAGAAGGAACATCAACAGGAGTAGCTCAAACAATTTTTATTGGTCCTTCTGGGGTAACAAGCGAAGTAGGGTATCCTATTTTAAGTGGTAGAGAGAAAGGGTTTTATTTGAGACAGAATACTGAATTGTATGCTGTTACTTCTGGTCCGACACTTCCATTGAGGATATTTGAATTATGATTGATAGAAATAATTTGTCTGGAAAAATTTTGGAATGGATTTTAAGTATGTTTGGATTAGTATTAGCAACGTTAGTATTAGGTTCATATGGTTTTACATGGATTGTAGATATGAATCAAACAAAAGAAAAACAAGAATGGCGACAACAACATAACGAGTTTCATAAGCAAGAGCTAGCAGAAGTGAAAAGAGAAATGAAAGAATCAGTAGAAAGTGTGAAGAAGGAGTTGAAAGAGAATCAGAATGAGATTAAAGAATTATTAGAAAAAATTATTCGTGTTCAGGAACGTGTAAACATGAAAGAAAGGAGGAACCCATGAGCTTTATTATTAATTTTTTAAAATCAATTCCATTTAGAGTGAGGAATTGGAAAACGACTATAGGTGGAGGGGTATTAGGTGTAATAGGAGCAGCATTGGTAGGTCATTTAGAACAGGCAACAGGGTGTCATTTTCAAGAAGCGTTTGCTGGTATAGATTGGGTGCAGTTATTAGTATTTATTTTGTCTCAAATCTTTGGAGCATTAACGACTGATGCTGATAAGAAAGTTGATAGTGACTAATATAATGATTGGGTTTTTAGCAGCATTTAACCCAATTGTGCAATGTTATGTTCGGGGTTATGTGTTTGTTGATGAAGGAATATTATCATTTAGCCGTGACGATACGTGTTTAGTTGTAAAAGATAGGGAATTAGATAATAAAATGGAGTTGTATGATAAAGAATTTTGGGTAGTTATTACAATACCAGAAGACATTAAGGGTTTTACGTCATTTTGGTATCGATGGGGTTCGTCAAATGCTTATATTAATGGGGTTCCATTTCCTGTAAAGTATGGTCGCGTAATACAAGGATAGGTGAAATATGTTTGTTAGTAATAATTTTGTTTCTAATGGAAGATATTTGCCTCATCCTCGAAGAATAGTAGTGAATCCTTATTATTATGGTATTGAAGAAGGATTGGGAGGAATAGGAAGCTTTTTTAAAAAACTTGGGATTAATTTAGGAAGACTATTTAGTGGTGGTTTATGGGACCCTGGTAAGAATCGATTTTTTGTGCCGTTTTCAAGCGGGCATATGAGAACGTTAGGAAAAGGGTTTATTGGAACAGGAACATTAGGGCTTGTAAATTCAGATAAGTTTTTTGATACTCGAACAATGAGAACAATAGGTACAATTGCTGGAATTACAGCAGGTGTAGCAACAGGAGCAGCAGTAGGAGCAATGGGTGGACTTTCTGCAGTAGGAGCAAAATTAGGGACGATAGGTTCTCAAGTAGGATCAGTTTTACCATCATTGGGGACAGTAAAAAGTATTGCTCAAGTAGGGGCGTCTGGGATGCAGATATTAGGTCCATTACTACAGAAACAATCTGGAATGCAAGTAGAACAACCTATGATACAAGAGGTTGTACAATCAGGTTATCCTACAGTAGTTTCTCCTGTAAGTATGTATCCACCTTATTATTATGATCCAAGATATCAACAGCCATATGTACAAAACCCTTTTGTACAGCGGGCATATTATGAATACGATACACAAGGAAATATAATTGGTCCTATACAGTCTCCGTCTGTACAACCTACAATTGAGGAAGTAAGAGTAAGGAGAGAGTTTTTACCTGGTGGGGTCGAGATATTTGCGGTAAGTGGATATGATAGTGATACAGTTGATACATTTGGTAAGCCTGTTTATTATAGGTGATATATGTTTCAATTAGAGATAGTGAATCCTTCATTAAGAAGTTCATTTGTATTAGAACCCATACGATTTTTGCCGAATCCTAACTATATATCAAATGATTTAGCAGGGATTGACTTAGGGAAATTTTTTAGTAGGGTATTCCATGTAAAAGGTATTGTAAAGAAAGCACCAAGGATTATTGCAGGTGCAGCAACAGGAGCGTTATTAGGTGGAGGTTGGGGAGGGGCGGCGGCTGGTGCAATTAGTGCAGCAGCATTTAAACGAAAAGCAGGAACGTCATTATTTCAAGACATATATCGTGGTGGGTTATATGGAATGATTGGAGGGTCAGCAGTAGGAATTGGTAAGGTAGCGTTAGGAAGAAGTCAAGAAGCGGGTTTGATCGGAAAAGGTTATGACTATATTAATAAAACATTTTTTGGCCCAAAACCGACTATACAGTATTCTTCACCAATCGGACCAGAACCAATGGTGAAAACATCTTTACCAGGTGAAATTGAAAAAGGGATTAAGTATCCCACAGTACAAGGGCCATGTATAGTACCAGGTGAATGTCCGTTACCAACACAAACGAAGACAAGTAATTTGTGGAGTAGTATTTGGAATGTTACAAAAGAAGTAATACCTAATGCGTTACCAGTAGTAGCAAAATTTGGTGAAAAGACGTTAGAGTATATGGCTGTCAAAGAACAAGCAAAAGCGGCTGAATATGCAGCAGCTACTACGCAAATAGCACAAGCTGAACCAATCGGATTGCCTGGATTTGATCCATTTGCAATCCGGCCAATGGAAACACCTGGCGGGTTAATATATGGTAGTGGGCCAAGTGGGGTTCCAAGTGATATTGGAAGTGGTACAGCTTTTCCGATTACACCACAAGAGATGCCAAGTGAATCAGATAAATTTGTTGAAGCAGGGAAGATAGCAGGGATACCAACGTGGATGATAGTAGGCGGAGGAGGATTAGTATTGTTATTTGTATTAACAAGATAATGGAGGGAATGAAATATGGACGTTGTCGGACAAATTGCATTAGATCATAGATACCGTTTCGGATATAGTTTTCGGAATCCTCGTATTATAAAACGTGTTACAGAAGTAAAACCGGAACCGTGGTTTAAGATGAAATGGGCACCACAAGGTCCAACGCAAGTACGAGCAAAGATATGGAAGAGTGGGAGGTTACCGGAATATCCGTCTGTGTGGCGGAGAGCAGCTAAACGAGTACATGTTGAAAAGTTAGAAGGTTATGTAAGTCGTTTGGAAATGCCGAGTTTTTATGAATTAGGACAAGCACCAGGACCAACAGAAAAAGTACCAACAACAGAACGTGGGTTTTGGGGTTTATTGGAAAATATATTAATAAAAACAAGTGATATTTTAGTAGCAAGAGAACAAGCAAAGACTGCAAAAGTGCAAGCTGAAGCTGCAGCACGGTTAGAGCCTATAAAAGCTGGTGTTTTTTCAACAGGTGAAACTAATATGATGCCGTGGTTGGTTGGATTAGGGGTATTAGGTATAGGTGCTTATATGGTGTTTAGGAGATAAACAAAATGTATAATAAACCTTATTACGAAACAGGGTTAGGTCAAGCTATACCAGGACAATCATCAACATGGCGAAATATTCTAAAAGTTGCCGAGAAAGGTATTGAGTTTGGGTTTAATGTAGCAGATAAAATTAAGCAAATTCAAACAGCACAAAAGGCACGAAAACAAGCAGAAGAGCAAGCAAAAGCATTAGCACAAATGCAAGTATCAATTCCTGTTCAATCGATTCCTTTAAAACCATATACTGGGCCGGCTTGGGGAATGCTTGCATTAATTGGTGGAGGAATAGCTTTGTTAGCGTTAATATTTATAAAGCGTTAATTTAAGAAGGGGGATGAACAATGAATAATAGATTAATTAAAGACATACCAAAGATTGAGATACCAAATGATGAGATTATTCTTGAATTAAAGATGTTGCAATCTGGGAAATTATATTTACAAGCACCTACGTTGCATCCGAGTGTAGTTTGTAAGATGTTGCTTAATGTAGTTGTTGATTTGATGTTTGGGACATTTCAATCACAGGAACAATCTTCATTAATAACCCCAATTTCCCATATAGACCAATGATATGAAAACAATTGATCTTGTTAAAAATGAAAAAGGTGAATATGTTCCAAAGAATGATATAAAAATGAAGTCTATGCAAAAGCAAATTACTGCTGTTCAAACATTGTTTGACGGTATTGATGCTGGGTTAAATTTTTTTGAAGAGTTAGAAAAGAGGTTAATAAGATTAAAGAGGTTGGGAGTATTATAATGTTGGGTGCTTTAATTGTATCTGTAGAGACTTTAGACCCAATTATTCGAGAAATGGGGCAAAAATATAAAGTACCGCCTGCATTGATTAAAGCGATAATTCAAGTTGAATCAAATTGGGATGTAAATGCTTCAAGATATGAAGCAAGTAAAAAGGATGCTTCATGGGGATTGATGCAAGTTCTATTGAAAACTGCGAAAGATGTATTAAAGAAGCCTAATTTAACTATTAGTGAGTTGGTACAGCCTCGAACAAATATTGAAGCTGGTACAGCATATTTAGCTTATCAATTAAAACGATACGGCGGGAATATTTATGATGCAATATCAGCATATAACGCGGGAATAGCACGATTTAACCCGGTTACTAGAAAGTACAGTAATCAAAGTTACGTAAATAAAGTATATGGAAATTATGTTATGTATCGTGGAACAGAAGTGTTAACAACAACAGCAGGAATTCCGGTATTGTTTGCTGTTGGAATTATTGGAATGGTAGCAGTTTATGGGGGAAGTAAGAAGTGAGTGACTTAAAAGAAAAGCAATTTCAATTTACAAAAATAGTGGGCGAATTCTTAGTTTGGTTATATCAACAAGGATTTCAGTGTAGATTTGGAGATGCGTGGAGAAGTACTGATAAATTGTGTGTGCCTGGGGGAAATGAAGGATTTGAAGATGATAATAAGTACAGTTATCAGGAGTTGTTGTTTTACAATAGGAAAAGCAAAGTAACTTATAGTAAGCATAATGATAGATTAGCAATAGATTTGTTAATTTCTAAAAATGGGAAGAAGTTAACTAATGAAGAGTATCGTATTGTTGGAGAAAAGTGGGAATCCTTAGGTGGAAAATGGGGAGGAAGATTTGGTATTAAGAAAGAAGAACAGAATATTAAAATCGGTTGGGACGCCGAACATTTTGAATTATAAATTATAGTGAAGGAAGGAGGAAAATATGTTAACTATTAGGTAAATTGAGGCTTTGATAGATGATTTAGTTGTTATAAAGTCCCGTGTGTATAGTTTTATAAGAGTGGCAACAGTAGAAGAAAGTTGTATTTTAAATAGACTTGGAAGGAAAATTGATAAAGTTACAGAGTCATTTATTAAAGATTTAACTAGACTTGGGTATTAATCTTAAAGATAATGATGATAATTCTTAAACATTGCAAAGATGCGGATAAAGAACACAGAGAATATCAACGACAGTATGCTCATACATTTCATAAAGGTGATAATGTAATTTGTGTTGCAAAAGCATTTTTTAAATTACCACTAGAACATATAGCAGGTTTATTGGCACATGAAGTTGGTCATATTTTAGCAGGAAAAAAGGAAGAAAGAGAATATAAGGCAGATGAATTTGCAAATAGATTTTTTAAGATTAGAATTAAGTACAAAGATTCATTATATGGAGAGTTTCTTCAATACTTGAACCGAAAAGAAGTAGACAAAGTTTTGAAATGGGTTGAAAAAAATATATTTGTATTTTCTTAAGCGGTTCTTGATTTGTCTGTTGAGAGAAATCTGTGGTAAGTGATAATTTAAAATAGGAGGATTTATTATGATACCAAAACTCACAGCAAAGAATTTAGCTTTAATTCTTAAGATGAACAAACCTATGGCCAAAGCTGTATACGAATGGTCGAAAGTAGAAAAGCCGGAGAAGTTTTTAGATAAGATGAACCATATATTAGGAGGATTTGGTGTAGAATACATACAACATCCGAGGGAAACGTCTCTTGGATTAGCTTACATTAATATGGGTGATACTTATGAAGATACTATAATGTATGATTACTATACAGATAGATTTCTTGTTGGTTCTTGGGGAGATTGGGTGGAAATGAGAGAACGTAGGTTTGGAAGTTTTGATTAAAAATGTTTACATTTCCAATACAACAAGGTATTCGTCAAATAGAGCGGTGGCTTATTGCTGCAAAACAAGATACTCATCCGGGCATTAAATTATTACATGCTAACTATGCGGTAGGTAATTTAGATATGATGAGGCAAATGTATTCGGACAAAGTTATTATAGAAATAACTGGAAAAGACCCTTTACAATTAATGAAGATTGCTACTAATTTACAAGATGAGGCGCAAAGCAAATTAGTAAAAATTTGTCCACAAGGAATGCCTCATTACGAGTAAAATAACAGTTTTCTTTGTTTTTTCTCTACATATTTCCCTCACTGCATAGTAATACTACTCTCCCTCACTGCTTATACATTCCTTCACTATCAATAAAAGATATAAGATACCACTCGGGTAAAGGCCGTTTAGGTATGACGGCCTTTGCACTAGTGAATAGTGATGTTGAAAGTATCACCTTGTACGGGACCCGTACAGGGAGATACATAGATGAAAACGATGTTGTACTTTGTTTTCATCTAGACGGTTCTGTAAACCCTGATGAAGAAAAAATCGCAGATTTTTTGAGGGGTTAGAGGCAGAAAAAAAAGGTTGACAAGGTGAAAGGAAAGCGATAAAGTATGAGTACACAATTAACCGCTCCCCATGAGGGAGCAGAAAGGAAGGTGGATCATGGCAACAATCGTGAAGAAAGCAGTGAAGAAAGCAGTGGCTCAGTCCGAAGACTTTAAGATTATGGATATATCGAATGTTGAGTTTCTCTCTCCTGGCGGAGGCGGAGGAGGAAGGACCGTAAGTCCAGAGGTACAAAAATTAATTCAAGCTGCAATGAATTTGAAAGTAGGACAGGGGTTTAAAATCCCTGACCATCTTCGTATTTCAAGAGAAATCAACGGAAAAAACGGTAAGTCAGTGTTATATACGTATAAAGGTGCGGCCACTCTGATGAAGAGGGCAAAAAGTGCGGGAAAGAAGTTTCGCACGCGGCGTGACGTAAACCAAAATCTGTGGCTGTTTCGTGTTGAGCCACTCGAAGAAGCAGTAGATTCGGAAGAGTAGATAGAAATTAGGGAGGAAAGAGGGGGAGAGGCTAACCGCCTCTCCCTCTTTTTTTTGTGCACTAGTCTTTCTCTCCCGTTCTTCCTCTCCCGTTCTTCCTCTCCCGTTCTTCCTCTCCCGTTCTTCCTCTCCCGTTCTTCCTCTCCCGTTCTTCCTCTC
>FWPU01003207.1_pt1 | contig 42024 bp, 35 predicted proteins | sample 2228361 | NCBI WGS metagenome assembly FWPU01 (sample SAMEA103939777, study PRJEB20133) | metagenome | reverse complement strand
GGCGCGGTTTGATTCCAGGAGAGTTACATGCCTTGTTCTGGGATGTGAACTCTGAGCGCTTGTCTATGGCATTCCGGCCTCGGAAGCGGCCGCCCTGAAGGAGAACTATCGAGGCCGGCTCCGGTCTTGCCGGACCCCGGGCGGAGAAGCCTATGTCAAGACAGCGAACGCGTGTGGCATTTGGAAGCCATCACGGAAGCGGTCGAGCTGACGCTGCGGGACCTCGGGCAGGCGTCAGTCCTGGCGGGGTTCGACCTGGCCGGCGGGGCCGGCTTGGCGCTCTCTGTGGGCGACCGCCAGTCAATTGACGTGGATTTCTTCAGCCAGGAGCTGTTCGATGAAGGGAAGCTGTTACAGCGGCTCCAGCATTTGCTGGATTCTCGCCGACCGCAAGGAGTCCTCACACTGTAGACTCCCTTGTCGGCGGCAGCGAGGTGAGCTTCGCCGGCTACGATTCCCCGCTGCTGTTTCCGCCGGCCTATTTCAGGAACGTCAAGGTCGGCGATGCGCGCGACATCGCCTGGCTGACGCTCTGTCGAGAATGCTCATCGATGTGACGGGGCTATCCCCGGATTTGCCGGATGAAGAAAGGGCCGCGGCTGGAGGCGGATAAACGCGGATAGATTGTGATGCTGGGGCGGCTGCGCCGGCGCGGCCCGAGTCGAACCGATCCCGGATTTGTCCGAAAATGGCGGGTGGGATGAGACGCAGGGAGTTTGTTGGTTTGGCGGTGGCCGGGTGTGGGTGGCTGCGGGGGGCGGCGCGGGAGCTGCGGGCCGATGTGGTGATCGCAGGGGGTGGGGTGGGCGGATGCGCGGCGGCGCTGGCGGCGGCGCGGAACGGCCTGCGGGTCATTTTGACCGAGGAGACGGACTGGATCGGCGGGCAGCTGACGCAGCAGGCGGTGCCGCCGGACGAGCATCCGTGGATTGAGCAGTTCGGCTGCACGCGGAGCTACCGCGCCTACCGCGACGGGGTGCGGGAGTATTATCGCCGGCACTACCCGTTGACGGCGGGCGCGCTGCGGTCGGGGGAACTCGATCCGGGCAACTGCTCGGTGTCCCGGCTGTGCCACGAGCCGCGGGCGGGGCTGGGGGTGCTGGAAGCGATGCTGGCGCCGCACGCCAGCGGCGGGCGGCTCACCGTGCTGCGGGAGCACCAGGCGGTGTCAGCCACGGTTTCAGGCGACCGGGTGGAGTCGGTGCGGGTGCGGGACCTGCGCGGAGGCGCCGAGATTGACCTGAGCGCTGCGTATTTCATCGACGCCACGGAGCTCGGGGACCTGCTGCCGATGACGAAGACCGAATACGTCACCGGAGCGGAGTCGCAAAAGCAGACCAACGAGCTTCACGCGAAAAGCGAGCCGCAGCCGGCGAACATGCAGGCCATCACGTGGTGCTTCGTGATGGATTACATCGACGGCGAGGACCACACCATCGACAAGCCGGAAGATTACGACTTCTGGCGGGACTATGTTCCGAAGCTGAGGCCGCCGTGGCCGGGGAAGCAGTTGAGCTGGACATACTCGCACCCGATCACGCTGGAGCCGCGCACGCTGCCGTTCGATCCGCGGAAGAGCGAGCCGAGGGGAGACGGGGGCTTGTGGACCTATCGCCGCCTGATCAACCAATCGAACTTCGAACCTGGGGCTTATCGGGGTGACATCTGCCTGGTGAACTGGCCGCAGAACGACTACTGGCTGGGGAACATCATCGAAGTCAGCGAGGAGGAGGCGCGGCGGCACCTGCGGGCGGCGCGCCAGCTCAGCCTGTCGCTGCTGTACTGGATGCAGACCGAGGCGCCACGGCCCGACGGGGGGACCGGCTGGAAAGGGCTGCGGCTGCGGGGCGACGTGACGGGGACGCCGGACGGGCTGGCGAAGTACCCGTACATCCGCGAGTCGCGCCGGATCCGGGCGGAGTTCACGGTGCGGGAAGAGCACGTGGGCACGGAGCAGCGGATGAAGGCGACGGGGATGGGGCGGGCGGAGGTGCGGGCGGCGTCGTTTCCGGACTCGGTGGGGATCGGCAGCTACCGGATCGACCTGCACCCGTCGACCGGCGGGGACAACTATATCGACATCAGCTCGCTGCCGTTTGAGATCCCGCTGGGTGCGCTGATACCGGAGCGGGTGGAGAATCTCCTGCCGGGCGGCAAGAACCTGGGTGTGACGCACATTACCAACGGCTGCTACCGGCTGCATCCGGTGGAGTGGAACATCGGTGAGGCGGCGGGGATGCTGGTTGCTTTCAGCCTGCGCAAGGGGGAGCCACCGCGGCGGGTGCGCAACAGGGGTGCGCTGGTTGAGGAGTTTCAGGCGGCGCTGCGCCGGGACGGCATCGAGATCCGGTGGCCGGACCCGTTGCGGTCCGCCCGATAAGAGGTCCGAGGGCGGGAGGCGAAATTAGCGGCCGCGGCCGCCGCCGCCACTGCGAGGCGAGGAACTGCCAGCGGAGCGCGGGCTTCCAACCGAAGGGGCGGCGGCTCCGCCGGCGGATGAGAGGCCGCCACGCGAGGGAACCGTGCGACCTCCGGTTACGACATAGCCGTGGTCGGCGCTATAGCGACCCCAGCCGCCGCTGGTCATCACGGGAGAGCTCTGCCGCAGCGGGGGAGCATAGACGGCATAGACTTCGCGGGGGCTCCAGAAGGAGTAGCCGAACGGGCTGGCGAACACGCCGCGGTAGGGCACGAAGGTGAACATGCCGAAGTAGGGGTTGAAGTACCAGCCGCCGCGGCGCCAGGGGATATCCCAGCGGTCGAGGCTGCGGGCAGCCGAGAGGTTGGCCATGGCGAGGTAACCGGATCGCCGCGCGCTCCAGCGGTAGAGGGCGTCATCGTCCTTGGCATCGAACTTCGTGGCCACCAGGAATTCACCGAGCTCGACGAGGCGGCCGCCCTTGGCCGTCAGGGTTTGGCCGTCTCTAGAGACTTTGGCCTTTCCCTTGTAAACGCGCAACTGAGCGGGGTCGGAATCCAGGCGGTACAAGCCAGGCTTCTCGATGGAGATGGCGGCGCCGTTGTGCAGGAATGTGACGGCGTTGTCCTGGAGGATCTCCATGGCCTCGACGAGGGCGGCGCCTTCGAGAAGCTCTAACCGGGCATCGGTGAGGCGGCTGGAGATCATCTTCAGCGCGCTGTTTTCGGCCAGCCGGACAATGACGCCCGGGGTCAGCAGCATTTCGACGCGGCCGAGCTCGGTCCGGAGCACGCCATTCTCCAAGAGGTTAGGGAACTCACCGAATTTGGTCTTGATGACGGTGTCGCCGATGAGAGCGACGCCCTCGACGTAATGGATGGCGCCGGCGCGGGCTGAGACGATGGACTGGGCCGAGAGGGTGGGCACCATCAACAGCGTGGCGAGTAAAACAAAAGGCAAAGGCGACAGCGGACCCCGGCTCATAGGGAACTCCTTGCTAAGCCTATCGTGGCCTGCAGATATGACGGCTGTCAAGTGCTTCTGGTTACAAAGGGTTAGCTGGTATGGGCGGCGGAGAAGGCCGCTGCTTTGAAAATCACCCCGATTCTCGTGCGTATCGGCAGCCGATGGCCCATCGGCAGTTGCTTTGGCCGCGGCTGGTTCTGGTTGGGCGGAGTGGGGCCGCCGGCATGACTGCCGGCGTGGCGGAGCCGACGCTCCGCTCCACCGATAATCACCCGTGGTGGGCCGAAGGCACGTCCGTACTCCCTTTGGTCGCAGCCCGATCCGATAGAGCGAAACGCCTGGCGGGGCATACCGCTCCCGTCGCCGGCGGCGCGCTCGCCGCTATCCGGCGGGTGGGGCAAGGGTGCGGCGGTGGTCGTCGATGAGGGCGAGCAGGTCGCGAACGACAGCGGGGTGGGCCGGGGCCAGATTGTGCTGCTCGGCGGGGTCGTGGAGGAGGTTGAACAGCAAGGGGGGGTCGTGACGGACGGTACGGCGAGAGCCGCGGGCGGGCTCGTTGGTGATGAGGTGGAGCTTCCAGGGGCCTTTGCGGAGGGCGCGGAGCTGCCGTCCAACCCAGAAGAACATCAGCGGCTCGCGCGGCGTTGCGTTCCCGAAGAGCACCCCGGACAGATCGGCGCCGTCGTAGACTCGGCCGGCGGGCAGAGGGACTCCGGCGAGCCCGGCGCAAGTCGGCAGCACGTCGGTCAGGGCGCCGAAGGCGCCGGTCGTGACGCCGGCCGGGATGCGGCCGGGCCAGCGGGCGATGAACGGCACGCGCACGCCGCCTTCCCAGGTGCTGCCTTTGCCTTCGCGGAGCGGGCCGGGCGAGCCGCCGTCGTTATGCTTAGCGAGCCAGGGGCCATTGTCGCTTGAGAACATCACCAGGGTCTGCCTGTCGATGCCGAGATGGCGGAGCGCGCGGAGGATCTGCCCGGTGCTCGAATCGAGCTCCTGGACGGCGTCGCCATAAAGGCCGAGAGGGCTGTGGCCGCGGAAGCGCGCGCCGGGGTGGAGCGGCGGATGGGGAGCGGTATGGGCCAGGAAGAGGAAGAAGGGGCGGCCCTGGCGGTGTGAGTCGCGGATGAAGGTGAGCGCCTCGGCGGTGTAGCGGGCGGTGAGAAGGCTTTGGTCGGGCTCCTCCTCGATGACAGACTCGCCGCGCATCAGCGGCAAAGGGGGCACGAGCCTCAGGCGATAGAAGGGGTGGGCGGGGTTGGACCGGCGGCTCATGTCGTTCGAGTAAGGGATGCCGAAGTAGCGGTCGAATCCCCGACGGGTGGGCAGGAACCTCGCCGCGCGGCCCAAGTGCCACTTGCCGATGCAGGCGGCGGCGTAGCCGGCGGGTTTGAGGATCTCGGCCACGGTCGGCTCGCTGAGAGGCAGCCCGCGCTTGCTGAGGGGCGAGAGAACCGTGTTCAGGCCGAAGCGGATGGGCAGGCGGCCGGTCATTAAGGCGGCGCGGCTCGGCGTGCAGAGGGGCGAGGCGGAGTAAATCTGGAGGAACTTCATTCCTTCGGCGGCCATCCGGTCGAGGTTGGGGGTGCGGATGGATGGGTGGCCGTAGCAATGGAGATCGCCGTAGCCGAGATCGTCGGCCAGGATCAGGACGATGTTCGGCAGGGATGCGGCGGCCGGGGCGACGGGCAGGCCGGCGAGTCCGGCCGTCAAGCGCAGGAGGGTTCGCCGGCGCATATCCCCTACTATGGCAGACGGCGCCGGGCGCAGGCGCTACTCGATGGGAAGCAGGACGGTGTTGCTCTCCTGGGCGTTGATGCGGACCTTGAGCTCGACGGTAGCAGGCGCCTCGAGTTCTTGCGGCACGCGCAGGCGGAGCAGGTCGGTTCCGCTGAGGCCGGGCGCGCCGCCGGCCCAGTCGGGCTGGAGCGGGCGATCGCCGAGTAAGACTTCGACGGGGTCCGCCAAACGGAATTCCGGCGAGGGCGGCAAGGCAAAGCCGTACGGGGGAACCTTATCGTAAGGACCGAAGCCGGTGCCGAAGATGCGGATGAGTTCGCCGCGGCGAGCAGGTTTTTCCAACGTCACAGGCGAGCCGTCGAGGTGGGAGGCCATGACAAACGGGTCGGGGCCGGCCGGGTGGGTGAACAGGCCGGGTGCGTTGCGGACGGTGGAAAACTCGCCTTCGATGTCGGGTTGGGTGGGGCGGGTAATGACGATGCGGTGCGGACCTTCGGGCAAATCCGGCGGCAGGACGGCGTTGATCTGCTCCGGCGAGACAAACAGGAGCGCGAGGATCCGGTCGTCGACCCGGACGGCGACGCCGGCGAGGGTTTGCAGGAGTGGGTTGTCGGGGCCGATCTCGAGGCGGGGTGCCAGCATGCCGCCAAGGATCGAGATGATGGAGCCGGCGGCGACGGCCTGGGACGGGGTCGGGCCGGCGGCGTTGCGGATTGCATCCGGCTGAAGGAAAGGCACGGGATCGAGCAGGGCGGTGACAGCGCGCGGAGCGTGCATGGCGATCCAGCCGGTGAGGGCCGTGCCACTGAGGTCACCGGCCCAGTGGCGGAACCGGTAGCCGCGGTTCACCGTGGCGGTGATCTGAACGGAGGCGCCCTCGGGGTAGAAGCCATCCGGAGAGGCAGGTTCGAGGAGAAACGCGGCGGCCCCGGGGGGATCGGAAGAGGCTTGAAGCAGATAGGAGCTGTTGAAGCGTACGGTAAGGCGGGCGGGTTCGCCTGGGGCGACCTTGAGGGTTCGGACGCGGGGCGCGCCATCGGACCAGGAGGCGAACTCGAGGCGGCGGCCCGGCGAGACTTCGTAGGCTTCGGGAGCGGCCACAGCGACTTCGGCGCCTTCGTCGCGGTCGATGTGGCAGGGCACGGGACAGGCGACGCCGTCGACTTCCACCGGGACGCCGGCGGGCTCGCCGTCAATGGTGACGCGGCTGAGCATCTCGTAGCGGGCGGTCAGCCGCAGGCCGTTGTCGACCGCTTCTTCGGGCACGGTCACCTGCTGGGCGGCCTCGCCGCCGTTGCTCCAGGCACGGAAGGCGTAGCGGCGGCCGTTGGGGCCGATCTGGGTGGCGGGCGCCGAAATGGTCAAGGTGTCTCCGGGTTTGGCGATGAAATACGGCGGCAGGTCATCGCGGCCGTTGACGATCAGTTTCAGCCCGGGCGGGTCGGTGAGCAAGGCGACGCGCGCGCCGGGGACGAAGCGGGCGATGATGGTTTCCGGCTCCAGCGAAGTGACCTCGTAGACGGAGTTGTTTTCCATGCCGTTGCTGAAGCGGTCGAAGACCCATTCGCGGCCGTAGGCGTCGTTTTGGACCTCGACGGCGCCGATGGTGTGCTTGGAGCCGAGGGCCCAGTCGACTTCGCCGGAACAAAGCCAGCCGATGTTGGGCGAGGGCACGGCAAGGGGATTCTGCTTCCACAGGCAAGGCAACTGAGGGGGCGTGGCCACGGGGCTTTGGTCGAGCAGCAACTGGAAGCCGAGGGGCTCGGTGAGGAAGCGGATGCGCTTGCCTCCGTCGAAGCGGGCCTGCCAGAGCGAAGGCGTGCCGAGCGGGACGGTGACGAGGTAAGAGTCCGGGTTGGTTCCGTTGATGGTCCAGCCGGCGAAGACGAACCCGGGCAGGGGGCGCGCCTCCAGGACATAGGTGTCGGCCGGGAGCCACAACCGGCCGCCGCCGCGGTAGCAGACGCCGTTAATGAAGACGACGCCGGGGCCGAACTCCAGGGGCTGGTCAATGGCCAGTGGGGTGCAGTGGAGGTAAGCGGCCTGGCCGGCTGGGGGTTCCCAGAAGCGGAGGACGACTTCGTACTCGACCGAGACGTTCATGCGGATCCAGGTGATCTCCGGGCTCGCGTAGAGGAACTGGGTGGGGCCGGGGCCGAAGGTGAACTTGCCGGAGGAGTCCTCCCAGCCGGTGAGGGCGTAACGGACACGGCCGAAGGGGTCGTACTGGTAGCCGTCCTGGGCGCTTTCCCAATAGAGGACGTGGCGGCTGTTGGGCTCCCAGCGGAAGGTGGCGGCGCCGCGGTAGAGGGCGCCGTCGACCCAGAAGCGGACGCGGGGGTCGCTGGTGGAGATAGTGATTTCGGTCAGCGCGGACTGTGCGCCGAGGCCGGCGAGGGCGAAGTGGCAGGCGATGAGCAAGGCGGCGCGCTTCATGGCGATGGGACCTCCGAGGCGGCAGCTCCGCGGCAGGGGCTTGACATGACACCGATCCGGCTGAATAATCGGCAACTATCGGCGGCTTCTTTAGCCGAGCGAGAAAGTGGAGGTGCACTGAGATGGATCGCAGGAGTTTTCTAAGCCTGGGGCCGGCGGCCGGGATGGCGGCGGCGCAGGCGCCGCCGCCGCCCGTGGCGGGCGAAAAGAGCGGCCTGAAGATCACCGGGGTGCGGCTGGTCCAGGTGCGGCCGCGGCGGCCGGTGCCGAAGTACGAACCGGCGCCGGGTTCCTGGTCGACGCAGGGGGTCGAGGTGGCCAACCCGATGTCGATTTATCCGGAATACAAAGCCCGGCGGTCGCTGTTCATGCCGGACCCGGGGCAGTTAGGGGGGTTCTGGGTCGAGATTGCGACCAATAAAGGGATCAACGGCTACGGCAGCGGCGGCATTGCGGGCGGCCACGTGGTGGAGGGCCATCTGCGCAAGTTGCTGCTGAATGAAGACCCGTTCAACGTGGAGCGGATCTGGGACATTCTGTGGCGCTCGACGATGTATTACGGGCGCAAGGGGGCGGTGATTCACGCCATCAGCGGCGTGGATCTGGCCATCTGGGACATTATCGGGAAGGCGACGGGGCTGCCGGTGTACCGGCTGCTGGGAGGTGAAACCAAGCCGCGCATTCCGGCCTACTGCACGGGCAACGACATCGAGCAGCACATTGAGTTCGGCTACAAGCGGCTGAAGCTGGCGATGCCGCACGGGCCGGCGGACGGCCGCGAAGGGCAGAAGAAGAACGTCGAGCTGGTGAAGCGCACGCGGGAGCTGCTGGGTCCGGAGGGCGACATCCTGCTGGACTGCTGGATGGCGTGGACGGAGCGCTACACGCTGGAGATGGCCGAGCTGCTGGAGCCGTACCGGGTTTACTGGATGGAGGAATGCTTGCCGCCCCATGATTATGAGGGGTTCGGGCGGCTGCGGCAGCAGATCCGCTCGACGCGGATTGTGACGGGGGAGCACGAGTATACGCGGTACGGGTTCCGGCAGTTGCTGGCGCACAATGCGGCCGAGATCTGGCAGCCGGACATACACTGGTGCGGGGGGTTGACCGAGCTGCGACGGATCGCGGCGCTGGCGGCGGCCTACGACATTCCGGTGATTCCGCACGGCGGCGGGAGCCGGGACGGGGTGCACTTCATCATGGCCACGCCGAACAGTCCGTGGGCGGAGCTGTTCATGCCGGCGCCCGGGGGCCCGAAAGAGGTCTACCAGCGCTACGAAGAGGACAACCTGATCACGCGGGGGCCGGAGGGCATCTACACGCGACCGTCGGAGGAACCGGGGTTCGGCTGGGACATCGAGGTGAGCTGAGGCCGGCGGTTCAGTCGGTCCGGCCGCAGACGCGGCGGAAGAAGGCGAGGGACTGTTCGGCGCAGCTCTCCCAGCGAAACAGTTGGGCGCGTTCGGCGGCGCGGCGGCCGAGGCGGCGCCGGAGAGCGGGATCGAGGAGGAGGCGTTCGAGTGCGGCGCGGATCTCGGCCGGGCTCCGGGGATCGACCAACAGGCCGGCGTCGCCGGCCACCTCGGGCAGGGAGGAGACATTTGACACGACGACGGGCACGCCGGAGGCCAAGGCTTGGGCGACGGGAAGACCGAAACCTTCGTAGAGGGAGGGGTAGGCGACGACGGCGGCGCCAGCCATGAGGGCGGGCAAGTCAGGCTCGGGAACGTAGCCGAGGTAGCGCACGCCCTCGAGTCCGGAACGGAGCCGGGCGGCGGTGGATTGGGCGCGCCAGCCGACGGGTCCGGCGACGACGAGTTCCACTTCGCCCTTTACGGCGGGCGAAAGTTGGGCGTAGGCGTCCAGGAGGGTATCGACGTTCTTGCGGGGCTCGATGACGCCGACGTTGAGGATGTAGGGACGGGTCAGCCGATACCGGGCGGTGACGGCGGCGGTCCGGGAAGGCTCGGGTGTGAAGTAGGGTTCGGCGATGCCGGGATGGATGACCTGGACACGGTCCGGATCGAGATTGAGGAGGCGGACGGCGTCGTTCTTGGTGCTGTGGGAAACGGCGATCAGGCCGGCGGCTTGCTGAAGGACGCGGCCGGCGAAGCGCCGGTCGGCGGCGACGTTGGCCGGGGTGTGGGTTTGGGGCAGGAGCCAGCAGGTCATGTCGTAAATGGTGGCGGTGAGGCGGGGGCGGCGGGGCGGGTTGCGGACTTGATTGGAGGCATGGAAGACGTCAGTGCCGGGCAGGATCCAGTCCAGAGCGGGGTTGCGCCGGAGGTTGGCGAAGTGCAGCAGTGCGAGCCGGGCGAAGGTGCCGGCGGGGCCGGCGACGGATTTTTGGTGGTCCAGCTCGCCGAAGTCGCCGAGGAAGGGGAAGGCGCGGATTTGCTCGGGGGCGGCGAGCCGCCGGAGATGGCGCAGCCAATGGTAGATGTAGGTCTTGACGCCGCCGCTGCGGAGCAACAGGGGAGTGGCGTCGATCTGGATGCGCATGGGGCCGACCTGGGTGAATCTCATGATAGTCGATCCGGGAGGGGGCGGTCATGCGGGGGGGTTACCGGGACCTTTACAATGTGAAGGCGATGGGTCTTGACGGCATGCGGGTGCTGGCGCTGGAGACGCGCCGCGGCGAGGAGATGGCAGCGCTGATCCGGAAGCAGGGGGGCGAGCCATTTGTGGCGCCGTCGATGAAGGAAGCGGCGCTGGAGAGCCACGAGGAAGCGTTCGCGGCGGCCGAGCGGCTGTTTGCCGGGGAGTTTGAGATGGCCATCTTCCTGACCGGTGTGGGGACACGCGCGCTGCACCGGCTGCTGGCGAGGCGGTATCCGGAGACGCGTTTTGCGGAGGCGCTGCGGAAGCTGACGGTGGTGGCGCGGGGGCCGAAGCCGCTGGCGGCGCTGAGGGAGCTGGGGGTGCCGGTGCAGGTGCGCGTGCCGGAGCCGAACACATGGCGGGAGGTGATGGAGGCGATCCGGGGCCGGCCGGAGCGGCGGATCGCGGTGCAGGAGTACGGGCGGTCGAATCCGGAACTGATCGCGGCGCTGCGCGAGCGCGGGGCGGAGGTGACGCCGATTCGGATCTACCGCTGGGAGTTGCCTGACGACACGGGCCCGCTGCGCCGGGCGGTGAAGGAACTGGCCGACGGGCGCTTCGATGTGGTGATGTTGACGACGCCGGCCCAGGTGATGCACCTGTATCAGATCGCGGAGGAGGAACGGGTAAGTGAACGGCTGGGGGAGTCGTTTTCGCGGGCAGTGGTGGCCTCGATCGGGCCGGCGACGACGGAGATGCTGGGCACGTATGGGGTGGCGGCCGATCTGGAGCCGAGCCACCCGAAGATGGGGTACCTGGTGAAGGAAACGGCCGAGCAAGCGCCGGCATTGCTGAGTCGGAAGCGGGCCGGGGCGGGTCGAGTGCGATGAAATCCAATCCGAAAAGCCCGTGGCTGCAAGTGGGGCGGTACACGCAACTGGCGTTCATTCTGCCGGCGTGCATCGTCGTGGGGTATGCGATCGGCTACTATCTGGACAAGGCGTTCGAGACGGACTTCATCCGGGTGATCGGGCTGCTGGTGGGGGTGGCGGCGGGGTTTGTGGAGCTGATCCGCGAGATCCAGCGGGGGAATGATGGCTGAGGCCGCAACGCAGGATGAGCTGTTCTACCGGCGGGCGCTGCGGCGCATATACATTCACGCGCTGTGGATTGCGGCGGCGGGGGGAATTGTCGCGGGCTGGCGGGAGGGGGCGGCCTGGGCGGTGGGCTTTTTGGCGGGGGCGGCGGTATCGATTGCGAACTTCCGGTGGCTGCACCGGCTGGTGGACTCGGTGGGAGCGGGGCCCAAGAAGCCGGGCAAGCTGGTGAGGTTGATGCTCATCATGCGCTATCCGTTGTTCGGCCTGATGGGCTATGTTATAGTGAAGTACTTTCGAGTCAACCTGATGGCGGCCTTGATCGGCCTGTTCGTGGCGGTCGCCGCCGTCGTCGTCGAGATCCTGTACGAGCTGATCTATGCCCGAACATGAGCTGTGGGTCACGGCGCTGTTCAACCGGTACCTGGCTGGGGCGGGCAACGCCGCCTTATCGCTGGTGGGTCTGGAGGCGGAGAACCCGGAAAAGCCGTGGGCGAATTACGTCACGATGCAGATCGTGGTGGCGGTGGTCATGGTGGCAGCGTTCGGGCTGTTGCGCCCGCGGCTGTCGGTAGACCGGCCGGGCAAGCTTCAACACATTTTCGAGATCATTTACGGGTTTTTGAAGGAGCAGTCGGAGGAGATCGTGGGGCAGCACGGGCCGCGCTATCTGCATCTGTTCGCAACGATCTTCTTGTTCATTCTGTTTGCGAACGAACTGGGGATTTTGCCGACGTTTGAGTCGCCGACGATGTTCGCCCCGGTGCCGCTAGGCTGCGCGATGTTCGTGTTCGCCTACTATCACCTGATGGGCGCGAAGGAACAAGGGGCGGGGCGTTACGTTCTGCATTTCGCGGGACCGGTATGGTGGCTGGGGCCGATCATGTTCCCGATCGAGATTGTGAGTCATCTGGGGCGGCCGCTGTCTTTGACCGTGCGTCTTTTCGCCAACATGTTTGCGGGCGAGAACGTGTTTCTGGTGTTCCTCGGGCTGACTTACATCGGCATTCCGGTGGTATTTATGGCGCTGCACGTATTCGTGGGCGCGTTGCAGGCATATATTTTTGTGCTGCTGACGATGGTGTACGTGGCGGGGGCGGTGGAGCACGAGCATTAGTGCACGGATGCAGCGATCAGGACAGAGTTTGAATCGGGCTTTTGATACGGGTGAGGCGGGCGCCGAGGCCCGTCGGTGGTCCCCTGACCGGCTTGGTGCAAGGCGGAGGAGTGCGTCCACTGCGGTCCGGGGGGACGGCCCCAGCGGGCCGCTCCCGTAGTAAGGACGGCTTGATGCGGCTTCCAGTGTGAGCCCGGCTGCATGAGGATGACGGGAACCACCTCCTGGAAGCAAGTCATAAGTTGAGGAAGGAGAAACTACAGACGATGAACGGCAAGAGGTTGTTGATTCTGCTGGCGCTGGTGGCGGTGGCGAGTCCGGCGATGGCGCAAGAAGCAGCCGGCCCGAACTGGGTGGCGATCACCTCGGGGTTTTCCATGGCGATCGCCTCGGCGGTTTGCGGGCTGGCGCAGGCTCGGGCGGTGGCGGCCTGCGCGGAAGGCATGGCGCGCAACCCGAGCGCGGCGGCGGCGATTCGCTTCGCGCTGATTCTGGGGCTGGCGCTGATTGAGTCGCTGGCGCTGTATACGCTGGTGATCGTCTTCATCAAGGTCGTTTGAGCCGCTTTCGAAGGGGGGTTCGCAGCGAGGGCTGGGGACCCTTTCTGATTTGATGCAGTGGGCGTCATGAAACTGGAAGGGATCTTTCCGCCGATTGCGACGCCGTTTGACGCGGACGGCAATCTGTACAAGGCCAAGCTGCGGCACAACGTGGAGAAGTGGAACCAGACGGGTTTGTCCGGCTATGTGGTCTGCGGTTCCACCGGCGAGAGCGTTTACTTGACCACGGAGGAAAAGATCCGGCTGTGGGAGTGGGTAGCCGAGTACGCGTCCCCGGACAAGCTACTGCTGGCCGGCACGGGCATGGAGAGCGTGCGCGAGACGGTGGAGCTGACCAACCGGGCGGCGGCGATCGGCTACAAGGCGGCGATGGTGCGCACGCCGCACTACTACAAGAACCTCCTGAGCGGGGTGGAGGGGCAGGTGCTGTACTTTCGGGCGGTAGCCGACCAAGCGAAGATCCCGCTGATGATCTACAACTGGCCGCAGGCCACCGGGGTGGACATTCCGGCGGAGGCGGTGGCGCGGCTGTCGGAGCATCCCAACATCATCGCGATCAAGGAGAGCTCGGGGAACCTGGAGAAGGTGATGAAGATGATCCGGGAGGTGAAGCGGGGCTTCCAGGTGCTGGTGGGCTCGGCGCCGACGCTGTGGCCGTCGCTGGTGGTGGGGGCGGTGGGAGCGGTGCTGGCGTTTGCCAACGCTGCGCCGTACGCGACGGTTACGATTTGGGAGGCCTGGCGGCGGCGAGCTGATGAGACGGCACGGGACTGGCAGAACCGGATCGGTCATGCGGCGTATCTGGTGACGGCGAAGTACGGCGTGCCGGGGCTGAAGTACGCGATGGATTTGAACGGGTACTACGGAGGTCCGCCGCGCCTGCCGCTGGCGCCTCCCGGGCCGGAGGCAAAGCGGGAGATTGAAGAGGCGTTTCGGGATTTGAAGGGCTGAGCGAGCGGGCGCCGCGAAGGCCGGCCCGAGGGTTTTTGGGGACGGGGCGATTGAGGTGCATTTATGGCCGGTTATTACAGCGAGGAGGATCTGGCGCGGCTGGCGGAGGTTGGCGCAGACGGGCCGGAACTGTGGGAGAGCTATCAGCGCTGGTACGCGCAAGTGTTCGCCGAGGGCGCGCTGACGAGCCGGGAAAAGAGCCTGGTGGCGCTGGCGGTGGCGCACGCGCTGGCCTGCCCGTACTCGATTGACGCGTATGCGGAGGAGTGCCTGGAGCAAGGCTACAGCATGGCCCAGTTGACCGAGGCAGTGCATGTGGCGGCGGCGATTCGCGGGGGCTCGAGCCTGATGCACGGGCTACAGATGCGCAAGACGGCCAAGCGGGTGCAGAAGCGCTGAGCGGGGAGGGGGGCGAGCCGTGCGCGGGGATGATTGCGACGGCGCGGCCGATTGTGTTGAAGTGAGGTAGAAACATTCCGACGGAGCGATCTCCGATGCGACGCATCGTGTTCCCCATTGTTGGTTTGGTGGTTGCGCTGGCGGGCTGCACGTTCGACACAGAAGCCTCCAAGCGGCGGCTGCTGGAGACGGGCAACCGGTACTTCGAGAAGGGCAAGCACAGGGAGGCGTCGATCATCTATCGGCGGGCCATCCAGAAGGACCGCCGTTTCGGCGAAGCGTACTACCGGCTGGGGCTAGCGGAATGGGAGCTGGGGCGGATCCAGGCGGCGGTGAACGCGCTGACGCGGGCGGCCGAATTGCAGCCGGACAACGAGGACGCCTATGCACGCCTGGCGGACATTTATTTCGCCATTTACCTTTCGAATCCGGAGCGGAACCAGAACTTTCTGGAGGAGCTCAACCGGCTGACGGTACGCGCCGAAGAACACCTTCCCGACTCTTACCACGTGCATCGGATCCGGGGGTTGTTCGCGCTGTCGCAAAGCAACTTTCCGGTGGCGGTCACCGAGTTTCGCCGCGCCGTCGAGCAGCGACCCAACGAGGCTCAAGTGCGGGTGGGACTGGTGGAAGGGCTGGCCGGGGCAGGTCAGACGGAAGAAGCCGTGGGGCTGGCGCGGGAATTCATCGAGCAGCACAAGGATTATGGCGGGATGTATGACGCGTTGTACGCGATCTACCTCCGGAACCAGCGGAACGACGAGGCGGGCGCGCTGCTGCGGCAAAAGTGCGACAACAACCCCGGGCAAACCGCCTACCGGCTGCAACTAGCCCGGCATTATCTCTACGTCCGGGACACGAAGGCGATGGCGGGTGTGCTGGAGGAGATTCTGAGCCGGCCGAAGGACTTCGCCAATGCGCACATCAGCGTAGGGGACTTCTACCGGCAGATCGGCGACTTTGACCGGGCGATCCAGGTGTACCGGCAGGGTGCGGAGTTCGATCCGGCGCGGTCGATTGAGTTGCGGAACCGCATGGTGGAGACGCTGGCGACGCAAGGCAAACAAGAGGAAGCCTTCAAGCTGGTTGAGCAGATCCTGAAGGAAGACAGCGACAACAGCCACGCGTTGGCGCTGCGGGGGGCGCTGCGGCTGGCCAGCGGCAACCGGGAGGAGATCGGCCGGGCGGTGGCGGATCTGGAGGGGGTGCTGTCGCGAATGCCGCGCAATCCGGTCCTGCGGCAGAACCTGGGCGAGGCGTACCTGGCGCAAGGCAAGCTGGACCGGGCGGTGATCGAGTTTCAGGAGGCGGTGAAAGCGCGGCCGGAGTATGTGCCGGCGCGGTACGGGCTGGCGCGGGCATACCTGGCCAAAGGGGAGCCGGCCAAGGCGGTGAACGCTGTCGAGGAAGTGCTGGCGCGGCGGCCGAATGACATCAACGCGCGGCTGCTGCGATGCACGGCGTGGATCAACATGGGGGAACTTGGGCAGGCCCGGAAAGCGCTGGAGGAAATCGTGCAAGAGTTGCCGGCGGCGCCGGAGCCGCTGTATCAGTTGGCGCGGCTGAACTTGCGGGAGCGGCGGTATGAGGAAGCCGAAGCCCAGTTCCGCCGGCTGTACGAACGAACGCCGCGGGACTTTAGAGGGCTGCTGGGGATTGCCGACGTGCAGTTTGCGCGGGGCCGGGCCGAGGCGGCGGTGCAGTTGGTCTCCGAAGCGGTCAACAAGCAGCCGGACAACGTGGGGCTGCGAATGGCGCTGGCGGACCTGTACGGGCGGCTGCGGCGCTTCGACGCGGCGGCATCGGAACTGAACGCGGTGCTGGGGCAGCGGCCGGAGGACCCGAGAGTCCACCGGGCCTTGGGCGAGGCGCATCTGCGCGGGGGCAAGCTCGAGGAGGCGGAAAGGCATCTGCGGCGGGCCGTGGAGCTGATGCCGGAGGATGCCACGGGTTACATGTTTCTGGGGATGCTGGCAGAGACCCGGAAACAGAATCTGGAGGCGATCACCAGCTACGAGAAGGTGCTGGAGATCAATCCCGACCATGCCATCGCGCTGAACAACCTGGCTTACCTGCTGGCTGAGAATACGAGCCAACTGGACCGGGCTTTGACGCTGGCCCAGCGCGCGCGGGGACTTTTTCCGAACGACCCGAACATCGCCGACACGCTGGCCTGGATTTACATTAAGAAGAACCTGGCCGAGAGTGCGATCCTGATCCTGGAGGACCTTGTCCGGAAGCACCCGTCGCATGTGACCTGGCGGTACCACCTGGCGATGGCGCTGACGGCCAAGGGTGAGAAGGTGGCGGCGAAGCGGCAACTGGAGACCGCCTTGGGGCACAACCCGACCCGGGAGGAAGCGGGGAAGATCCGGGAGTTGATGTTGCAGATCGGCTCGTGAGCGCCGGCGCTGGGGCAGCCGATGAAGGAGGCGGGGAGGCTGGCGCGGCATGCGGCGGCGGCGTACGTTGCGCCCTTTGCGGTGTTTGTGGTGCTGCTGGCGGCGGCTCGGTACTTGCCCGCGGGGGGGTGGGGATCTCTGCTGAGGCTGGCGGCGCCGGCGGCTGCGCTGGGGATCTTCTCCCGCCGGATTCTCGATCTCCGCCCGCGCCGGACGTTCTCCAGCATCGGCGTGGGGGTTATGGTGTTCGCGATTTGGGTGGCGCCGGACATTATGTGGGCGGGTTATCGGAGCCACTGGCTGTTTGAGAACGCGATCACGGGCGGTGTCGCCAGTACGCTGTCGGACGCCGATCGGGGGGATTGGGCGGTGCTAGCGTTGCGGGCGGCGCGGGCGGTGATCATCGTGCCGCTGGTGGAGGAGCTATTCTGGCGGGGCTGGCTGATGCGGTGGCTGATCCGGAGCGATTTCGAGGCGGTCGCGCCGGGGACGTATAGCGCCGGGGCCTTCTGGATCACGGCCGTGCTGTTTGCCTCCGAGCACGGGCCGTACTGGGACGTAGGTTTGCTGGCGGGCATCGTTTACAACGGCTGGCTGCTTCGGACGCGGAAGCTGGCCGACTGTATCCTGGCGCACTCGGTGACGAACGCGGCGTTGTCGGCCTATGTGCTGGCGACGGGCAAGTGGGAGTACTGGCTGTAAAGGAGCGGGGCGGCGCAGCATCGGTCTTGGCGGAGCTGGCGGGGTAAGATGTTGCCCTGCGAAGGCGCACGTTTCTCATGACAGCGGCGTCGGCTTAAGGCGTGCCGGGAGCGAGCGAGCGCGTGGCGGTGGGACTGATCGGCTGCGGCGGCGGCGCATCGCCCCGGCGGGTGCAGGGATGAAGGATGGGGAAACCCGCAGCTTGTGTTCGGCCGGCTAACCGATGCCGGGGGCTGTCCGGCGGCCGCGGAGGTGTTCGAGGGCGACGCCGGCGATCCGGCCACCATCACCAGGAATCAGGTGCGGGTCGAGAAGCAGAGCTACCCGATAGCGGCCGCTCCGGCCGTAGTCCCGCAGCGCGCCTTTGACGTGCTCCAAGTTCCCCGCTGCTGATCGCCGTTTTTAGTCACAAAGCCGCCTGTTTCCGTGTATCCCACGCATCTTCGATCAGTTACCGCGCTGGGACGGGGGAGAGTTCGGGCTAAACGATCTCCTCGCGCTCGCGGTCCCAGCGAACCATGCGGCCGCGCTTGTAGGACTCGAAGCCCATCAGCAGGGTGATGGCTTCGATGAAGGCTTCGTCCTCGTCGCACTTCGGCTTGCGGCGCCGGCGGACGGCGTCGATGAAGTCCTGCATGTGGGTGGGCTGCTCGGGAGTCTTTGAGGGATCGAACTTCCGGATGACGCCGCCCTTATGGCGGCCGGCGGCCGGGTCGCCGATGACTTCGAAATCGTTGGCCGCCTGGCCGATGCGGTTGAAGCGGATGGTGGCGTATTTGCCGCGGAGCTCGGGGGGCTGGGAGTAGCTGCAGTTCATGTCGCTGAAGAAGGTGACGGTGCGGCCGATGTGCTCCCATTGGTAGGTGGTGTTGCTGGTGTCGGGGACCTCGCGGCCGTCCTTGAGCAGGTTGTTGAATCCGGTGGAGACGCAGGTATCGGGGATGCCGTGGCGCAAGACGCTCTGCACGTAATCGAGTTCGTGGCTCAACAGATCGCCGTAGAGGCCGGTGCCGTAGGCCCAGTAGCAGCGCCAGTGCCAGAAGTGCTCCATATTGAAGGGAATCTCGGGGGCAGGGCCGAGCCAGCGCTTCCAGTCCAGTTGCTGGATGACGTCGGCGGGCTTGGGCCGTTTGTATTCGGAGTACCAGCCGTACCAGCGCCAGATGGGGGTCTCCGGGGGGCGGTTCATGGCGCGGCCGGTGCGGACCAGCGCGATGGGGCCGATGACACCTTCCTCGACGAGCTGGCGGGCCTGGATGGCGGCGGCCCACTGACGTCCCTGGTGGCCAAGCTGCATGATGCGGCCGGAGAGCTTGACGGCGGCGCGCATGGCCTTGGCCTCAGCGACGCTGGTGGTCCAGCCTTTTTCGATATAGACATCCTTGCCGGCCTCGAGGGCGTCGATGAGCATCTTTGCGTGCCAGTGATCCGGGGTGGCGATTACGACGGCGTCGACGCCGTCATCGGCGAGCAGGTCGTGGTAGTCGACATAGCGGCGGGCCTGGGGATTGAGGGAGTACTCGACGCCTTTTTCCAGGTGGGGCTGGTAGACATCGCAGACGGCGACGACCTTGGCGCCTTTGCTCTGGGTGACTTCTTTGACCAGCGTGCCGCCGCGGACGCCGACGCCGATGTGGCCGATGCGGATCTCGTCGCTTGGCGCCTGCGATTGCAGGAAAGCGGGCGCGGCGGCCAGCGCGGCGCCCTTGCCGGTCATGGCGAGAAAGTCTTTTCGGGTGACGTTAGGATCCATTGTCGATTTCCCGGTGGTCTGGATTCCGGCAATGTGCCAGGACCAGTATACGCCGGTGGCCCGGCGCAAGGTTTCCGGGGACAATAGTGGAGATGATCGAACATCTGCGGCCGGGGACGAGGGCCGACCGTGCCCGCGTCGTCCTGTTTGACTTCGACGGCACCATTTCGCTGATCCGCTCCGGCTGGGTCGAGGTGATGGTGCCGATGATGGTGGAGGTGCTGCTGGAGCTGAAGACGGGGGAGAGCGAGCAGGAGCTGACGGCGACGGTGGAGGAGTACGTAGGGCGGCTGACGGGCAAGCAGACGATCTATCAGATGATCGCGCTGGCTGAGGAGGTCAAGAAGCGCGGCGGGAGGCCGAAGGATCCGTTGGAGTACAAGAGGCAGTACCTGGCGCTGCTGTGGGAGAGGATCAAGGACCGGGTGAGCGAGCTGGAGAAAGGCCACGCGCCGCCGGAGAAGTACCTCGTGCCGGGGGTGATTCCGGTGCTGGAGAGCCTGAAGGAGCGGGGGCTGCGGATGTACCTGGCCAGCGGGACCGATCAGGATTTTATGCGGAAGGAGGCGGCGCTGCTGGGGGTGACGAAGTACTTTGAGGGGGGCGTCTACGGGGCGCTGGACGATTACAAGAGCTTCTCGAAGGCGATCCTGATCCAGCGGATTATCTCCTCGGCCGAGTGCCGGGGGGAGGAATTTCTGGGTTTCGGCGACGGGTACGTGGAAATCGAGAACGTCAAGCAAGTCGGCGGGGTGGCGGTGGGTGTGGCCACCGACGAGCCGGAGTGCCGGCAGATCAACCAGTGGAAGCGGAGCCGACTGGCGGCGGTGGGGGCCGACTACATCATCCCGAACTACCTGGGCTACGACGAGCTGATGGGCGCGCTATTCTCCTCATGAAGTCCAAATACGAAACCTTTGACCGATCGCGGCTGAAGATTCGCCCGCTGGCCGAGCGGGTGCACGATCTGCATCTGGATCACTGGATGGGGCTGGCGGATCCGGCGCCTTCGTTTGACCATCCCGATCTGCGCCGGGTGGCCGCGCGGCTGAGCGAGGCGCGCCGGAGCGGGGCGGCGCGGATCTTCATGATGGGGGCGCATGTACTGCGGGCGGGGGTCAACCGGCACATCATCGACATGATGGAGCGGGGCTGGATCGACCACCTGGCCATGAACGGGGCGGGGGCGATCCACGACTACGAACTGGCTCTCATCGGGGCGACGACCGAGAGCGTGGCGCGATACATCCGGACGGGGGAGTTCGGCTTGTGGCGGGAGACGGGCGAGCTGAACGAGGTCATCGGCGAGGCGCAGGAGCTGGGCCTGGGGCTGGGTGAGAACGCCGGGCGAAGGATTGCAGAAGGGGGGGACAAGTTCCCGCACCGCGAGCTGAGCCTGCTAGCGGCCGCGTATCGCCTCGGCATCCCGGCGACGGTTCATGTCGGCATCGGATATGACATTTTGCACGAGCATCCAAACTGTGATGGAGCGGCGCTGGGCGAGACGAGCTACCGGGACTTTCTGATCTTCGCCCGGACGGTGGAACGGCTGGAGGGTGGGGTGATGCTCAGCTTTGGTTCAGCGGTCATGGCGCCGGAGGTTTACTTGAAGGCGCTGGCGATGGCGCGCAACGTAGCGCACCAGCAGGGGCGATCGATCCGCCGGTTCACGACGGCGGTGTTCGACGTGGCGCCGATCGGGGGCGACATCCACCGGGAGCCGGCCAAGGGGGATCCCGGCTACTATTTCCGCCCGCACAAGACGATTCTGGTGCGCACGGTGGCCGACGGGGGCGAAAGCTTCTATTTCGAAGGTGAGCACCGGGCCACGGCGCCGGCTCTGTGGCGGGCTCTTCGGGAGATGGGATGACGACCCAGGAGATCCTGAGCCGGATCCGGCAACTGTCAGTGCTGGTGGCGGGCGATATTTGCCTGGACCGCTGGTGCACGTATGAGCCGCGGGCGGCCGACATTTCGCGCGAGACAGGCATTGCGAGGATCGCGGTGGTGAAGACCGAAGTCACGCCGGGGGCCGGGGGCACGGTAGCGAACAACCTGGCGGCGCTGGGAGCGGGCCGGGTGGCGGTGCTGGGGGCGATCGGGGCCGACGGATTCGGATTCGAGCTGCGGCGCGCGCTGGCGCAGCGGGGCATCGATTCCGAGCTGCTGGTGGAGACGGCTCAGATCCAGACGTTTACTTACACGAAACTGCTGAACGCCGCCAGCGGCATCGAGGACCGGCCGCGGGTGGACTTCATCAATCTGGAGCCGTTGCCGGCGGCGGTGGAGGTGAAGCTTCTCCAGAGACTGAGCGGGAACCTGGCGGGCTTCGACGTCATCATCATCTCGGACCAGGCGGAGACGGACCAGGGGGGTGTAGTGACGGCGCGGATGCGGGAGCTGGTGGCCGAACAAGCGGCGCGCCACCGGGCGAAGGTTTTTTGGGTGGACTCGCGGATGCGGCCGGAGCGGTTCCGGAACGTAATTGTCAAGCCAAACCGACAGGAAGCAGCGGCGGCGTGTAAGCGGGCATTCGGGAAGGTGGACTACCAGGCGCTGCTCGGGCTGATCGGGGGCCCGATGCTGGTGGTGACACACGGGGCCGAGGGGGTGCTGGTGGTCGAGCGGGGCGGGGAGACGTGGGTCCGGACGAAGGCTGTAGCCGATCCGGTCGACATTTGCGGGGCCGGGGACAGCTTTTCGGCGGGCGCGGCGATGGCGCTGGCCGTCACCGGCTCGGCGTACGAGGCGGCGCGGTTCGGCAACCTGGTCGCTGCGGTGACCATCATGAAGAAAGGCACGGGGACAGCCTCTCCGGAGGAGGTCCTCGAGGCCGAGAAGAGAGCGGAGGGATGAAGACGCTGGCGGTGGACATCGGCGGGACGAAGTTCTCGATGGCGGTGTTTGAAGGCGACCGGATGGTGGTCAGGGAATCGCGGGCGACCGAGCGGGAGGGCGGCCGGGAGTGGATGCTGGGGCAAATCGTCTCGATGGCGATGAGTTGGAAGGACGAGCCGGGATTTGACCGCTGCGGGGTGGGATTCGGCGGCCCGGTGATCTTCCCCGAGCAGCGGGTGGCTCTGTCGACGCATGTGGGAGGCTGGAGTGACTGCCGGCTCACGGAGGAGTTGGAGCGGGCCCTGGGTGTGCCGGCGATCATGGACAACGACGCCAACGCCGGCGGCCTGGGCGAGGCGATCTACGGCGCGGGCGCCGGATATGATCCGGTATTTTACATGACCCTGTCGACGGGAATCGGCGGGGGGATTATTATCGGCGGAGAGATCTACCGGGGGGCGGACTCCTACGCGGGCGAGATCGGCCACACCCCGATTCACCCTGAGGGTCCGGAGTGCCTGTGCGGGGCCCGGGGCTGCCTGGAGCGAATGTGCTCCGGGCTGTGGCTGGAGCGGGATCACGGGCGGCCGGCGAGGGAGCTGCTGTCGGATCCGGCCTTTGTGGGGCGTTATGTCGTCGACCTGGCGGTGGGGCTTAAGACGTGCATCATGCTGCTGAACCCGGCGCGGATCGTGATCGGCGGGGGCCTTAGCAAGGCGGGCGAGGGGTTGTTCGGGCCGCTGCGGGAGGAGCTTCGACGGCAGATCACATCCTGGTCGAGGGCGCGCATCGATGTCGTGCCGGCGCAACTGGGCGATGACAGTGTGCTGTACGGCGCGCTGGCGCTAGCGACAACTGCGGCGGCGAGTTGCGAAGCGGGGAGGGAGAAAGGATGAACAAAGTGGAATTTGCGGAGCAATACCGGCGGGAATTGTCCGGGGTGATTGGGTGCATCGAGGTGGGCAAGGTGAGCCAAGCCATCGAATGGATGGGTGAGGCGCGGGCGGCGGGCCGGCAGATCTTCGTATGCGGCAACGGCGGCAGCGCGGCCACGGCCTCCCATTTCGCCTGCGACATGGTAAAGGGGGCGAGCTACGGCCGCCAGCAGCGGTTCCGGATCCTGGCGCTGACCGACTCGCCGGCGACGATCACGGCCTACTCGAACGACGTAGCGTACGAGGAGATTTTCGTGGAGCAGCTGAAGAACTTCGCCCGGCCGGGCGATATTGTGGTGGCCATCAGCGGCTCAGGGAACTCGCCGAATGTGGTGCGGGCGGTGGAATATGCCAATTCGATCGGATGCCGGACGGTGGCGCTGACGGGCCGGGATGGCGGGCGGCTGGGGGCGCTGGCGCAGCTCCACCTCCACGTACCAGCGCCGCATATGGGCCGCATCGAAGATGCGCACCTGGTGATCTGCCACATGATCGCCTACTACTTCATGGAGGCGGCGGAGTAAGGGGTTCAGGAGGTTGGCGGCGGCGGTCAGTCGTCGAGGCGGACGATCATTTTCCCTACGCCGTCCTGGTAGGCTTCGGTAAGCTCGAAGGCTTCCTGGATTCGGTCCAAGGGGCGGGAGTGGGTGACGATGGGGGCGAAGCGCTCCGGATGGGTCTTCAACAAGCCGACGGCGGCGGCGGTTTCGTGATTGGAGCGGCGGACATTGTAGAGGTGGATCTCCTTGCGGCGCATGACGTGGTAGTCGAGCGTGACGCGGGGCTCGTAAGGAATGCCGGTGATCACCACGCGGCCGGCGTTACGGGTGACGTGGAGGCAGTGATCGATGGAGCCGCCGCGGGTGGCGCAGTCGATGGCGACGTCGACGCCGCGGTGGCGGGTCTCCTCCATAATGGCGGCCCTGGGGTCGACGGGGCCGGGGTCGATGGCGGCGTCGGCGCCCACGGCGAGGGCCAGGTCGCGCCGGGCGGCCACCGGCTCGACAGCGAAGACGCGGGCGGCGCCGGCGAGCTTGAGGCAAGCAACGGTCATCAAGCCGATGGGGCCGGCGCCGAAGACGGCGGCGGTGTCGCCGAAAGCGACGTGGGCAAACTTCATGGAGTGGAGGACGACGGCCAAAGGCTCGAACAGGGTGGCGTATTGCAAGCTCATGCCCTCGGGCGCCGGCACGAGGTTGGCGGCGGGGAGATTGACGACGTCGCGGAAGAAGCCGGGGTCATTGGGCTGGCTGAGGAATCTGAGGTTGGCGCAGACGTTGTAGTGGCCGGAGCGGCAAAACTCGCAGTGATAGCAGTAGATGGCGGGCTCGAGCAGGGCGAGGTCGCCGGGCGACCAGCCGGTTACCGCCGCGCCGGTTCTGAGCACGGCGCCGGCCGGCTCATGGCCGAGCACCATCGGGAAGACGCAGGGCGTATCGCCGACGGCGCCCTCGGTAAAGCTGTGCAGGTCCGAGCCACAGATGCCCACGCAGCGGACCCGGACTTGGATTTCTCCCGGGCCGGGTTCCGGCGCGGGCTCTTCGACCAGACGGAACCTGCGCGGTTGGATGAGTTGAGCAACCCGCATCAGTGGAGGCAAAGCCCGGGGCGGCGGCAGCCTATTTCTTGTTGCTGAACAACTGATCGAAGGCCGCCCGCGCGTCCTGGGGGGTTCGGGGGGAGATGCCGGTAGCGACCGGGGGGGCGCCGGCGCTGGTGGTATCTCGGGCGACGGTGACGCGGGTTTCAAAGAACTCGCAGTCATTGGCCTTGTCTTTCGAGCCGATGCGGACGCGGACGGGCTTGGCGCACTGGAAGCGGAGGGAGGGCTCAAAATGCGCGCACTGCTTGCAGCAATGCAGCGGGGCGCCGCACTTGGGGCAGTCTCCTTTGAAGTCGACACCGGAGGGGAGGGTGACGGAACAGTTGTGGCAGCGTGGGGCGACCACGGTCTGCACCATACGGGGCAGGCGTGGCCCGGTGACATCGATTGGGGGTTTGGGGCCGCGGGGCCGCTCCTGGCGGGAACGGTCCGGGCGATGGTCGCTGTCGGATTCCATGTAGCCGCGATGCCGGTATTTACGATCGCTATCCATGGCTGGTGTTAACTCCTCTTAGTGAACTCGCCGGCGCTTGAGGCCGCCGGCGGTCTGAGCCCGAGGAAACCGAAGGTGTCGCCTCGGGGCTGGGCCCGCTACCATTGGGGTGGGATGTTGCCGCCTGCGATGATGTGGTTCAAGAAGTCGCATGTGGCTTTGGAACGATGCTTCCCGGCCGATCTGGTTTCCCGCACCGATGGGAGGCGAAAACTGGGTTGCAGGGATACCGCGGGTCAGCTCTGTTTTCAAGGATCGGTGATTGCGGAGACCCGCGAAAATCTCCTACACTACCTATCTACCACGGATTGAGCCGGAAATCCAGAAAAATCGTATCGGCGGAGGCTATCCCCATTTTACAAGAAACCGGCAAGGGCGCGTCAGGGGATCCTCGCAGTGGTTGGGACTGACCCGGACGGAGTAGCCCAGGCGGCCGGTTTGCTGGGGCGTGAACTCCCGGGCGAACACGGCCACGGTTCCGTTCTGGCTTTCCGGGCGCAAGGTCAAGACTTCGGTTTCCTCGAGGCAGCCCTCGGTGTTGATGCGCCCGATGACGGCCTCGACGCGGACCTCCCCGGCAGTCAACCCGCCGAGATCGAGGACGGCCCGGAGCGGGATCGACTGGCCGCTCATGACGTGGCTGTCGATGGGCGGGCCGATTTCGAGGAAGCGGACCTGGTCCCAGGCGGCGTTCACCTTAGCGTTCCAGGCCACCTGCTCGCGGACGCTGCGGAATTCGCTGTCGCGAAGGCTGAGATAAGCGCGGTGCGCCGGCTGGTAGAACTGGTGCAAGTATTCCTGGATCATGCGCTGCGCGTTGAAGCGGGGCGTCAGGTTCTTCAGCGACTTTTTCACGCGCCGCATCCACTCTTCCGGAACGCCCTCGTCCCGGTCGTTGTAAAACAGCGGCACGATCTCGTTTTCCAGCAGGGAGTAAATGGCGCGGGCGTGGTCGTCGTCCTGGTCCTCGGAATAGAGCTCGCGGTGGCCGATGGCCCATCCGCCGGAGATTTCATACGCTTCGTCGAACCAGCCGTCCAGGATGCTCAGGTTGAGGACGCCGTTGATACCGGCCTTCATGCCGCTGGTGCCGCAAGCCTCCTGGCCGCGGCGCGGGTTATTGAGCCAGAGGTCGACCCCCTGCACCAGGGCCTGTCCCACCTCGATACTGTAGTCCTCGACGAAGACCAGGCGTTTGGATATTTCCGGATCGCGCGACAACTGAATGATTTCGCGGATGAGGGTCTTGCCGGGCTGATCCTTCGGGTGCGCTTTGCCGGCCACGACGATCTGTACGGGCATATGCGGGTGGGTCAGGATCTTCTTCAGCCGGTTGACATCGCGAAGCAGGAGGGTGGCGCGCTTGTAGGTGGCGAATCGCCGGGCGAATCCGATGGTGAAAGCGTCCGGGTCCAGCACCTCGGAAAGGCGGCGGAGTTCCGCCAGGGAAGCCCGGCGTTCCAGCGCCGCGGTCCGGACCTTTTCCCGGACGAAGGCCACGAGCTTGCGTTTTCTGCGGCGGTGGACCTCCCAGAGCTCGGAGCTCGGGATGTCGTCGATCAGCTCCCAGGTTTTCGGATCGAGATGGCGCTCCCGCCAGTCGGGCTGAAGGTACTGGTCGTACAGCGCGGCCAGATCGGAGTTGAGCCAACTGGAGAGGTGCACGCCGTTGGTGATGGAGCTGATCGGAACCTCCCAAACCGGCAACTGCGGCCAGAGGTCCTGCCACATTTCCTGCGAGACGCGCCGGTGCAGGCGGCTGACGGCATTGCGATAGGAAGAGGTCTTGATGGCGGCAATGACCATGGAGAACGGATCGTGGGTATCCAGGTCGCTTTTGCGGCCGAGGGCGAGCAGTTGGTGGAACGGGATGCCGGCTTCGCGGCAGTATTCGTCGAAGTACTGGTGCATCAGATCGGGCGCGAACAGGTCAATGCCGGCGGGCACCGAGGTATGGGTAGTGAAGATGTTATTGGCGCGGCTGGCGGCGAGAGCCTCCTCGAAGCTGAGGTTGCGGTCTTTCATCAGCATGCGGATACGCTCGACGGCCAGGAAGGCGGAGTGGCCGTCGTTCATGTGATAGACCGAGGGACGGAGTCCCAGGGCGCTGAGAGCGCGGACGCCGCCGATGCCGAGAACGATCTCCTGCTGGATCCGGGTGTGAATGTCTCCGCCGTACAGCTGGGCGGTGATGTTCCGGATCTCAGGGGAAGGGTTGTCGGGGATGTTGGTATCGAGCAGGAGCAGCCTGACCTTGCCGACATTCTGTTGCCAGACCTTGATGTGCACCGGACCGGCCGGCAGGGTGACGCTGACGCGGACCTCCTGCCGGCCGTCGAGCACGGGCATGACCGGCAGCGTATAAAAGTCGTTGACCGGGTAGCGTTCGATTTGCCAGCCGTCGGGGTTCAACGACTGCTTCAGGTAGCCCTTCTGGTACAGCAAGCCGACGGCGACCATGGGCAAACCGGCGTCGCTGGCGGCTTTGAGGTGGTCCCCGGAGAGCAAGCCAAGGCCGCCGGAGTAAATCGGCATGCAACGGACGACGCCGTACTCCATGGAGAAATAGGCGACGAGCAAGCCGTCGTCGATGTTAGGCCGCTGGACGTAGGCGTCGAAGCGCTCGCAAGCGCGGCGATAGAGGGCGAGGTAGCGCGGCTCTTTGGCAGCTTTTTCGAGGGCCTCTTGCGGAATCTCGCTCAGCATGCGGACCGGGTTATAGCCGGAGGAGCGCCACAAGGCGGGGTCCAGGCGGCGGAACAGGGAGCGGATGGTGATGTCCCACGTCCAGAGGACGTTGTAGGCGAGTTCCGACATTCGGGACAACGCGGGCGGCAGAGCCGGGCGGACGAGAAACTCTCTCAGGGGTCGCACTTCAAAAGGCATGGCGCCAGCACGCAGAGATACGGAATTTTCAGCATAGCAGAGGGAGCGGCAAGGGCGGCCGCGGGGCAAACGGCGGTTCGGTGGGGTCCGATGAGAGGGGGGCGCAGATGCGGTCCGCTTTTCCCTGACGGCGCGCCTATATTGTATGCTGAGAATGGAGTTTGATTCAGCAGGTGGAGGTCTGATTTCATGCAGGCAATAGCGCGAAACCTGGTTCTGGCCGCGGGTGTCGGGTTGTTTCTGGCGGCCGCGGGCATGGCTCAAACCTCGGCGATTGAAGGCGAGGTGATCGGAGAGGACGGAAAGCCTCTCCAGGGCGCTTTGATATTGATCGAGCGCACCGACATCAGAGGCAACTACAAGGTCAAAACGAACAAGAAGGGCCGCTATTTCCATGCGGGTCTGCCCCTGGGGATGTACGACGTCCGCTGCGAGGTGAAAGGCCAGGTGGTGGACCAAGTGCGGGGCGTGCGAACGACCCTGGGCGAAAACACGCAAGTGAACTTCGATTTAGCCGCGCTGGCGGCCAAGCGCAGGGCGCTGCAACAGGCGGCGGCGACCGGCCAGCTCACCGAGGAGCAGACTCGCGGGTTGACGGAGGAGCAGCGCCGGGCCCTGGAGCAGCAAATGGAAGAGCGCGCGAGAGCGCTGAAGAAGAACAAGGAGCTTAACGACGCCTTCAACGCAGGGATGACGGCGCGGCAGGCCAAACAGTGGGACGCGGCGATCCAGGCGTTCGAGAAAGCCGCGCAAATCGATCCGGAGCAGCATGTAGTGTGGGCGAATCTGGCGGATTCCTACATCAATCTGGCGGATACTAAGGCCGGAGCCGACCGTCAAGCGGCGCTTCAGAAAGGGCTGGAGGCTTACGCGAAGGTCATCGCGATGAAGCCGGACGATGCCGCCTACCACAACAACTACGCACTGGCGTTGGCCAAGGCCGACAAATTCGACGAGGCTCGGGCGGAATTGGAGAAGGCGGCGCAGATCAATCCGGCCGGGGCCGGCCAGTACTATTACAACCTCGGCGCGGTGCTGGTGAACACGGGGAAGATGGAGCCGGCCGGCGAAGCGTTCAAGCGGGCGATCGAGGCCGATCCCAATTATGCCGCGGCCCAGTTCCAGTACGGGATGTACCTGCTGTCGAAGGCCCAGGTCGGCAGCGACGGCAAGATCATTCCGGTGGAGGGGACCAAGGAAGCGCTACAGCGATATCTGCAACTGGATCCGAACGGACCGTTCGCGGCTTCGGCGCAGGGCGCGCTCCAGTCGCTGGAGGGCACGGTGGAGACTGAGTACACCAACCCCGAGGCCCAGCAGCGGCGCCGGAAGAAGTAGCGGCCAACGGGAGAGGAACCCGGGGGGCGTTCGCGGGACGCCCGGTGAGATGATACGCACGCTGATTTACCTGCTTGCCGCCGTTCTCGTCATCACGTTTCTGCGGGCGGTGATCGGGTTGGTGGGCAAGGCGGTGGCTCAACTGTTTGAGCCGGAGGCAGGGAAGGGGCAGCGGAGTGCGAGGCGCCAGGAACTGAAGCAAGATCCGGTGTGCGGGATCTATGTTTCCAGCGAGACAAAGGTCCGCAAGGCCGTGGGTGGCAAAGAGTACTATTTCTGCTCCGAGGCCTGTCGAGACAAGTTCAAGGGTTAGGCCGGCGGGTGCGGTTGCGAAGTAGCCCCGCGCGCTGGAGCTTCGCGGGCAGGCGTGGGTTGGCGGCGAGGTAGATGTCGGGGGCGCCGTCCCCGTCAAAATCCGCCACGGCGGCGCCGACATTGTTGCCCGGTATCCCCCGCTCGGGGATGCGCGCCCATTCGCGGAAGCTCATCGCACCGTTATTCTTGAGGATGACGGCGGGTTCCAGACGCTTGAGGTCCCGACTGCCGTTGGCCAGCAGCAGATCCGGCCTGCCGTCGCGGTCGAAGTCGGCCGCGAGGGCCTGAAGGGTGCCGGAGGCTTGGGTGAAGCCGCTTTGCTGTGAGATATCCGCGAAGCGGCCGGCGCCGAGATTTCGGAAGAGGCGGGGATGGTACTTGCCGGGCCGGTAATCCGGCTGGAGGAGGCAGCGAAGCACTTCTTCGAAGGGGGCGTGGATGGCGACGAACAGGTCCGGAAGGCGGTCGCCATCGAAATCGGCGGCGACGACGCTGGAGGTGTCAGCGCGGAGATCGCCCAGTCCGGCTGACCCAGTCGAGGCGGTGAACCGACCGCGACCGTCGTTGAGGTACAAGGCGGGCGGGCGCCGCCAGTAAAGGATGAACAGGTCGGGCGCGCCGTCCCGGTTGAAATCGGCCACGGCGGCATCGACGGGCGTGCCCTGGGCCACCAGGCCCGCCCGGGCGGTGATCTCCACCCATCTGCGGTCGGCGGCGCGGTAAAGTTTCAGGAAGCCGCGCCGCGCCCCGTCGGTTCCGACTTCCAACAGCTCCTGCATGCGATCTCCGTCAAAATCGGCCAGGAGCGCCCGCGCGGTGGACCGGACGGAGTCGAGGCCCGATCCGGCGGTAAACTCGGCGAAAGTACCGTCGCCCTGATTCAGGAAGAGGCGGTTCGAGGCCGGGGCGGCGCGGCCGCAGAGGAGGTACAGGTCGGGCCGGCCATTTCGGTCAAAATCTCCCCAGACCACATCCCGCACGTCCTCGATGCGGGCGAGCCCCGCACTGGCGGTCACATCGCTGAAGCGGCCGCCAAGGTTGCGGTAGAGGACGAGGGCGCCGGCGGTGGTGAGGGCCAGATCGGGCCTGCCGTCAGCGTGGAGATCGCCCCAGGCGCCGCGGCCGCCGGGACGGACGCCAGCCGCCTCACTGACGGATTCGAACATGGGGGCGCTGGGGCGACCTTTCGGCGCAGGTTCCAGCCACGTGAGACAGGCCATCGCCTTGACGGCGGCGCGTTCGACGGCGGAAAGGGGCCTGCCGGGGGCGGGCCGGCGATCGCCTTCGGCACGCACCCCGGCGCCGCTGAGGCGCCGCTCGCGCTCTCGCACCGCGACCGCCCTGGTGAAATGGCGAGCCGCGGCCGCGCCGTCGCCCTGCAACAGATACGTATAGCCGGCCCAAAAATCGCCCTCGGGGGAGCCTGCGCGGCCGGCGATGCGAAAGTCTTCCAAGGCGTCGGAAAAGCGCCCGAGGTTCAGATCCACCAACCCAAGATGCAGGAACGGGCCTGCCTGTTCGCGATTCAGCTCTACGGCCTTTTCAAACAAGCTTCGGGCGCGCGTGTAGTCCGGCATCCAGGCGGGGTTGTCGTCGGCCAGGAGGGCGCCGAGCTGGGTCAGCGCGCGTCCGGCGGCGGGGTTGAGCTCGAGCAGGCGCTGATAGGCTTGGGCCGCCGCGGCGTACTGTCCGATTTGCTCCATCGAGATGCCAAGGTAGTAGAGGGACTCCTCGTGGGCCGGGTTGAGCTCGAGGCATTTGGCATAAGCCGCAGCCGCCTCGTCGTAACGGCCCTGTTGCCGGAAGCGGTTGCCCTGGCGGAAGGCGCCCCAGAAATCGGCGAGCTGTTGCTTGCGGGGATCGGCCGGGGCGGGAGCGACATCCTCGCGGGAACCCCGGCGGAGGACAAACGCTGCGAGTAGGAGGCCGGCGCCGGCGGCAGCCACGATCAGGAGCCCGCGTATGTCCGGCCGTGCGTTCATTCCACCACCAGGACTAGCTGATCGGCGGCGATGTTGCGCAGCTCGCGGACGGTCCCGCCGGGAAACCGCACGGTAAGCCGGTCCACGACCGTGGCGGTCCCCAAGCCAAAGTGAGCTTCCGGGGCGTTTTGCGAAAGGTAGGACGGTTGCGCGCCGAGGAGCCGGTGTTGGCTTTTTCCCTGACTCTCCAGCTCGACGATGGCGCCGTCACAGCAGTGGGGGCTGCGGCGGCCCTTCAAGCGGACTCTGAGCCAATGATTTCCCGTGCCGCCCTCATTGCGCAGCAGCAGGGGCGCTTCGCCGAAGTTGACAACAACGATGTCGACGTCTCCGTCGGCATCGTAATCAGCGAAGGCCGCTCCGCGTCCGACGTGCCGCTCTTCGAAGACGGGGCCGCTGAGGCGGCCCACCTCAAAGAAGCCCTCCTCGGCGTTCTTCTGCCAGAACAGGAAGTTTCGCATCGGCACGAGCAAGGTTTTGCGTTCGGCCTGCTGAAAGGTCGAGCCGTTGACGACAAAGAGGTCCAGGCGGCCGTCGTTGTCGTAGTCGAAAAAGGACGTGCCCCAGCCGATGGCGTCGAGGGCGATTTGGCCGAGACCGAGCATGTCGGCGACGTCGGCGAACCGCAAGGCGTCGGAGGCAGTCCGGCCGGGGCTGCGAAGCATATTCCAGAAGAGGGCGTTCTCCTGGGCAATCCAGTGAGTGATGAAAATGTCGAAGTCGGCGTCGGCATCGTAGTCACCGACGGCCAGCCCCATGGCGCCGCGATAATCGGCCACGAGGGCGGGGTGGGACACATCGTGGAAGGTTCCGTCGCCGCGGTTGCGGTACAAGGCGTTATCGGAGACGTCGTTGGCGACGTAAAGGTCTGGCCAGCCGTCCAGGTCGAAGTCACACCAGGAGGCGGTGAGGCTGCGGCCTTCGGGGTTGGCGACACCGGCCTTGGCGGCGACATCGGAGAAGGTACCGTCACCGTTATTGCGGAACAGGGCATTCGGCTCGGGCGGATACGAAGACGGGTTGAGGGTATAGGGGACCTCCGAGGCGAACTGGCGGGAGGTTTTGCCGGCGAATTCGGGCTCGAAGTTGTAGGCGACGTAGGCGCAGACGTACAGGTCCAGGTCGCCGTCCCGGTCGTAATCGGCCCAGGAAGCCCCCGCCCAGAAGCGGTTGAGGCCGGCCAGCCCGGCGGACTGGGATACCTCCTGGAATGTGCCATCGCCGCGGCTGCGATACAGGAGCAGGCGGCGGTAGGTGGTCACGACCAGATCCAGATCGGCGTCGTTGTCGTAGTCGGCCCAGGCGGCAGCCATCGAGATCCCCCGATATTCCAGGCCGGAGGCAGCGGTGGCGTCGGTGAAGGTACCGTCGCCATTGTTGCGATACAGGCGGTTGGAGGCTTCGGCGGGGAGCGCGCCGGCGGCCAGCGCGGGCAAGGGCCCGGCGACGTTGCAGAGGAACAGATCGTAGTCGCCGTCGTTGTCGTAGTCGCCCCAGGCGGCGCCTGATCCCATGTCTTCGGGCAACTGGGTAGAGCGGACGCCGGGGAAGTGCCGGAAGCGGATCCCGGCCAGCTCGGCGACGTTGGTGAAGCGAACCGGCGTGTAATCGGCGGGCACGCCGCGGGCCAGTTCACTGGTGATGCCCTCGATGGCTTCCCCGGGGGAATAGCGCCGCGGCTGGTCACGCAGGGCGACGAGCAGGGCGCTGACCAGCAGCACGGCCCCCAGACTGATGGCCGTGTGTTTAACGATCAACCACTTGCGGGTGCTGCGCCGCTCAGCGGGCATGAGGCTCGACAGCGATCCGTTTGGCGGCGGTGGCCATGACGGTGACGGGGGCCGTCAGCCCCTTGTCTTCGCCGAAGATGAAGTTCATCAGGTATTGGTCGATCTTGCGGTAGCACAGCCGCACTTCCACGTTCAGGTGTCCGGGCCTCGGAGCGCGGATCTGGTAGGAGACCTCCTGGGGGAAGCGGCGGGGGCGGGCGGGCCAGGTTTCGGGGCACAGGAAGTTGAATTCGGCGGTGTCGGAGAAGCCAGGGAACAGGGAGCGGCGGTAGCGTACGCCGACCATTTCCCAGAGGTTGTGCCGGTCAATGAGGTTGCCATGTTTATCGACCGGCTCGGCCTTGAACATGAAGGCGCCGGGTTCGATGAAGCCCCGCCGGTCGACCGATCCCCGGGAGAAGATCGTGTTGCCGGCCTCGTCGGAGACGAGGAGCTGAATCCAGGCCTGGATGATGTCGAGCGGCCCGGTGGGAAAGTCGTGGCCGACCTTGTTGGAGGTGATGATGAGGCGGAGGTTGACGTGATCGCCGGGCCGCACGCGATCCGGGGCGTCCAGTTCGAGGCCGACCACCGGTCCGTTTTGCCACTTGTGGGCGATCTCGGGCACTTCATACTCTCCGCGGAGCCATTGCTCGGTCAGCTCGACATGCTCCTGCCAGCCGGGCAGCTCGAGCAGGCGCGGCATCATCTGGTTGGCGGCCAGGAAGCGGTGGCTGCGGTGTTTGCCGTCGTCCGGCGTGCGGTTGTAATCGGCCGCATCGCCGGCGGCCGGGTCGGTGGAGGCGACCAGCGGCATGTGACATTCCCGGCATTCGATGGTCCGGGAGGGGTCGCCGGGATGGTTCCAGCGGCTCTGGCGCCAGTTGTCGTACTGGTTCTGGAGCTGGACCCAGCCGAAGTTGTTGATCTCCTGATCGACGAATTGTTTGTGGCAGGCCGCGCAATACTCGGGCGCCTTGAACAGGCGCTTGCCGAGGTCTTCGACGTGCTGCCACGGATAGGCGCGGATGAGGAAATCGCGAACAATGCGGCGGGCGGCGGTGGGACGCTCGTCATACTCGATCTCGAACATGTACCGCGACGGCTCGTGGATCAGATAGTTGGCGTTGCCTTTGACGTCCACCGAGCGGACGGCGTGGCAGACCAGACAAGAGACGCCTTCGCGGTAGCCGTGCAGCGAGGTGAGTTTCTCCGTGTCAGTAAACAGGTTCTTGGCGCCGGAGAACAGCGAGATCGGGTCGTGACAGCCGCCACAGTAGCGGGTGGACTCGGGCCCGTTGAGTTCGGCCATGTTCATCTGGATTTTCTGGAACCCCGGATCCATGGCGGCGTAGCGGTGGGCGCTGGGGACCCACTCGCGGACAATCTGTTCGTGGCAACCCGAGGTGCCGCAGGACAGCGACCCGGAGAGCAGCCGCGGATCGACGGCGCGGTTGTCGGGGGTGCGGGCGAGGCTTGGGGCAAACGGGCGGTCGGGTCCGTAGACGAAGCTGTAGTCCTGCGGCAGTCGGCGCTGGAGTTCGGGGGGGCGATAGGCCATCCAGCCGGCCGCAATCAACAGGAGGGAAGCCGCCGTCAGGATGGCGACGCGGCGGGTGTAGGCGGCGGCGGGCTTCAAGGCTTCTGCATCACCGGCGGTTCGAGCCACCTTTCGGTCGCGCGCGACGACCAGAAGAATGTGCGGCAGCGCCAGGGCGATCAAGGCCAGGGTCGCGACGATGTGAACCGCGTCCCAGAGGTAGCTGATGCGGATTCCGAACAGGGCCTGCCAGGTCAGCACGACCCCCGAGAGGAGGCAGATCAGCACCGCAGCCGCGCTGAGATAGCCGAGAACCAGCAAATGACTCCAGGGTTTGCGCCAATAATCGAGCCAGTGCCGCACCAGGTACCAGCAGCACGGGAGCAGCAGCGCGACACCCAGGGCGGTGTGCACGAGCACCGTCACCTGGGTGGGGATGCTGAACGGGGCCAGCCAGATAATGATTCCCGTGAGCGTGAGCGCCGCCAAGGCGCCCCCGGCCAGGATGGCGAGCCGCGATCGCCAGTGCCGGCGGCGATCCATGCGGCGCCTGTCCCAGAAAACGTGTTCCGACATGTTACCCCTCTGGGCTGTATGCCGTACAGTCCCAGATTATCGATAACGGGGTTAAAAGGGCGTGACTGAAGTCACACCGGGCAGCGGCAAGCCGCCGGCCGGGGCGCCTCCACTGTCGCCCTCCGGGCCGGCGCAAGCTAAAGCAGGCGCCCGGCCTGAGGCCGACCGGTTAGGTGGCGGAGGTTTCAGATTGCATCTTTTTCGGCAGCCGGCCGGTCTTCCGACGGGGTGGGCGGCACTTCGGCGGCCTCACGGAGGTCAGTGTAGGTCTTACGGTGTAAGGAGAAGTAGCCTGCCAGCAGGGTGACCATGGCCAGGCCCACCAGGGCGAGAAACCCGGTCAGGCGGCCGACCAGGCGGATCGAAGCGAAGGCATCCCGGGCATCCTGGGACACGAGCACGATCCAGGCAAGGTTCCGGTAGTCGTCTTTCAGCCCGGTGTCGGCGAAACCGATCAGCCGCGAGCCGACTTGAGGGAGGGTGCTGACCAGGTAGCCGGTCTGACGTCCCTCGATGGTGGCCAAGGCGTCTTGGACGGCGAGGAACTCCTCGGACTTGAGATTCATGGCGAGGTTGGCCTCGGGGGCGGCGATGATTGTGCCGTCCTCTTTGACCAGCGTGGTGCTCAGATTCAGCGGCGGATGGGGCTGGTTCACGATCCGGAAGACGCTGGAGACGTCCAGGAGGGCGTCTACGGTGCCGATGAAGCGGTTAGTGCCCTGCTCGAGCACGGGCACGCCGACGCCGATATAGCTGGACTTGGTGACGTCGTCGTAGAGGATATCGGTCAAGTTGATGGCGCCGCGGCCGTTGGCGTAGATGGCCTGCCAGTACTCCTCATCGGCCTGGAAATAGTCGAGCGTCTTGTGGGTAGCGGCCACCGTGGCGCCGCGCGCATCGGTGGCGGTGATGCGCAGGAAGCGGGGGTCGATTTCCATGTAGCGCCTCAGGCGCGCCGAGGCCGGGGAAGTGAGGATGCTCTGGACGACGGCGGCGGAAGCCGCCTCGTTCCAACCCTGCTCGATGTTTCGGATCCGCTCAGAGACCGCTGTTTCGCTCAGGCCGTCGTAGGAGCGGTTGGCGGCCTGGATGGCGTCGACGACGGAGGGTTCGGTCGCGATCGTGCCGACATGCAGGACGCGTTCGTGGACGAATTGGGAAACCTCGCGGGCGGAGGATTCGGCGAAGATTTTGAAGTGGCTGCCGATGGTGCGGCGGAGCTCGGAATCGCTTTTGGTGATGGCGTACAAGCCGGCGACGCTGATGGGCACGACGGTGGCCAGCAGCCCGATCAGCAGCCTCCTGTACGAGATGCGCAGTTCGAATCGTTCCGTAGGCATGAGTTCCTCCTGGTGGTTGAGGACGGGTTTCCGGAACGAGCCCGCCGTCCGGCCAGCCTGCCGGGGGCGAACTCAGGCAAGCGGATTGGAGGAGACATGGTCCACCTCCGCTCCCAGAATAAAGGAAAATCCAATCGGAGAAAAGACCAAATTCACTCAGCTCAGCCGGCGGATTTGAGCAAACGCGCCGGCAGGGTGACCACGGCCCAGAGCAGGTCGAGGACAGCCCCGACGGCGATTCCGACTATGCGAAAGGGGAGCAGCAGGAGCCAGACGAAGGGATAGGCGATGAGCGCCAGCAGCGCCAGCGGCCAGCACAGCACCAGCAGGATGCACCAGAGCAGAAACTTAACCACCCGATCCTCCTGTTAGCAAGTACGGCCGGGGGGCGGATTCGGTTCCCCGATTCGGGGGCGCTCAAACGGCGCGGCCGGCATGGTAGGAGCTCCGCACCAAGGGACCGGATTCCACGTGCCGGAAGCCCATCTGATAGCCGATGCGGCGATAGGAATCGAAGCGCTCCGGGGTTATGAACTCGACGACGGGCAAATGGCGGGGCGACGGGCGCAGGTACTGGCCGAGGGTGAGGATATCGACGCGGCGCCGGCGCAAGTCCCGCATGACGTGAAGCACCTCGGCGTCTGTTTCACCCAAGCCAAGCATGAGGCCGCTTTTGGTGGGGACGCTGGGATCGATCGTTTTGGCAGCGGCGAGAACATCGAGCGAGCGTTCGTAGCGGGCGCCGAGGCGGACCCGGCGGTAGAGCCGGGGCACGGTCTCGACGTTGTGATTCAGCACGTCGGGGCGGGCGGCCATAACGGCCGCCAGCGCGTCGTGCGAGCCCTGGAAGTCCGGGATCAGCACCTCGACACGACAGCCGGGCACGCGCCGGCGGATCGCCTGAATGGTGAGAGCGAACAGTTCGGCGCCGCCATCCTTGCGGTCGTCGCGATTGACGCTGGTGATGACGGCATAGCGAAGGCCGAGGGCGGCGACGGCTTCGGCGACCCGGCGGGGCTCATCGTAATCGACGGGCAACGGGGCGCCTTTCTGCACGGCGCAGAAGCCGCAGCGGCGGGTGCAGACGTTGCCGAGGATCATGAACGTCGCGGTGCGGCGCTCCCAGCATTCTCCGAGGTTGGGGCAGGCTGCGCTTTCGCAGACGGTATGGAGGCCCAGTTCGTGGACGAGGCTCTTGAGTTGGCGGTAATTGAAGCCGACCGGGGCCCGGGCACGGAGCCAGGCGGGCCGGTCGCGGGGCTCGATGGAAACCAGCACTGCTCTCATTCTAGCGTGGCACTTTGCTGAAGCTGGGCCAAGCGCTTTTCGAGGATCAGCGACGGCCGGAACTTCTCGAGGCGCAAATCGTAGCCGGCAGAGAGCTCGAGGGCCCGCTGGGGAACGAGGCCGACGATCTCCGTGCCGGCCAGCTCGACTCCGTAGCGGGCAGCCTGTTGCGCCACCGCCTCATAGGCGACGTGCAGCGGCGTCCGCTCGTAGTCGGTAAGGTTCATGGAGACCTGGGCCTGACCCTTCGAGGGCAACAAGACGCCCATGGCCTGGAGGCAGGGCAGCCCGCCGGAGGAGGCGCGCACCTTGCGGGCAATCGCCCGGGCAATCTCGACGTCGGGTGTGGCGAGGCGGATGTTGAAGGCGATGAGGATGCGCCGCGCGCCGACCGCGGTGGCGCCGGCGGTGGGATGGAGGGCGGGGCCGCCGATATCGGGCCGGCGTTCGGGGCGCTCGAGGGCCTGTCGGCGCAGGCCTTCGAACTGGCCGCGGCGCACGGCCGCCAGGCGGCGGCGGTCGGGGGTGCGGGCGGCGGCGCCATAGAAGTAGACGGGGATGCGCCAGCGCTGCCAGATGGCTTGGCCGGCGCGCCAGGCCAGGCGGGCGCAGTCCTCGAGGGTGACGGCCTGCAACGGCACGAACGGGAGGACGTCCAGAGCACCGATGCGGGGATGCACGCCCCGGTGGCGGTTGAGGTCGATGCACTCGGCGGCGGCGCCTGCGCTTCGGACGGCGGCTTCGACGACCGCATCCGGCGGACCGGCGAACGTGATCACCGAGCGGTTGTGGTCCGGGTCGGACTGGAGGTCCAGCAACAGGACGCCGGGCACTGCCGCCATTGCGGCGGCGATCCGGGCGACTTTGGCGGGGTCGCGGCCCTCGGAGAAATTGGGGACGCATTCGACCAGCGGGGGGCTCATTCAGAATCTCATGCGAGGGTACACGACGTCGCCGCGCTTCATCACCATGGCGACGAGGTTCATGCCGAAATGATATGGGATCTGGCGGTAGTCGGAGACGTTCAGCATGATCAAGTCGGCCTGTTTGCCGTATTCCAGCGAACCGAGGCGGTCGCCGCAGCGAAGGGCGTGGGCGGCGTTGATGGTGGCGGCGGTGATGGCCTCGGCGGGGCTCATGCGCATATAGTTGCAGGCCAGCGAGAGGATGGCGGGCAAGCTGCACGTAGGGCAGCGATCGGAGCTGAAACCGGAGGCGAGGGCCACGGGCACGCCGGTATCGATGAGACGGCGGGCGGGCGGATAGCAATCCGACCGGCGGTGGAAGGCGGCTCCCGGCAGCAGGGTGGCGACACAGGGGGAGTCAGCCAAGGCGCGGGCCTCGTCCTCGGTGACGTGCTCGAGCAGGTCGATGCTGACGGCCCCCACGGCGACGGCGACGGGGATGGCGGCGGCGCCGCCGTCGTCAGCGGCGAGGAGGCGGGGCAGGAAGCCCATTTGCCGGGCCGCCTCGAGGTAGCGGCTGACCTCGCCGGGGGAGAAGGCGCCGGGGCCGCAGCGGGCGTCGACATAGCGAGCCAGCTTCAGTCGCCGGAGTTTGGGCAGAAGCCCGGAGGCGAGCGCGTCGAGGTAGTCACCGGGCGGCCCTTGGTAATTCTCCGGGAGGGCCGCGGCGCCGGCGAAGCTCAGCAGCAGGTCCAGGGGGCGGTTTTGAAGGGCGGTGAAGGCCCGGAGCATCTTGAGGGCGGTTTTTTCGCCGGCCCCTAAAGCGGACTTGGCTTCCAGGGTGGTGGTGCCGTGGCGGAGGAACTCCCGGAGTGTTTTGCGCGCCTCCATCTCGAATCTGGGGCGCGACCATGTCTGAAGGATGCGGGCCAGTTCGGTCCAGCCCTCGCCGGCGGCCCGGATGTCGGAGGCGGCGGCGCCGGCGATGCGCATTTCATAGCCGGTCAACAGGGGCGGCCCGGAAACCGGATGGGTGTGGGCGTCGACGAAGCCGGGCATGAGCAGCCGGCCGTCGGCACTGATCTCTTCGGCGTCACGGGCGGCGGCGAGGTTCTCCACCCGCCGACTTGGGCCGACGTCGTGAATCAGTCCATTGACGATGAGCACGGCGCCGTCCTGGATCAGGCCCAGGTTGCGCATGGCTGCCCCGCGCCGGGGGCCACTAGGCCCGTGCAAGGTGAGCAACTGCCGGGCCCCGCGCAGCAGGATGCGCCTCTCCATCCCTTCACAGCGCTTCCGTCCGTTTGGTGCATCCCGCCGGACGGGGCGCGCGTGGTTATTGTAGCAGGGGGTTGGGGCCGGCGGCTTGAGAGGTGTCGTGGCGGTGCTGGCGGCCCGGCTCCACCGGCTAATGCCGGGGAGAATTCGGCCGATGAAGAGGGTATGACGCGGAGGTGAGCTGTTGACTTGCGGGATGCGCCGTGGTGTAATTGGAGGCTGGTTGGATGAATTTGCCGGCGCGACGGGCTTGAAGCGGCAAATTTCGCTTGACTTGGCGGCGCGAGAGTGATAAAAATAGCTTGATTGCGTTGCATGCGCGGCGGCATTCATTTTTAGGGATGAATCCCGCGGGCACGACACAAAAAGAAGACGACGAAAAGACCGATTTGAGCTGGCAGTTGCAGGAGAGAGTGGTGCAGAGCGTGGGGCGAGGCCGACTGGCGGCGCCGACACGAATCTCGTTCTGAGGCTCAGGTTGAAAGGGTACTTCCATCAATTCAATTTTCAGATTCCACAAGGAGACTAAGATGGTAGATTTTCGCAAGCTGTTTCTTGTGCTGGCCGTCGTGGCGCTGACCGTCGGCGCGTCGGTGGCCAGTGCGCAAACGATCACGTGTAATACGACCGGCAACCCGCTGACCGTCCGCGAGGAGGGCTTGGCGGAGCTTGTCGGTGACGTGTTGTTGACCTGTACCGGGGGCAATCCTGCGGATCCGCCCTTCACGGTCAACATCTCGGTGACGCTGACCACCAACATCACGAGCCGGATTATGGGCAATGGTCAGCCGGAGGCGCTGTTGTTCATCGACGACCCGGCTCCGGCCGTGCAGGACTTCATTGACGACGCGGTTCCACCGGGCGACGAGAGGAACGTGTTCCAGGGCATCAAGCAGAGCGACAACACGGTGGTGTTTGTGGGCATTCCGATTCAAGCGCCGGGAACCTTGACCCGCGTATACCGGATCAAGAACATCCGCTCGGCGGTGTCGGGCTTTGCGGCCGCCAACGGCCAGATTCTGGCGTTCCTGTCGATCCAGAACCCGACGGGCAACCTCCAGTTGAACAACGCGACGGCGGTTGTCGGCTTCGTCCAGAAGGGCCTGACCTTCTCGGTATCGAGGACTGTCGGGTCGGTGTTGCAGTGCGTGGACGTCAACGGGGACCTAGCCGGCGACCCGACCAAGTCGGCTTCCGTGACCAAACACACGGAACTGCGGTACAAGGAGTTCTACAACGTAGCGTTTAAGAACCAAGGCACCGCGACCCAGAACATGCCAAACATCAACTACAACACCGAGTCGGGCTTCACCAACAACGCCTTGACCGGCTTGCCGACCGGCACCGGGCTGGCCGATCACGCCACCCGCCTGCTGGCGCGGTTCACCAATGTTCCGGCCAACGTGCAGGTCTGGGTTACGGTGAATGACACCAACAACAGTCCGCCGAAAGCGTTCGGCGTGGTGGCGAATGCGCTGGGCGCCAACACGTTCGGCGGCATCGGCACCATCCCGATCACGACGACGCAGCCTCAAGGCTTCACTCAGGTTCCGATCAGCGGCGGCACCGGCACGTTTACGTGGGAGGTTACGAGTGTCAGCGACCTCCTGTTAGAGGAGGTTCGGTTCTCGGTGATCTACGCTTACAAGGCCGCGAGCAACCCGGGCACCGGCACGCCGCAGGTGAACGGCAGCCTGGCGCCGCTGAGCACGGTCAACACGATGAGCTCGACGGCGCCGGTTCCGCGGTTTGCCGACGTGACCTCGGCGGTCAACATGACGTCGATCAACACCTGCAAGACCACCTTGCTGTACCCGTTCGTCAGCAACCAGGGCGGTTTTGACACGGGCATGGCGATC
>FWPU01000982.1_pt1 | contig 42027 bp, 36 predicted proteins | sample 2228361 | NCBI WGS metagenome assembly FWPU01 (sample SAMEA103939777, study PRJEB20133) | metagenome | reverse complement strand
TCTAACGCGGCAGCTTCTTCTGCAGAGGCAGGGCGCTTTTGGATCAACACATCGCCCATCGAAACGGGTAAACCGATGCGGGATGCAAGCGTATCGATACTCTCGAGAACCTCTAATCCACTCTCGATCACCGCCGGGGGTTGGATGACATCCGTCCCCGCTCGCGGCCGGCGATGAATGATCCCTTGCATTTCGAAAGTTCGCATCGCTTCCCGTAAACTCGCCCGAGAAACACCTAGTTCCCTCGCCAATTGCGGTTCAGCTGGCAATCGTTCGCCGGGTTGGGTATTGGCGATTAACTGCGCAAGTCGGTCTTGTAAGCCTTGTGTAGCGTCATTCATTTTCGCTTCTTTATGCACCCCTAAATAGACGTTTTGCCGCTTCGTTGTGCTGCCTGACTAAATCACTTTCGTCAATATTGACCATTCGTCCACGTTTGACGACAAAGCGTCCCCCCACCACCGTGTAGTCCACCCGCACCGGCGCACAAAACAGGATTGCTGCCAGCGGATCGTGCAGAGCCCCTGCGTAATCCAAGCGATTCAGATTGATGGCAACAAAGTCAGCGCACTTACCGGCTTCTAGTGAGCCAATATCCTTACGACCTAAAACAGATGCTCCACCGCGCGTCGCGATCTCTAAAGCTTGACGGGCAGTCATCAGGGGAGGAGCACTCTCATGCGATAGCGAAGCGCCTTCCAACCCTGCTTTGAGGCGTGCTACTAGCATCGCTTGACGGGCTTCTTCAAGGAGATTCGAACCGTCATTACTTGCCGAACCATCAACGCCCAAACCCACTTTGACCCCCTTGGAGAGCATTTTCAAGATCGGTGCAATCCCAGAAGCCAAACGCATATTCGACGTCGGGCAATGTGCTACTCCACTGCCGGTGGATCGATAGGTTTCGATTTCCTGATCATTGACATGCACCGAATGAGCAAACCAAACATCCTCCCCTAACCAATCCACCTTCTCCATATACTCCACCGGGCGATAACCGAATTTTTGCACACAAAATTCTTCTTCATCTTGAGTCTCAGCCAGATGGGTATGTAACCGCACCCCATACTGCCGCGCCAAAGCAGCAGATTGACGCATTAGATCACCGCTTACACTAAAGGGAGAACATGGTGCTAATACGATTTGGATCATCGCACCTGGCTTCGGGTCATGATATTGCTCAATTAAGCGTTGAGAATCTCGCAAGATCGCATCTTCATCTTCGACAACGCGATCGGGCGGTAAGCCTCCTTTGCTTTCCCCTAAGCTCATTGAACCCCTGGAGGCATGCAGACGTAACCCCACCTCTGCCGCAGCTTCGATCTCATCATCCAATCGAGACCCATTGGGAAATAAGTAGAGATGATCCGAAGCGGTCGTGCAACCCGATAGAGCTAGCTCGCTAAGTGCCGTCTGGGTGGAGATACGCACATCCTCGGCTGTCATCCGCGCCCAAATCGGATAAAGCGTTTTTAGCCAATTGAAGAGATTGGCATTCTGCGCTGCAGGCACAACCCGCGTGAGCGTTTGATAAAAGTGATGATGCGTGTTGATCAATCCAGGCAGGACAAGATGATCGTCCAAGTTAAGGATCTCATCGGCTTCAGACGGCAACTGATCGGTTTTTCCCACCCGCTCGATCATTCCATCCCGTATAAACATAGCGCCGTTCTCGATCTCGCGACGCTGTTCATCCATCGTAACCAGCAAGGCACAATTGCGGACAAGGAAAGTTGTCATAATACTTTCTCCATTTGTCTGACAATATTATTATAGCATCTTCTTCGAAATTTGTCAATTGTCTGACAAATTAAAAAAACTCACCGCAGGAATGCTTTCTTCCTGCGGTGTTTTGAACTCTTCTCTCCAGAAGATTACGGGTTTTGGATTTGCGCCGCCCGCAACGTGTTCTTCATCAGCATCGCAATGGTCATCGGACCAACACCTCCCGGCACGGGAGTAATCCAACCGGCAACTTCTTTCACCTCTTCGTAATTGACATCTCCAACCAGTCGATAGCCCTTCTCTTTCGTAGGATCTGGTTTACTATTGATGCCTACATCGATAACCGCTGCGCCTGGCTTTACCCAATCGCCGCGCACCATCTCGGCTTTACCAATTGCCGCAATCAAAATATCTGCTTGGCGGACAACACTGGGCAGATCGCGAGTGCGCGAGTGGCACACGGTTGTCGTGGCGTTTTTCCCAATCAGCAACAAGGCAGCCGGCATCCCCACAATGTTCGACCGCCCCAGTACGACCGCATTCGCCCCTTCGATTTGCACACCGGCTTGCTCTAACAAGTAAATACATCCGTAGGGTGTGCAGGGGACAAACAACGGCTCACGCCCTTTTTGAGCTAAACGCCCAATATTAACTGGATGAAAACCATCCACATCTTTTTCTAAGGCGATAGTTTGCAGGACACGCTCTTCGTCCAAGTGCGAAGGCAAAGGTAATTGCACCAGGATGCCGTTGACTTTGGGATCGTCGCTCAGGCGCTTAACCAAATCCTCGACCTCTTGTTGGGTAGCATCCGCCGGCAAATGATGTCCATAGGATTCGATTCCCAATTCAGCGCAGGCTTTCTGCTTTGAACGCACATAGGTTGCCGAGTCAACTCTGTCGCCCACCAAAACTGTTGCTAATCCAGGTCGCGGTTTCCCTGCCTCCACCATCTTTTTGACTTCTTCGGCAACCTCCTCCCTTACCTTTTGGGCGATTAATTTTCCATCTATAATTTGTGCTGTCATTTCACTCTCCTTTTGGTGATGATTGAGTCTATAATATTGACCTAGTCCTACCTGTTCTACCTCGACACCGGTAAATGCAACCTCAAACCTACCCCTTGTCCATAGAAAACATTATGCCGAAAAAATTCCCTTCTGCCAATGGATAAATGTCATTAAATATTGATAAAACATTCCTACTATTTTATAATGACCGGTAAAAGATTGTGTGGAGAGATGATTATGCCCGAATCTGAAAAACCAAGCGGCAGCGATTTTATCCGTGAGATCATTCGTAAAGACATCGAAACAAACCGTTTTGGAGGGCGAGTGCACACCCGATTCCCTCCTGAACCCAATGGCTAGTTGCATATCGGACATGCCAAATCAATCGTCCTAAATTTTGGCATTGCTGAAGAGTTCAACGGGTTATGCAATCTGCGTTTTGATGACACCAATCCGACTAAAGAAGACATCGAATACATTGAGTCAATCAAAGAGGATGTGCGCTGGCTCGGTTATGACTGGGGCGATCGCTTATTTCATGCCTCGGATTATTTCGATCAGCTCTACGAGTATGCTATTCAATTGATCAAAAAAGGCAAAGCTTATGTAGATGACCTTAGTCCTGAGGAATTACGGCAGCAGCGTGGCACATTGACCGAGCCAGGCATTGAGAGCCCCTATCGCAATCGTTCGGTCGAAGAGAATCTGGATCTGTTCCAACGCATGCGGGCGGGGGAATTTCCTGAGGGCTCGCGCACCTTGCGTGCCAAAATTGACATGAAATCGCCCAACCTGAACATGCGCGATCCCGTTATGTACCGAATCAAATATGCCACACACCCGCATGTTGGCGACAAGTGGTGCATCTACCCCATGTACGACTATACGCATTGTATTTCGGATTCAATCGAGGGAATTACCCACTCGATTTGTACCCTCGAATTCGAAGACCATCGCCCCCTTTATGATTGGTTTCTGGACGAATTAGGCATCTATCATCCCCAACAGATCGAGTTCGCCCGTCTAAATCTCTCCTATACGGTAATGAGCAAACGCAAGCTGTTGCAACTGGTCAAAGAAGGATACGTCAACGGGTGGGACGATCCCCGCATGCCAACCATTTCAGGTCTGCGGAGACGCGGCGTACCGCCCGAAGCAATTCGCTCCTTTTGCGAACGAATTGGTGTCGCCAAAAATGAAAGTGTGGTCGATATTTCCCTTTTGGAATTCTGTATCCGCGAAGAACTTAATAAAACCGCTCCACGTGTCATGGGCGTCCTTGACCCCTTAAAGGTGACCCTGATTAACTATCCTGAAGACCAAGTCGAATTAATGGAATGCCTCAATAATCCCGAAGACGAGAGCATGGGCACCCGCCAAGTTCCTTTCTGCCGCGAACTGTATATCGACCGAGATGACTTTCGTGAAGACCCCCCTCCAAAATATTACCGTCTTTCGCCTGGCCGAGAGGTGCGGTTGCGGTATGGATATTTTATTAAATGCGAAGAAGTGGTCAAAAACGAGAAAGGGGAGGTCATCGAGTTACGCTGTACCTACGATCCAAACACGCGGGGTGGTTTTGCCCCCGATGGTCGCAAAGTCAAAGCCACCATTCACTGGGTTTCCGCCCGCCACGCTCTGAATGCAGAAGCGCGTCTCTACGATCGCCTGTTTACCGTTCCCAACCCCCTTGGCGAAGATGAAGAAGGTGATTTCTTGAAGTTCCTCAATCCAAATTCACTCACCGTATTGACAAACTGTAAAGTGGAACCAAGCTTAGGGGAAGCCAAACCCGGCGACCGCTTTCAATTAGAGCGCGAAGGTTATTTTTGCTTGGATAGCAAAGACTGCCGCCCAGGTCATATCGTGCTAAATCGCACGGTTACCCTAAAGGATACCTGGGCAAAAATCGAGGCTTCTCTTAAACAAGCCTAACCCCATTTGATCATTTTAGGAGCACCTTAATGAAAAATCAAAATAAGAAACTGCTTGCCCTTGCTTCATTCGGGTTGTATTTCTTCCTTGTGATTTCAATGTTCTGGACAAGCTTTCCCGCCCAAGCAGCTCAGCCTCAAGAAATAGAAATCAATAAGTGGTACATCCACCGCTTTAGCCTCATTCTATCCCCATATTCTTGTCATGCGGGGATCGCTGGCTGTTATGCCAACCCAGACTATCATGTTAATTCTTGGTTGCTCAGTCAAGCCTACTTTCGCATCGAGCAAAATTGGGCTAATCCAGCTTTGACCTTCTGGACAAAGCACTATAGCCGACGTCAGGTCAATTTTTGCTATGTCGAGGTCCAGAGAGAAGGTTCTGCTCAATGGGATCGGATCAAAGTGATCGGAGGCACACGGGATTGGTACAAGATGAAACTCGACTTATCCGCCTATCGTGGGGAGAGTATTCGGATAAAATTCTTCTGCGAACCCCATCGTGATTGGGATGAGAACGGACGGCTTCCGAATCTCTTCAATAAACAAATCTTTTATGTTCAAGATGTAAAAATCGTTCCAGACGCCAGCGCTGAGTAAATCCATCTCAAAGAAAGCGGAGTGACGGTTGTCACTCCGCTTTGGTGCTGGGGGTCGAGGATTCGAACCTCGGCATACGGATCCAGAGTCCGCTGTCCTACCACTAGACGAACCCCCAAACCTTATGGTTTATTTTACCACGCCAGCTAGATTCCGTCAAAATGCTTTCGAGAACCGTAATCGAGGGCATAACTTACGATGATGTCCCTTGAAGGCTGTCTTGAACAACCTTGCCAAGTCGTTTCAAAGCCACCTGAATCCGTTGTAAGGTCTTTTCTTTCCCCAAGATCATCATACTTTCAATCAATGGTGGACTAACGCTTTGACCGGTCACCGCAATGCGTAAAATACCAAAGAACTGCCCCGCTTTCAATTCTAATTGCTCAGCTAAGGAACGCAAGGCGATTTCTAAATTCTCCTTGTGATCAAACTCTAAGTTTTTCAGCAATTGCTCGCTTTCTTCTAAGGCTTTTAGGGAGTCAATGGCACTTATATCCTTACCGATGAGCAGACGAGAATCATAATCCAACTGGTCGCGGAAGAAAAAGCCCGCAATTTCAACCGCATCATCCAAAGTCACCAAACGTTCTCGGATAATTGGCGCAATTTGAAGCAGTTTTTGATCGTCAACCGGTAAACCGGCTTTTAGGAAAAAGGGTTTGACTCTTTTGGCAAGATCCTCGCTGGTCAAATGACGGATGTGCAAGCCATTGAAATGGTCAAACTTGGTGAAATTAATAGCTGCCGGAGAGGGATTTAAGTGATCCAGACTGAATTTTTCAATCAAGTCTTGCATGGTGAAAAACTCGGTTTTGTCATCATAACTCCATCCCATCAAAGCAATCCAATTTACCACTGCCTCTGGTAAGTAACCCAATTGCTCCAAATCTTTGATATAGATTGAATAACCATCCTGAAGCAACTCGGCAGACTCGCGTTTACTCATCTTTCCTTTTCCGCTCGGTTTGAGGAAGACTGACAAATGAACAAACACGGGTTCTTGCCAGCCAAACGCTCGGATGATGTGAGCATGCAAAGGAAACGTCGAGAGCCACTCCGAACTGCGTAAGACATGCGTGATGCGCATTAAGTGATCATCTACCATTGCAGCTAAATGATAAAGTGCCCACCCATCTGACTTGACAATGATATAGTCATCAATGGCGCGATTTTCAACCGTTATCTCACCCCGCAGATAATCTCTCACCGTAATTGATCCTTCTTTCGGTGTCTTGAAGCGAATGACATGGGGCTCACCCTGTCTGACTCGTCGCCAAGCATCTTCTGGGGTCAATTTCCGACACAATCCGTCGTACATGGTGGGCTGTTTTGAGCTCATTTGCTGCTCACGCAAGCGAGCCAACCTTTCAGGAGAGCAGAAACAGTAATAGGCTTTATCTTTTTCGATTAACTGTTTTGCATATTCCAAGTAGATTTCCTTGCGCTCCGTTTGACGGTAGGGGCCATAAGGTCCTCCGACATCCGGTCCCTCATCCCATTCCAAACCCAGCCAGCGCAGGCTTTCCATCAACTCCTGCTCTGCCTCTGGGACATATCGCTTTTGATCCGTGTCTTCGATGCGCAAGAGAAACTGCCCGCCGGTTTGGCGGGCAAGAAGGTAGTTATAAAGAGCGGTACGACCACTGCCGAGATGAGTCCGCCCGGTGGGTGAAGGTGCAAAACGCACCCGAACAGGGGGTAACTTTTCGATCATGAATACTCCATCGTTTGAAGATTAGGAAGTCGAAAACTCAAGAGCCTTTTAGCGTAATGCAACGCTCTCCACAAGCCCGATTCCCAGTAGTATTGATAATAAAGAGCTCCCTCCATAGCTGACAAAGGGAAGGGTCAAACCGGTTGCAGGTAAAAGATTCAAGTTCACACCGATATTGACGATCGCTTGAAAGGCGATCAACGTTGCCACTCCATAAGCAATTAAGCCTCCAAAAGTGTCTTGAGCACGCATCGCCACCCGAACACAGCGATAAATGATAAAAAGCAATAGTAGCAGGATCAATACGGTGCCAATGAATCCGAATTCCTCCGCAATCGCCGAAAAGATAAAATCCGAATGGCGAACCTTCAAAAAGCGCAATTGCACTTGTGTGCCATGCCCATAGCCTTTGCCCAACCATCCCCCTGAGCCAATACTAATCAGCGCTTGTTGAATATTATAAATTTCGCCATGCCGCGCCTCAGGGTCCGGAAAGAGAAAATTGATGATTCGATCACGTTGATAGTCCACCAAAAAAGGAAAACTGACGATGGGCGCCAAGACTCCCAATCCGATAAACGCAAAAAGGTGTTTGGGGGTCAAGCCACTGACAAATAATAGGGCAAACCAGATCACGAAAATCACAATCGAAGTACTTAGGTTAGGCTGTAATAAAATCCAAATTACAATGCCCACCGTTAAGATTAAACTTTGTATCACCACCCGCGCATCATGCAAGCGGCTCTGATTTTTCGAAAAGAAATCTGCCAAAACCAAAATCATCACAATTTTCGCTAATTCAGAAGGTTGAATCAGGATCACTCCTGTATCGAACCAGCGCGCCGACCCAAAGAAAACCGCCCCGGTGACAAACAGTACCCCTAATAGAATCCACATCCCCACGTACATGGTCTGGTTTAAGGTTGACCAAGTGTGATAGTCGATCGAGGCTGTAATGATGATGACCAGAAAACCTAGAATAGCAAAAATCAATTGTCGCCTTACCAAATTCAGTTCCTGCAGCTCAATATTGCCGGCAATGGCAGAACGGATCATGGTAATCCCAAAGATCGTCAAAACCGCCACTGCCCCCAAAAGCCAAAAGTCAAAATGACGCCAATTTACTCCGCGCATCCGAATTTAACCTCATCGCCGCCGTTGGGTTGGGCGCAATGGAATATCTGCAATCAGCCGCTGTTCCCTGCCTTGCTGAGAGACTTCAATTCGAACCGCTTTTTCATCTATTTCGACATAGCGAGAAATGACACCGATTAGCTCGTCTTTGAGTTCTTCTAAAGCCTTGCTACTCAAGTTGGTACGATCATGCACCAAAACCAATTTCATGCGTTCTTTTGCCTGAGAGGCAGAGTTTGTCTGGCGGTTAAAAAGACGGTCAAGCATGCGAGCCATCTTACCCGCCTCCTTTACGCAAGAAGCGGCCAATCTGACCGAAAAAGCCGCCTTGCTCTTCAAGCTCTAAAAACGGTACCTTTTCGCCGAGCAAACGGCTGGCAATATTGCGGAAGGCTTGTCCTGCACGGCTCTTACCATCCAAGGCGACTGGCACTCCCCGATTGGCACTGATGATCACAACTTCATCTTCAGGGATCAAACCTAACAATTCCACAGCGAGCAATTCCAAAACATCTTCGGCAGAAAGCATATCGCCTTTTTTGACCATTTCGGGTTTGATGCGATTGATGATTAACCGTGCCGGGCCCTTTTCTTCTGCTTCAATCAAACCAATAATGCGGTCGGCATCGCGTACCGCGGAAACCTCTGGATTGGTGATCACGATGGTCATATCAGCCGGCGCAATGGCATTGCGAAAGCCGCGCTCGATTCCAGCCGGGGAATCGATGAAAATCCAATCGAATTCGGGACGCAACTCATCACACAAACGCACCATATCACTCGGAGAGACTGCGCTTTTGTCGCGGGTTTGTGCCGCCGGAATAAGATATAGCTCAGGCAATCGCTTGTCGCGGATCATCGCTTGACGTAAGCGACATCGCCCTTCGACGACATCCACCAAATCATAAACTATGCGGTTCTCTAAACCAAGCACGACATCGAGATTACGCAACCCGATGTCGGCATCAATGCAGACTACCTTGGCACCCGAAGCAGCCAAAGCAGCCGCAATGTTTGCGGTAGCGGTGGTTTTTCCCACCCCTCCTTTACCAGAAGTTACAGTAATCACTTTCGCGGGCATAAAGATCCTATTTTTCCTTTGCATTCCAAGGTTCGGCAACTAACTGGCCGTCTCTCAATCTTACCATCTCGGGGTGGGGTTTCCCCTTGCGTTGAGGAGTAAGAGCTATCTGGTCAGCGATGCGCAGTTGAGTGGGTTGCAAATCGAGAGCGCAGATAACTGCTGCGGTATCGCCTTCTGCACCAGCATGAACCAATCCCCGCAACCGCCCCCACACTAGAATATTACCGCTGGCGATAATCTCCGCCCCAGGGTTGACGTCCCCTAGCACAATTACATGCCCAGCATATTGCACTCGATAACCTGAGCGCAAGGTTTTGTTGATCAGCACTGCCCCTTCCCCCTCCTGAACAAGGGTATTGAGGACATCAACCTCTTCCTTTTGATGGTGTGTCAGACGGGTTGCCAATCCTAAGTTCTGAGCTGCTAATTGCGTTGAAGGAGATTCGCTCATTACTGCCCAAAGCGTAAGGTCATAACGGCTCAAGTCATCCTTCAGGGCAAGCATTTCGTCCTCACTGATGACAACCATGCGGCTGTCCAAAGCAACCTGCGCACCGCGCCAAAATTCCTGCCTCTCGGTGACCAAATTGAACAAGCTGCACCGATTCTCCTTCCAATCTCCATCTTCAAGAAGAAACAACAATCCTTCGCGGATTCCTTTGACTTGAACCATTGCTGCTGAAAACCGATTGGTTACCTCATCCTTCTTTCAATGAATCTTGAATCAGTCTATTATCCATCATTAAAATTATACACGAAGCTAGGGTGTACCGAGTTCAGCATCAATGCGCTTCAGTTCAAAGTAAGCCTCGATTACTTGACGGACAATCGGGCCGGCGACGGAAGCACCTTCACCGCCATTATAAACAAAGGCAACCACAGCGATCTCAGGATCTTCATAGGGGGCATAAGCCACCGTCCAAGCGTGAGAGGGCCAATTGCCTGGAATACATAAATTTTTCTCATTGGCATATCGATCACAGTACTCGGCTGTGCCGGTTTTACCCGCTACTGGGATGGTTACATTGCGAAATTCGCGGGTCAAGGTGCCATTGGTAACCGCTCGACGCATTCCTTCTTGCACTTTCTCAATAACCCATGGTTGAACCGTCTTGGTACGCCCCTCGATGGGCTCACAGCCACGAATGGTCGTATCATAAAACTCTTGAATCACAGGATCTTTGGTCAAATCCCATCGCATCACAGGCGAGAAAGGTTGAATAACCTTTCCCTCTGCATCAGTAATTTCTCGAATCAAAGTTGGTTTCATCAGTTTGCCATCGTTGGCAATCACCGCAGCCGACATCAGAACCTGCAAAGGAGTTGCCAACACATATCCCTGTCCAACGCTGGCGATATACGTATCCCCAGTTGACCACCCCTCACCGTGTGTAATGCGCTTCCATTTTGGATCGGGAAGCAACCCTTTCTCTTCATCGGGCAATTCAATCCCAGGGTATTCCCCGTAACCCAAAGCACGTGCATAAGTACCCAAGCGGCAAATTCCTAACCCGACTGGTACCTCATCCCGATAGCCCCCACCGAGCTTGTAGAAATAAACATTGCTCGAATTCGCAATACCACCCAAGAAATCCAGTTGTCCAAAACCGGCTTTATTCCAATCCACAAATTCTCGTTCGCGGCCGGGATCATTTGCAAAAAATCTCTCCGTAATAAAAATTTTTGGTGGAGTGGATAGAACTTGCTCAGGTGTCACCACTCCCTCATTTAACGCACCAACTGCAGTAGTCAACTTGAAAACCGACCCAGCCGGTAAGACATCGCCAACGGCATGATTTAATAAAGGATTGGCGGGGTCATTGATTAATTGATTGTAATAATACGCCGGGATGAAACGCGCCATCCGATTATTCTCGTAGGTAGGGTACGAGACCAACCCCAAAATCTCCCCTGTTTTAGGGTTCATGGCGATCACCACCCCACTGGTGGAACGAATGGTGTTTAAGTACCGATTCCAGAAATCAATCTCGCCGGTCAGAATGGCGGTCATCGCCTGTTGTAAACGGGTGTCTATGGTCAGACGTAAATTTTCCCCTGGGATTGGATTAATGGGGGGTTCTAAGCCGCGGATCACCTTGCCGGCAACATCGACCTCAACTTTCCAAGAACCGTTCTTTCCGGCTAATCTATCTTGGAACTCCAATTCTAGCCCCGCATAACCAACTTTATCTCGGTTGGGAACAAGCCCTTTAGCACGAAATTCCTCCTCCCGATTGGCAGGGATTGGCCCTAAAAAGCCAATGATCGATGCTGTCAAAGAGCCGGTAGGATAATCTCTAATTGGTTCGACCTCAATGGAAACGCCTGGCCAATCAACCGACCGTTCCTGAACGATGCGGGCAACCTGCTCCGGAATGTCACAAGCCACGCGCACAGGTTGATAAGGAGACGAAGATAAACCATATTCAGCAATTTGAGCGATACCGTGTTCGGAAAAACAAGGCACATAAGGATTCTCGGGAGTAATTTGATTAAGATTGACCGGTACACCGATGATTTCAGACAGTTCGCGGTAAATCTCTTGCACTTCACCAGTATCATCTGGCAAATTTGCTGCCGTTATGACCACGTTGAAGGAAGGGATGTTGCGTGCCAAAACAATTCCATTTCGGTCCACAATAATTCCACGAGTAGCCGGTAAATTGATAACGTCTACTCGGTTTTCCTCTGCACGTGCCACCCAATCTTGCACTTCTAAAATCTGCAATGAAAATAGACGCAGGATATAAATCGTAAAGATTGCCCCTACCACGACCAAGAAAATGGTCAATCTTATCGGAGAGAGATGTTTTTCCGCAACTCCGTTATGACTCATACAACGGCTCCACAGGGTAAATCCATTTTGCTAGCTCTCCAATGAGAGCATAAATCGGGATCGCAAAAAGCAGATTGTACAACACGCTTGGAATAAAAATCGCTCGAAAAGTATAACCGAGTGAAAGCTCACGCCCTAACAGTTCAAGCGCAAGGAATCCAAGACTGTATGTCAGGAAAGTACCCACGATGGTCATGGTGAGCATGGTTAGAAATGGGATGCGCCAAACCATTCTACGGATTAGTAGAGCACAACCAACCGAGAGAGTGTAAGCCCCAAAATACACCCCCAATGGCATCGCTGAGACCAACGTCATCAAGATTCCTCCAATCAAACCCCATTGCCACGCTGTCCGCACAGAGGGTTGTAAGGACCAGGCGAGGATTGCAAGCAGGATCAGGTCCGGATAACCTTGCAACAAGGGTAAATTTGTCAGAATCCCAACCTGAATCATCAGCAGCGGAATGAAAACCACAAAAGCCATGAGAATCGCCATCTTGTGCTTTCTCCCTAGGGTAGGTTGCCTTCTGGCAGCAATGGCTCAATGTTAACTGGGCGAAAATTCACAATGACCAATACAATCTCCAATTGATTAAAATCCACAACACTTTGTACTGTCGCAGATTGGAAAATGTCCTGAGGTTGGCTTCGGATGCCGGCAATTTGTCCGATGACGATATTCGGAGGATATCCTCCGCCTAGACCTGAAGTGAGAACCAAATCTCCAACGTTGATTGAGGCACCCTGAGGGATCAAATCAAGCAACAAATCGCCGGTTATTTGTCCCTTCAACACCGCCTGCGCCCCTGAAGGTTGGATTTTTGCGTTAACCACAGCAGCCGAGTCGGTAATCAATTGCACCCGCGCAGCATTTGCGGTAACGGCGTCGACTCTCCCGACCAAACCTTGTTGGGTAACTACGGGCATACCACGGCGGATATTGTCATCCGAGCCGCGGTTGATGATAATATATCTCAAGAATGGGCTTGGATCACGCCCGATGACTGCTGCTGCCTGGTAGCGATTTTCGGGATTTGCCCGCGCAAAATCCACCAAAGCAGACAATATGCGCGCTTCGGTGAGCTGTTGTTGAAGGTCAATGATTTGGGCTTGCAACTGAGAGACTTGGGCTTCCAACTGAAGATTGCGTTGTTGCAACCGAGCCAAGTCTTGAGGCGCACGCAGTATATCTTGAGCAACCTGATAGCGGGAATACACCCAAGCTTGAACCTCGACGAGTGGATTCAATAAAATGCGCGAGAGGGATGTGAGATATCCACCCAGTGCAAGTGCAATCATGCCTACCGCGATCAACACAAAAACGATCGTTTGCAAGTTGCGAGAGGTGGTATTCATTTGTTATTCGTGCTTCGTACTTCCTCGTTCCAAACCAACCAATAATCGACTTAAGTTATCCAAATCTTCAAGGATGATCCCCGCCCCACGCGCAACGCAGGATAATGGTTCATCCGCAACCCAAGCGCGAACGCGCAATTCTTCACTCAAGCGTTTATCTAACATCTGTAAAAGCGAGCCTCCACCGGTCATGCAAATACCTGTTTCCATCAAATCAGCCACAATTTCTGGAGGCGCTTCGTCCAGCGCGTCCTTGATGGTATCGATGATTGTCTGTACCGATGTACTGATCGCCTCACGAATTTCAACCGAGGAAACCTCGACTGCTTCGGGCAAGCCGCTAACCAGATTCCGTCCACGCAGGGTCATGGTTTTCTCTTGGGGTAGGTGATAAGCTGAGCCAATGGCAATTTTGGCTTGTTCGGCCATCCGTTCCCCAATCAATAGATTATATTTATTGCGCACATATTGGACAATATCCTGGTCCATTTCATCGCCAGCCACCCTCAAGGAACGCGAGACGACAATGCCGCCCATCGAGATGATCGCCACTTCTGAGGTGCCGCCTCCAATGTCGAGGATCATGCTGCCGCGGATTTCCGAGATCGGTAAACCAGCTCCTAGCGCTGCCGCTACCGGCTCTTCAATCAAATACACCTCGCGTGCCCCTGCTGACATTCCAGCTTCATACACGGCTCGTTTCTCCACCTCTGTCACACCTTGCGGGATTCCAATCACCACTCGAGGTCTTGGCACCGGCACAATAGACTGCTCATGCGCTTTACCGATAAAATACTCCAGCATCGCTTGGGTGATCTCAAAATCTGAAATCACCCCATCTCGTAGGGGACGAATGGCAATGACATTTGCCGGCGTGCGCCCAACCATTTCTTTGGCTTCAGCCCCAATGGCTAAGGGTTCGCGGGTTTTCTTGTTAATGGCAACCCACGAAGGTTCGTTAATCACAATCCCTTTACCCCGCACGTTTACCAGCGTGTTCGCCGTGCCGAGGTCGATGCCAATATCTAAGGAAAAAAATCCCAACAGCCAATTGAGGGGATTGAATTTCAAGCAAATCTCCTATTGATAGATAATCTCATTTTCGAAAGATGAAGGGTGTAAATATCTCTGCCCTTACATCCAATTTCGTCCTACTCCCATCGATCATTTTGACGGATTATACCATTGAAAGCAATATCTCTTTTTCTTGCACAAAAAGGCTTATCTTACATTAAGGTTTGTTTAGAATCACTCGACTCTATGGATATGCCATCAGTTTTCATTTGGTATAATCCCGATCACAAATTCGAGCATAAATTGGAGGCGAATCGCAAGCTTTCATCGGGAGAGATAGCGCAAGGGCCGCCCGTTAAGAGCGGTTGACGAGGATAGGGTTTCTCTCTGCGAAGAGAGACTAACCGCAAACACTTGCGGGAAAATCGAAAGATCAGCGGAAGCCCTACGGATGTCCCACCATCCGCTCTCTCCCCTCCAAGTGAACTTCCAACCCAAAACAAGGAGGTAACTCCTTGCACAAACGTTGGAAGAGTGGGAACAATCCATCGGAAAGCGTTCATCTAACACGCTTTTCCCGATGAAAGATCTTATATTTCTGGAGGGATCCTCATGTGTGGTATTGTTGGTTATATTGGGCCGCGTGATGCAACACCCATTATCTTAAACGGCCTTCAACGCCTAGAGTATCGTGGTTATGATTCGGCCGGTCTTGCTGTGCTAAGCAACAATAAAATTGAAATCCGCCGCGACGCCGGCAAAATTAGCCATCTCATTGAACTTGTAAGACAAAATCCCCTCAGCGGTCAGTTAGGGATTGGACATACCCGTTGGGCAACGCACGGTGCTCCAAGCGCAAAAAACGCTCATCCGCATATTGGTATGACTGGCGAAGTCGTTGTCGTGCATAACGGAATTGTCGAAAACTACCGCGTCTTACGCGACGAATTAGAAGCCGAAGGAGCGATCTTTAGTTCCGAAACGGATACTGAAGTCATTGTCCATCTCATTGAAAGGTATCTAACTTCCCAAAACACCCTGACCGATGCCGTGCAAAAAGCCCTGCAACACATTGAAGGAGCTCATGGCATTGTCGTCATGTCGACCCGAGAACCCGATAAATTGATTGCCGCTCGAATCGGAAACGCGGGAGGAGTAGTGATTGGTATCGGTGAAGGCGAAAATTTCGTCGCCTCAGATTTACCGGCAATTTTAGAGCATACCCGTAAAGTAATTTTCCTTGATTCTCATCAGATGGCGGTGGTCAGCCGAGAGAAAATTAACGTTCAATCCCTTGAAGGTCAAACGGTTATCCCAACCCAACATACTATCCCATGGGATCCAGTGGCAGCCGAAAAAGGTGAATATCGCCATTTCATGCAAAAGGAGATCCATGAGCAGGTTCGCTCTCTGACAGACACGATTGCAGGTCGAGCCGATTTCCGAAAAGGTACCATCCATTTAGATGAGCTCAATCTCACCGCTGAGCTTGCCAAATCCATCCAAAAGATCTTCATTATCGCCTGTGGGACAGCATCCCATGCCGGATTGGTCGGGAAAATTCTCATCGAGCGTATCGCTAGAATTCCGGTCGAGGCCGATATCGCTTCGGAATTCCGCTATCGCGAACCTCTTGTAGACAAGAATTGCGTCACGATTGCCATCAGCCAATCCGGTGAGACTGCAGATACCCTCGCTGCGATGGAAGAAGCTCGCAAACGCGGTTCTAAGATTTGGAGTATTGTAAATGCCATCGGTTCTCAAGCCATGCGTCTAGCAGATGGGTATATCTCCATGCAGTGCGGGCCTGAAATTGGAGTCGCTTCCACCAAAGCCTATACTGCCCCCCTGGTTGATCTCTATATGCTCGCTATCCTACTTGCCGACCTGAGGGGTACGCTCTCGGCTTCCGTTCGTCACCAAATGGTCAACGACTTGCGGATGATTCCAAACTTAGCCGGCATTTGCTTAGATCGCGAAAGCGCTGTTGAGGAAGTAGCAAAGGCTCTATTAGAGACTTCCAATTGTCTATACTTGGGCAGAGGCATTAATATGCCAACAGCCTACGAGGGAGCTCTGAAGCTCAAAGAGATCTCTTATATTCATGCTGAAGCTTACCCAGCCGGGGAGATGAAACATGGGCCAATTGCGTTAATAGACAAGGAAATGCCGGTGATTGCCCTCGTCACCAAAGATCCATGGTATGAGAAAATGTTCAGTCAAGTAGAACAAGCCAAAGCGAGAGGTGGCGTAGTGATTGCTGTAGCAACCGATGGCGATGAGCTGATCCCCACCCTTGCCGATCACGTTCTCTGGGTTCCGCCATCACCATGGTTGCTCAACCCCGTTACGGCGGTCATTCCACTTCAACTCCTTGCCTACCACATTGCAGCCTTGCGCGGTCTCGATGTCGATCAACCGCGCAATTTGGCAAAATCCGTGACGGTCGAGTAGCGAGGTTGCTTTGCAACGCCTCTACGATGCGATAAACAAGATAAAACGCCTCGGGTTGCGATCGTTGGGACTGCTAATAGCGGAACCACAGACGGCGAATGAATCCTAATAAAGCCAATGAGAGTAAAACAATGGGAATAGGGATCAAAAGAATATCCTTGAGGTGAATTTGCTCTCCTTGAGCCTGAATGGTTGGAGAGTCCGAAATGTGAGCTGAATGAATTTCTGATTCACCAAAGTTCGTTTCTGCTGAACCCAGAGGGGGAACCTCCACAGCGGAAATGATCTGTTCTTCTTGGTGTTGCTCTTGGCTCATCTCGTGCTGTGGCGGCATCGGTGTTGGCTTTGGAAGCATGCGGGGCAAATAACGTCTTGTGCCATCCAGAACGGCAATTGCCTGCGGGATGACCCGTTCGGTTTGGATATAGGCTTTTCCCTGACAGACCAGTTGGGTTGATAAGCCCCCATCCAGCATCATCACTTTTTGAGCCCCAAAGGCACGTAGGGTATCGGCAGCATCCCGTTGACGCGCAGCTTGTGTATTAAAGATCAAAAGGGTTTCGTAAACTCCGTCTCCATTCTGATCGGCAATGCCCACAAAGGTTCGCCCGACATATTTATCAGGGCTTTTTCGGGCATCTTCAGCTAAACCGCCCAATATGTTTGGTGCGGTAGAATTTTGGAAAGCCACTTTGGTCAATGGCTGAATATCTGCATGGTCTTTCCAAATCTCAAGCATGAATTTTTGCTCAAAAAATTCTCCTTTCGAGTACCCTCCACTGACAATCTTACCGTTGACCTTCAGAGGAAATGGCAAGCGAGTTGGGTATTCGTACATGTAGAAGAATTGTCCATTGGTGACACAAAAAGCTCTACTTGTTATTGAGAGTATCTCTTGCCAATACTTTATCACCGATTGGGAGGTTAGGCGTACATCCAAACCCCCATAAACACCTGAGTTCACTCCCTGATGATTGATTTTGCCATGCAACAACTGAATTTCTGCACCTCGGTCAAGGCGAACGACTTGTACATAATCTGGAAAGCCGTTCGGATAATCCTTTTGATAAAGCTGTACCCCAACAGATGAACGAATGAGTTTGAAGCCGTCTGGCAAGGGGCTAGCTGCTTGAGCAAACCCCGTCAAACCAAGCAACAGCAAAAGCAATAGAATATTCACCCCAGCTTTCCATCTTGCATGGAAATTTTTGGGACGTAAGAAGAATGAATACCTATATACGAATCCAATCATAGGTAGAACAATTGTACTATAAAAAGGCTTAAAATTCCAGATTTTCTGGCTCCTATTTATACGAACCTCATGTAAAATTATAGACAATGGCACGTACAGACGCAATCCGATGGAATACCCGCTACCAAGATGTTAGCTATCTTGCCTTACGAGAACCCCGCTCTCTCCTGCCTGAAGCCAGTATCTGGTTTCCTGAAGGCGGATTTGCCTTAGACTTGGCAATGGGATTGGGTCACAATTCAGCCTTCTTGCTTAAGCGGGATTTCAAAGTTATCGGTGTAGATATTTCGTTGGTTGCTTTACAACAGGCAAAAGCAATCTATCCACAAATCATGGCTGTGTGTGCTGATTTAGAGACCTTCGATTTGCCCGCACACACCTTTGACGTGATCCTCAATTTTTACTATTTGCAGCGTTCCATTTGGAACAAGGTTAGAAAATGGCTCAAACCAGGTGGACTATTGATCATAGAAACGATGACCATCGAGATGAAAACCCTAAAACCGGAGATCGACGAGCGCTATCTTTTGTTCTCAAACGAACTACGAGAAACCTTTTGGGATTATGAGGTTTTAATCTATCGCGAAGGTTGGCAAGACCGCAACGGTCATCATCCCCGAGCAGTAGCTTCTTTGGTAGCCCGCAAACCCAGTGTTGCAGAGTAGGAGACCAAGATGTGCGGACGTTTTACCCTGACAACTGAAACCAGTGAACTCCAAAAAGCTTTCCCATGGGTTGATTTTCCGGCTCAGATGACTCCGCGTTATAACATTGCTCCTTCCCAGCCCATTGCAGTCATTTCCAATGAGAACCCATCCCAAATTGACTTTTTCAACTGGGGGTTAATTCCAAGCTGGGCAAAAGACCCCCAAATAGGCAACCGCTTGATTAATGCCCGTGCAGAGACTTTGGATCAAAAACCCGCCTTTCGGGGTGCTTTCCGGTACCATCGCTGTTTGATCTTAGCGGATGGCTTCTTTGAATGGCGCGCAGAAGGTAAACAGAAAGTTCCATACCTTATCCGCCTACGGTCAAAAGCTCCCTTTGCTATGGCCGGCTTATGGGATCGATGGCAAAGCTCAGATGGTTCTGAAATCCTCACCTGCGCGATCATCACCACAGAAGCAAACGAGCTTGTTCAATCCATCCATTCGCGAATGCCCGTGATTTTGCCAGAATCGGCCTACCAACGATGGCTAGAAGCATCTCCTGCTGAACTCCCTCTGCTCAGCAAACTTCTCCAACCTTACCCAGCCCCCGAAATGGATCTGTTCCCCGTTTCACCCTTGGTGAATAACCCAAACCAAGATCGGATCGAGTGCATTCAAGCGGTTTAAGAAAACCATGTCTTTTGACATCATCTCTCCCCTCCCCTCCAGCCTGCAATCCCACCCCTACCGGGAACCGCTGACCCATGCCATACAAAGCGCTCTCAATGAAGTAAATGGATCTCAAGCGGTCCAAAAGACCCTTCGCTTGGAAAACCACCATCTTTGGGTCAATGGGCAATCCTATACCCTCGATCCCCAAGGGCAGATCGCCGTGTTGGCAGTTGGAAAAGCCGCGGTCGCCATGGCACAAGGTGCCAAGAAAGTGCTGGAAGAGCGAGCAAGCCATGGCATGATTGTTACAAAATTCCTCCCAGAAAACCAACAAAGCCCTTTCCCCACTTTATTAGGGGATCATCCAGTCCCCAAAAAGCGAAGTTTACAAGCTGCTTTGGCAGTCGAGCGATTTCTGAAATCTCTGAAACCCCAAGACACCTTGCTGTGCTTGATTTCTGGCGGGGCATCCGCTTTAGTAACTTACCCTCGTCCTCCCCTACGCTTGATAGACCTTCAGAAAACCACACAATTGCTGCTCCGCTGTGGCGCAACGATTCAAGAGTTAAACACCCTTCGTAAACACCTTGAGCGATTTAAAGGCGGTGGTTTTGTCCAAATAGCAGAGGTTTCCCAAGTCATCAGCCTCATCATCTCGGATGTGATAGGCAATTCGATTGAAGTGATCGGTTCAGGGCTCACTGCAGCCGACCCAACCCGCTTTGCAGATGCTTTGGATATCGTCGATCGCTATGATCTCCGTCAATCCATCCCGCCCATCGTTTTAGATTACCTCCAACAGGGGGATCAGGGTCTGCAAGCAGAAACCCTTAAGCCCGATGATGTTGCCTTGGGAAAGGTGGCAAACCACATCATCGCCAGCAATCGTCATGCATGTGAAGCGGCACAACGCGCTTTGCAACAAGCGGGTATCGAGACTTTGCATTTGACCTCCTACCTGCAAGGCGAAGCCAGCCAAGTGGGTCGCGTTTTTGCCGCTTTTGCCCGTCAACTCTCCTCTAGGCAACCTCTTACTCGACCAATTTGCTGGATTGCCGGCGGTGAGACTACCGTAACCGTTCGGGGGAATGGAATTGGAGGCAGAAACTCGGAGCTGGCTCTCGGCTCAGTTCTCGAAATGAGCGGTTTGGAAAATGCGCTGCTCATCACCCTCGCATCGGATGGCGATGATGGATTTAGCCCGGCAGCGGGAGCTGTGGTTAGTGGTGCGACAGCTACACGTGCCCGTCAACTCGGTTTGCAACCGCTCGAATTTTTGAGGCGCAATGACTCTTATACATTTTTCAATCATCTCAACGATTGTATCTTCACCACACCCACCCATACAAATGTTAACGACTTAATCTTCTTATTCGTTTGTTGAAGAAATGACAGCCTGCTATACAATCCTGGGTGCGCAAATCCTTGCAGAACGAGCAGAAGAAGCTCGAGAACATCTAGCTCACTGTGATCTATGTGGTTGGGAGTGCGGCATCAACCGACTGGAGGGGAAACTTGGCGTCTGTAAGACGGGCGTAACCGCATCTGTCAGCAGCTTTGGTCCCCACCATGGAGAAGAGAATCCGCTACGTGGCTGGTGTGGTTCCGGTACGATTTTCTTCGCCGGCTGTAATCTGCGCTGTCAGTACTGCCAAAATTACGAAATCAGTCAACTCTACCAAGGAGTTCCCGTAACCCCATCTAAGCTGGCCGAAATGATGCTCTATCTGCAGGAAATGGGATGTCACAATATCAACCTCGTTTCTCCCTCCCATGTGATTGTTCCCTTCCTTGAAGCTCTTACTATTGCTTGTGAAAAAGGTCTCAATCTCCCCATCGTCTACAATACAGGTGGCTACGACTCCCTCAGTGCGCTAAGATTGCTCGATGGTATTATCGACATCTATATGCCCGATATGAAATACAGCAACCCCATCTTGGCACGTAAATACTCAAAAATTCCCCACTATCCCGAAACCAATCAACAAGCGGTCAAAGAAATGCACCGTCAGGTCGGCGATTTGGTTCTAGACACTCAAGGGGTTGCCCAACGCGGGCTGTTAATTCGTCATTTGGTCTTGCCTAACCAAATTGCCGGAAGCGAAAAAATTTTAAGGTTTATTGCCGAGGAAATATCTACCAACACCTATCTCAATATTATGGATCAATACCGGCCGCTTTATCACGCTCGCCAATATCCTGAATTAAATCGTCGCATTTCTTCTGACGAATATATGGAAGTGATTGCCCTTGCCAAATCGTTGGGCTTAAATCGGCTCGATTGAGATAACATTTTCCACCTTGACAGCATCGAACAAAATGGTAAACTAAAAATTGATGAGTACGCATCAATTGCCGTTTGAACTCTCGCCGTTCCCGCCTACCCGAAAAGCTTAGTTTGGCTTTCGGCTTCTGAGAGTTTGCCGGCAAAAACCTCGATTAACCTGCCCTCTAGAGCGAAAGCCACAGAGGGCAATTTTTATATCAAGGAGGACGCCATGAGAATCTCGCAATTATTCAATGTTACATTACGAGAAGCCCCCGCCGAGGCAGAGGTCACCAGCCATAAGCTCTTGGTTCGGGCTGGGTTCATTCGCCAGTTAGCAGCCGGTATTTTTAGCTACCTACCGCTCGGGCGCAGAACCTTGACCAAGATCGAGAATATTATGCGCGAAGAAATGAATGCCATCGGGGGACAGGAAATGACCATGCCGGTTGTCCATCCCGCCGATATTTGGAAAGAGACCCAACGCTGGTATCAAATCGGAAGCGAGATGGGTCGCTTCAAAGATAAGAACAATCGCGATATGGTTCTGGCAATGACACACGAAGAAGTCGTGGCTGATATTGTGCGCAAGGATATCCGCTCATACCGACAGCTCCCGCGCTTGATCTATCATATCCAAACCAAATGGCGTGATGACCCTCGCCCGCGTGCCGGCTTGATCCGCGTGAGGGAATTTACAATGAAAGATAGCTATAGCTTGGACGCCGATTGGGAGGGGTTAGACAAACAATATCGTGCTCACTACCAAGCCTATTTCAACATCTTTCATCGTTGTGGGATACCGGTGATTGCGGTTAAGTCCGACGTTGGCATGATGGGCGGTCAGATGGCACATGAATACATGTATCTGACTCCTATTGGTGAGGATACTTTAGTCCTCTGCGATAACTGTGGCTACTCTGCCAATCGACAAATTGCCTTCTTCAAGAAATCCCCTCCTCCTCCCGAAGAGCCCCTTGCGGCTGAAAAAGTCTATACCCCTGATGCCAAAACGATCGAAGCCCTTGCGAATTACCTTCAAATCCCGAAACAAAAAACCGCCAAAGCGGTGTTTATGGTAGCCACCTTACCAGAGGATGGTGGTTATAAAGAAACATTTATTTTTGCCATTGTGCGCGGTGATATGGAACTCAATGAAACCAAACTCGCCAACACCCTAAAAGCCAAAGAACTGCGTCCCGCCACCGAGGAAGAAATTATCGCCGTTGGTGCAGTGCCGGGCTATGCTTCACCTGTTGGGCTCAAGGATGTCTTAGTAGTTGTAGATGATTTGATTCCCCTCTCCCCAAACATGGTAGCAGGTGCTAACGAAGAAGGTTATCACCTGAAAAACGTTAACTACGGTAGAGATTATCAGGCAAACATCGTTGCCGATATTACCGCCGCGCAAGACGGAGATGCCTGTATTCACTGTGGAGCATCATTGCGCACGGCACGCGGGGTTGAAGTTGGCAATATCTTCAAACTCGGCACGCGTTACTCCGATGCGATGGGATGTACTTTCCTCGATAAGGACGGTATAGAAAAACCGATCATTATGGGTTCCTACGGGATCGGCAGCGGACGTCTCATGGCGTGTATTGCCGAAGAACATCACGATGAACAAGGATTGATCTGGCCGATCACCGTTGCCCCTTATCAGGTCGAGATCGTCTCCTTAGGAGGACACCAACTCGAGAAAGTCCAAACCACTGCCGATCGTTTATATCAAGAACTGACCAGCGAGGGTATTGAAGTATTGTACGATGACCGCGACGAAAGCCCAGGTGTAAAATTCATGGATGCCGACTTAATAGGCATCCCCATTCGGCTGACCGTTAGCGATCGAACCGTTCAGGAAGATTCGGTCGAGTTCAAACGTCGCGATCAAAGCCAGAAACGTATGGTCAAGCTCACTGATGTCTACACAACAGTCAAGGACGAGATCGAACTCTTGAATCGGGAAATCCAAGCGAAAGTCGTTACCGTCCCATTCGATAGCTGATTTCTATCTTCTCGAAGGGGGGATCGAGTTACTTATGTAACTGACCTAGCCGTTGGACAGCAATAGATAGTTGTCCAACGGTTATTTTAAATGCCCTGTGAATCCAAACCCGAATTCGCTCGAGATAGGTAAAGAAAAGTACCTCACTCAATCCATCAGATAGATGAGAGCAAAATCCTGAACAAAATCTCTTAAGTCTTTTGAAAGCCTCACCTTACAAAATTATTAACTCCTTTTCTTACCTTCCCGAATAAAATGGGTACATCAACACATCCATTTTCATATTGCCGAGGTAGCTATATGACATCTGAAAAACCCACTTTAACATTTGGCCACTTGAAAATCACCGATCACCTCCTGCTTGGAGTTGTAAAGGAACAGAAAGGTAACGGAGCCTCACTATTCAACTACTTTCAATTGGAAACAAAAGCCTATCGAGGCTGGAATCCTTTGGCAGACGATCTCAAGAGCGGCAACTTAGATGGAGCATTCATCTTAGCACCACTTGCCATGGAGATCTTTTACTCAAATCAAAACATCAAAATGATTCTTCAAGCTCATAAATCTGGCAGCATTGTGATCAAAAATCGACGCGCTCAGATTGAGAGAGTTGAAGATTTCAAGGGTAAGAATGTCCTTATCCCGCACTATCTCTCGGTTCACCATTTGCTCTTCGATCGCATGTTGAGAGAACACGGTCTAGAAATTGGTCCCGGTAAGGATGTCATTCTGGATGTCGTCGCTCCGTCGGATATCCCAGAGATCATCGAATGGGATGAGAAAGGTCAGGTGGGAGGCTTCATTGTCGCCGAACCCTTTGGGACACAGGTCGTAAAAGCCGGTTACGGAGATGAATTTGCCCTATCCAAAGATCTATGGTCAAACCACCCCTGTTGTGTTGTGGTCGTAAAAAAAGAGATCATTGAGAAGTACCCTGATGCAGTTTACGAATTTACCAACAGTCTGGTCGAAGCCGGAAAATTTGCCGAATCTCAACCTGATCAAGCCGCCCAAATCGGCTCAAAGTTTCTCGACCAAAGTGTTGATGTGGTTAAGACCGTCCTTACCACGCCAAAAGATCGGGTTACCTACGGAGAACTCAAACCGGTGATCGAGGATTTCGAATATATGCAAACTTACCTGACTACCAAGATTCGTGCCATGTCTGACAAAATCGATCTCGAGAAGTTTATCGACTATCGATTTGCTGAGGAAGCAAACGCTCAATAGGATGGAAAGATGAACGAATACTTGGTCGAAGTTGACGAATTTGTTCAATGGTTAGACACAAAAGCGGTCTATGTGATTGACACTCGCGACACTGAAGATTACATGGAAAGCCATATCCCCAATGCGGTGCATGTTCTGGATATTTTTACCTATTTATGCACGCGGGGTAATGGGGGCTTCCCTGCAATGGTCAAGCACTTCAGCCGTCTGTTTTCGAAAATAGGCTTGAAATCTACCGATACCGTTGTTGTCTATGAGGACGCCATGGATAACGGTTATGGTCGTTCTTGCCGGGGTTGGACGATCTTAAAATACCTCGGCTTCTCAGATGTCCATGTCCTGCACGGTGGTTTTCGCGCTTGGTTCAAGGCTGGCTATCCCACAACCCAAGAAATCCCTGAGACCACAAGCGATTCTTTTACTCCGCAACTATCTTCTGATCTGCTCATCACGGCTGAGCAGATGGTCGAGGCGATCCATGATCCTAACATCCAAATCCTGGATTGTCGGGACTACGCGGAATGGATCGGCGCGAACTCTTCTCCCTATGGTTATGATTACTGTCCACGAAAAGGGCGCATCCCCACCGCCAAATGGATTGAGTGGTATCGGATGATGAAGATCAAAGATGGTATCCCTTGGTTTAAGTCAGCAGAGGAAATCCTAGAAGTTTGCGAGAACGCTGGAATCACACCCGAAAAACCGGTTTATCTCTATTGTTTCAAAGGTGCGCGCACCTCCAACATGTACATCGCGCTAAAACTCGCCGGTTTCCCGTCAGTCCAAAACTACTTTCCCTCTTGGAACGAGTGGTCGCGCGACTTCTCCTTACCCATCGAAGAAGGATACCCCAAATCCTGAGAAAAAAAGCAGACTTCCGAAGCAGCGAGCTTGGGAAGTCTGCTCGATTGATTCTCCTCACCCAAAACTTATATCAGAAATCTTCTCGCTGTTTCCTTCCCGAATCAATACGAAACGGCTACCCCATCTTGAAGAATTGGGTCAGCTTCATTGCCAAGTTCAAATCCCCGGCTAATTTGAGTTTCCCCTGCATGAAATACTGCATTCCGTTTGCTTTGCCGGTGAGCACGTCCTTAAAATCCTGGGCATCTGCAGTAAGGGTCATGGTGGGGTTTTCCGCCACGCCGCTGGCAACCGTGCAAGTGCCATCTTTAATCGTAATAATATAATCACCCCCTTCTTCACCGGTCAGATGATATTGGATCACTGCGTTTACCCCTTGGGCTTTTTCGGGTAAAAACGCCTTTGGATGGTTGTCAATTAATTGTTGTACGGTAAATTCTGCCATTTTTCACTCCTTTCAATTGGGAAGATTTTCAAAAATGCCGGCGGCGCCCATCCCACCACCGATACACATTGTGACCATACCAAATTGTACATTACGCCGTTTCATTTCATAGATCAATTGGATGGTCAATTTTGCTCCGGTGCAGCCAAGAGGATGTCCTAGTGCAATCGCACCGCCGTTAACGTTTAAGATTTCAGGATTCAAATCCAATTCGCGGATTACCGCCAAAGATTGAGCCGCAAAGGCTTCATTGAGTTCTATTAGGCCGATTTCCTCTAGGCTCAACCCCGCTAACTTTAACGCTTTGGGGATCGCAACAATCGGCCCAATACCCATGATTTCTGGGGGAACCCCTCCCACCGCAAAAGACACAAATCGCGCCAAGGGTTTTACCCCCAGCATCTCTGCTTTGGCTTCAGACATAATCACAACTGCAGCAGCACCATCGGACATTTGGGAGGAATTGCCCGCTGTAACCGTTCCGCCTTCCTTAAACGCCGGTTTCAATTTCGCCAAAGCCTCCAAACTCGTATCACTGCGCGGACCTTCATCGGTTTTGAACACAAAATGGGTGCTTTTTGTCTTTCCATCGGCATCGAGTTCAACATTTGTGACTTCAATTGGGACAATCTGCGAGTCAAAGATACCCTGTTCGATTGCACGAATGGCTTTCTGGTGGCTTTGTAATGCAAATTGGTCCTGGTCTTCCCGAGAAATGCCATATTTAGTAGCCACGTTCTCTGCGGTCAATCCCATATTGGTAAAAGCTTCGGGGTGATGTTGAGCTAAATAGGGAGTTGGCGAGAATTTGAAGCCTGTCATTGGAACCATGCTCATCGATTCGACTCCGCCGGCGATGGCAATTTCCATTTGTCCCGCAGTAATCGCAAAAGCAGCATGGGCTATGCTCTGTAAACCAGAGGAACAAAAACGATTGACCGTCTCAGCTGCCACGGAAGGTGGCAAACCAGCTCTCAACCCAACCAACCGTGCCACATTCATGCCCTGCTCACCCTCCGGAAATGCGCATCCTAAGATCAAGTCATCTACCATTTGCGGCTCAAGAGCAGGCAGGCGTTTAAGTAATTCCTGAACAACGGCTGCTGCCATTTCATCGGGGCGAGTTGTTGCCAAACTGCCACGTTTAGCCTTACCAACTGCTGTTCGAGCAGCAGCTACGATTACGGGAGTTCGAAATTTATCTTTTACAGCCATCATGGTCTCTCCTTATCTACACCCTCACCTAATTGCGCAGCGGCTTACCCGTCTGAAGCATGTGCCATAAACGTTGTTGGGTCTTTTCTTCACCACATAACGAGAGAAAAGCTTCTCTCTCCAAATCTAAGAAGTACTGTTCATCCACCCAAGTCGGACGGCTTAGTTCGCCCCCACACATGACATAGGCTAGCTTTTCCCCGATCAAACGTTCGTGATCGGTTATATAACCGCCTTGATTCATCATGTAGACCCCAACCTGCATAGCCGCCAAGGCGTCACGACCCGCAGCATAGAGTTTTTCAGGCACAGGCGGACGATATCCATCAGCAGCCAGATGTAAGACCTCCCGTTTGGCTTCCGCCAGCAGATGGCTGCGATTCATCACCACCCGATCGGCTGCTGACAGGAAACCGAACTGACGCGCCTCCTCTGCGCTGGTCGCCACCTTCGCCATCCCAATGGTCTCAAAGATGCGTTGGAGGAAGGGCAAGGCTTCAGCGTTCTGCGTGCGCAGCGGTGGAGTCAAGATACGCCGCACCAGTTCTTTTGTCCCCCCGCCGGCAGGGATTACACCTACACCAATCTCTACCAATCCAGTGTAAAGCTCAGCATGGGCAACCACGCGGCTACCATGCATCATCACTTCACAGCCACCCCCAATCGCCAAACCTGCGGGAGCGATGACAATTGGCTTGGAGAAATAACGCATACGCATGTTCATCCCCTGCATTTTGCGCACAGCTGCATCCAACGTATCCCACATGCCGCTTTGCGCTGCCATCACAATCATAAAGATATTTGCCCCTGCTGAAAACTGCTCAGCATCGTTTCCAATCACGATACCTTCATAATCTTTTTCTGCCAGGTCCATGGCTTCTAAGATCATGTTGAAGATATCGTCATCGAGTGCATTTACCTTGGTATGAAACTCCACACACAGCACACCATCGCCTAAATCAATAATGCTCGCTCCCGGATTGACCTTGAGTCGCTTGCCCGCGCTTTTCTGTTCGGCAAGAACGATGGTTGAAGGATTGGGTGGAATGCGTTCATAGTTTTTCTTCGCCGGGTGGTAGACCCCGACTTTGGTGCCATTTTCCACTTGATAGAAGGTGGTATATCCATTGGCAAGCATCTCATCTACCCATGCTGCAGGGTGAAATCCAGCTTCTTTCATCGCTTGAGCGGTTTGAGCAACTCCTAAGAGGTCCCATGTTTCGAACGGTCCGGCTTCCCTCCCAAACCCCCAACGCATGGCGTCATCAATCGGCTTGGGGGTATCGGCAATTTCTGGAATACGCTCAGAGGCATACGCCAGACTTTGAAATGTCAGCGCCCGCACCAATTGACCTGCGCGATCGTCTGCCTCGATGAGGATTTTGAGACGTTTGCCCAAATCCTCTTCATCTTTCACTTTACCGATGGACTCAAAGCGCGGTTTTTGGGGAGGTTCATATTCCAGTGTTTTGAGATTAAGCGACCAGAACTCCTTTTTTCCATCTGGCTGGCGCATTTCTTTGTAAAAACCTTGTTTTGACTTATTCCCCAAGCGGCCTTCGGCAACTAAGGTTCTAATGAGCTGATTGACTCGTTCTGACTTTAGATATTTCTGAGCATGGGTATCGTGAGGAATTGCCGGGGCTAAATTACGTCCAACATGCTCCCAAACATCAATGCCCACCAAATCCATCAAACGAAAGGTCGCTGTTTTCGGATTGCCAATCGGAGGGCCGGTAATAGCATCCACTTCCTCCACCGTGTACTCATGTTCGAGGATGTAATCTAAAGCAAATGCTGCTGAACCGAATGCGACCCGATTGGCAATGAAATTGGGAGTATCCTTACATAGCACAATTCCCTTGCCAAGGTGATACTCTCCAAAGTGGCTGATAAACTCCACAACTTCGGGCAAGGTATCCTTCGTAGGGATAACTTCGAGCAATTTGAGATAACGCGGGGGATTGAAGAAATGGGTGCCAAGAAAATGTTGACGGAAACTCCCGCTGCGCCCTTCAGCAATCGAAGTCACCGGGATACCCGAGGTATTCGTACTAACAATCGCATAAGGCGATCGCACCTGATCGATTCTTTCCATCAATTGACGTTTGATGGCTAAATTCTCTACAATCACCTCAATAATCCAATCCGCCTCAGAAACGCGCTCAAAATCATCTTCGAGGTTGCCCAAGCGTACCAAGTTGCTATGATCGTTGGTGAAAAAGCTAGCGGGGCGTGACTTCACCGCCCGTTCAAATCCTTCTCGTACAATGCGGTTGCGCACTTCTGGGTTGGATAAGGATAAACCTTTGGCTTCTTCTTCGGGAGTCAATCGATCTGGCACGATATCCAATAAAGTCACCCGTACGCCGGCATTGGCTAGATGGGCGGCAATCGCTGCCCCCATCGTGCCGGCACCGATCACGACCGCATGCTTAATATGGTATTTCATCTCGCCTCCTTTCTGCTATCCTAGCGCAACTCCCGCCCAGAGTAACCGAGAATATTGCGTGCCACCACCAAGCGGTTAATCTGCCCGGTACCTTCGTAAATATCTGTGATCTTTGCATCACGGAACCATTTCTCAAGCAGATAATCGCGTGAATAACCGATCGGGCCCATCAGCTCTACCGCGCGTTGGGTAATCTTGGTGACAATATCCCCGGCGCGCAATTTTGCCATCGAAGCCTCTAACGGATTGGGCTTACGGTTATCCGCCATCCAAACGGACTTGATCACCAATAACCAAGCAGAGCGCAGCATAACCTCCATATCAATGATCTCGCGCTCTATGTTGGTCAGCTTTGAACGAGGTAAACCATAGCGGACTTCGATTCCCTGTTTGGCGATCAATTCCTTGACTAATTCGAGGGTTGCTCGGGCAACACCCACACCGGTTGCAGCGACCAACGGGCGTGTGGCATCAAAGGTCGCCATTGCGCCTTTGAAACCCTTGCTAGTATCGGGTTGGATTTCGGGACTGCCCAAAATGTTTTCGAAGGGCACTCGCGCATCTTGCAGGACAATCGAGGCGGTATCGCTAGCTCGAATCCCCAGCTTATGCTCCAACTTAGTGACTTTTACCCCCGGTGTACCTGCCTCTACGACAAAAGAGCGCATTCCGGCTCTGCCTGCACTTGGATCGATGGTTGCCCAAACAACCACAAAGCCATTGCTTTCTTCGAGTGACTTTTGCCCGGCGGTGACGAAAATTTTTTCGCCGTTCAATACCCATTCATTCGTGTTTTTATCTAACACAGCCGTTGTACGGATCGCTGAGGTATCCGAACCGCAGTGCGGTTCTGTCATTGCCATCGCTGCAAAGACCGGTTTTTCCTCGCGAAAACGAGCCAGAAATTTTTGTTTCTGTTCCGGTGTGCCGGCAGCCTCCACCGCTGCAGCACCCAACCCACCACCAGGTGTGCAAAGGTAAATGCCCACATCCCCCCACGAAAGCATTTCCAACATGAAGGCAAGCATTTGATAACCAATGGGAGGGCGTTTTTCTTTTTTCTCTTCCGCCTCTGCACCTTCTTTCTTCTTTTCGGGTGGTGGAGCTAGCGAGCCCGCTCCCGTAGCGCGCATTGCCATGTGCATGAAGTTAATGTAATCCCAAGGGATTTCATGTTCATGCTCATCGAAATAACGCGAAACCGGACGCATCATGTTCTCTGCCACGGTCTGCAGCACGTAACTCTGTTGAGCAATTGGTTTCGGCATCTCAAATTCGATCATCTCCAACCTTCCTTTCCCTAAATCATTCCCAGCCCGGTGAGCATTGCAAACCCGCGCCCATTGCGCATCCATAATTCAACAGGGTGTTCACGGATGTATCCATGCCCACCCAAGATTTGCACCGCTCGATCGGTTACCATCATCGCCATATCCATCGCGCCGACATGAGCTAGATAAGCTTGCTTGCTTGCTCCTTCTTTGTTGTTGTCAACCATCCAAGCGGCTTCCCACGTAAGCAGGCGAATGGCTTCGATTTCGGTTGCCATTTCAGCTAACATGAAGGCAATGGCTTGCTTTTGAGCCACTTTACCCCCAAAAACTTCCCTTTCTTTAGCGTAGTCTCGTGAATACTCAAAGGCTGCACGGCTAACCCCAACTGCCATGGCAGCCATCGCTAAGTGCATCGAGTCAAGGATGGGAGTCATGTCATGCCCTTCTGTACCACCCAATCGCTGTTCGGCTGGCACGACAACATCATCCAAAACGACCTTATAAATCGGCAGGGCATTGATACCCATCGTCTTCTGTCGCTCACCCACACTCACGCCACTACTGGTCAAATCGACGATAAAGCCTTGTGTTTTGCCCTGCAAGTTTGCATAGACAATCATCTGTTTGGCTTCTTTTGCAAATGGCACGTAGATTTTCTCACCTCGCAAAATAAATGTGCCATTTTTCTTCTCGGCAGTGGTACGCATTTCGAGTAAATCAAAATCAAAAAAGGGTTCGATACATGCAGCCGTAAAGGGCTGCCATTCTTCCTCAGCAAGAGGAGGTAGATAGGACTGTTTTTGCTCTTCGCTTCCACAAGCGAGAATGGGTAAGGCAAAGAGCGCTGGGGTAAGAACAGCTAGGGTAGCTGCAAAATCGCCATAAGCCATTTCCTCGGCTGCGAGAACACCCGTCAATACCGAGTGTTCACCAAAACCTCCGTAGGCTTCCGGGATCGATGCCTGCAGGACACCCAATTCCCACCCTTTGTCAATCACTTCTTGGGGATAGCCGCACTCCTCATCGGCATCATGGGCTTTGCGCCTTAGGTCATTGACGGCATAACGGTTGATGGCATCAATTAACATTTTTTGTTCTTCAGAAGGTTCAAAAGAATACATGGGACACTCCTTTTCTATCGCTGTTTCCGCCAAATCCAGCAATATGGTACACGCTTCTCCAAAGCGACATTTTATAACCGGCGGTAGTAGATAGGCACAACGTGATGGCTATTCTCTAAATCATCCAAATTGGCAATCTCCAATAAGCCACGCTGATATAAGTACTCCACATGAGCGCCGGTCTCTTCTAACGCCAGTAGAATATTGTAGCCATGCACCTCCCCAAATAAAATCTGTGAGACTTCTGTAATCGTATGTGGCTGTTGTAAAATCTCTAATACTCGCTCTAATCTCTCTTGATGCACCTCCCGAATTTCTTGAATCCGCTTGCTTAAGTCCATGATAGGAGCACCATGCCCGCCAAATGTGATTTCAACTCCGTTTGCCCACGCTTCTAACTTGGATAGAGACTCTAGATAATGCCCCAATCCTGTGTAATGGGTTAATCGCTCAGGGGCTTGATGGGGGCTAATGTGCCCCAAGACCATATCGCCGCTGAATAGCACATTGTCGATTTTTAGAACCACATGGCCAGCACAATGGCCTGGCACATGCAGAATCTCAAAACGGCCAATCCGATACTTTTCTGCTTCATAGGTTCGGTCAACGGAGATCGATCGTCCCAAACTCTTGGTGAGACGGTACAGTTCCAAACAACGCTCGCGTAACGCTTCACTTGTCCCAGCTTCAACCAAAAACTCCTCCAGATGTTTTGAGACCACCACAGTCCGCTCTTCGTAATTGGTCAAGTTGCGCAGATCGAGTTCATGGATAAACACAGGCGCAGTAGTCTGATCGCGTAGCTGGACACATCCCCCAAAATGGTCGATATGTCCATGAGTGATAAAAAGACGATGGATTTTGGAGAGATCTAAATCCTTGTGGATCATTTCACCCACAGCGCGAATCCCGCTCAACAGGTTTTGATTCGACTCGGGCATTCCAGATCCACTGTCGATCAGGGTGTAGCATGGAGAAGCATCTTCTTGGTCAATAACTAGATACGCGAAACCACGCAGAATCGGGAATAGCTGCAAAGGGATGGCGAAAACCCTCGCCCCATGTGAAGTGCGATACGCTTTGACTGCAAACTCGTCAGAGATCATCCTTCATCCGTCTTTTTAATCCCAATACGAAAAGATTCGCGCATTCTTGTGCCAATTGAGCGGGAGTTAAAGGGCCATCCTCCCGATACCAAGTAATCGTCCAATTCATGACTCCCAACAGAAAACGCGAGACTAAAGCAACATCCGACAAGATAAAAATTCCCTGGTTAGCACCCTCCATCAAGAGATTGCGCCATAAAGACTCATATTGATCACGACGCGGAATATGGCGCTGGCGGTATTCTGGTTCTAACGACCGATATTCTAGGAGCAACACCGAAGATAAATCTCGTTGCTCCAGCATGATTTGCAAGTAAACAAGCATCGCTTGACGAAGCTTCTCCTCGGGTGGCAAATCCAAAGCCAACACCTTTTCCATGCCCTCGATTAATAAATCCAAAGCTCGATCCAAAAGGGCAAGTAGGATTTCTTGTTTGCTGTTGACATGATGATAGAGGCTGGCTTTTTGAAGCTTTACCGCATCGGCGATCTCTTGCATTGAAGTGGCATGATAGCCCTTTTGACGGAAGATTTGAGCAGCAGCTTCGAGGATTTCATCACGGGTCATAAAGGTTGCCTACCGACCGTTCGGTAGTTTAAGCATAGCAAATTTTAATCCGCTTGTCAAGTTAATGTCCGATGAGAAAAGAAACGTTAATCCGATTTTTTCAATATCAGCATGGGATCAATAGCCACAAATTCCCCTGAGGTCCTCCACCATAGGTACGTCTGACGCTCTTCTGGAGTGGCATCAGCAAGGTAATATGCCATGCTGGAGAAGACTTGAGCTGATTTACCAATCCTCACTTCTAAATGAAGATGGGCAACTCCTGCATTTCCCGACATGCCGACGGTTCCAATCGCTTGACAACCAGCGATCATCTCCCCAATCTTTTTCGGATAGCGCTCATTCAAGTGAGCATACAGAATATATAGCGATTTGTCTTCCCCGATTTCCAGGCGCTCTCTTACCCAAACGGGGAGTAGCTCATGGGTTGTCTCGACAATCACAACATTACCGTAAGGGAATCGATCTTCTATAGATGCAGCAATCCTTCCACTAATGACAGCTTGCACCGTCTCGTCTGCTATCGAAGCACGCCCGAATTTACGATAGTACGCAAAATCTACTCCTTGATGGCGCCCGTCCTGTCCCTGAGGGGGTGGATGAAAACCATCCGAGATGATCTCGGTCAACGCCTCGAGTGTCGTTGAGGCAAGCGGTGAGCAAATTTCAATTTCCGGTAAAGGTGTGGCGGTTTTTAGATCTTTGGTTGGTAGGGGTGTAGTAGTTAGGGTTGGATAGACTATCGAAGCTTGGTTTGAAATTGTCGCGGTAAAAGGGGGATCATTCCAAGTCGAAATGGGAGATGAAACCAACTCAGCCGCTCCTTTCCTAGGTTGAAGAGCACACGATGATAAGAGGTTCATCACAAGGGCAAAATAAAACCCTTTGCGAATGAGTGAAGAAGATAAAAACGAGTGTCCAAACCGGATAAGAATCATGAATCCCTTTCTGCTTCAAGTCAAAATCTTATCACACCCTTTACGAGTCAACAAATTTTTATTTTGCGCTTGTCAGAAAAGCTCTCCTGCGCTATAATGCGAAATGCAATCGGGGCGTGGCGCAGACCGGCTAGCGCGCTTGCATGGGGTGCAAGAGGCCCTGGGTTCAAATCCCAGCGCCCCGACTGAAATCCCCCAGTTTCAGTTTGCTTTGAACACTCTAAAAGACGATGTCTCCATCTCACCTAAAGCGAGATGGTTTTGTTTTAATTATCCTTTTTTCCCCATTTCACATCACCCCCTCCGATAAGATTAGTCCGGCAAGTCTCTGAATGTGCTCTAGTCTATCCCCTTCATTGGTCTTCGTATAGCATAAGACAATCAGGGGATCAAGACTCACTCAGTGTCGCCTTTATCCCCTTAGCCATTACTAAAAGATGATTTGGTTATACAAATTCTGATACAACTAGTTTATTGCAAATCGTTCTTAATCATCTTCCTCGTCTTCAAGGACGTTGAAGCCGATTTTCACGGTTACCTGCCATTGACCAACATGATCTTCGTCGATGCGACCGCGAATCTCAACCACTTCCAACCACTTCATCTCGCGCACCGTTTTTGCTGCTCTTTTGACAGCATTTTGGACGGCATCATCGATGCTCAGGGGGGAAGTTCCCGTTAGTTCGATCATTTTGTATACCGGATTGGACATCTTAACTCCTCTCTATCTTCAATAAACATCTCTATTCAAATTTTACCCGAAAATGAATCAATCGAGTTGAACAAATTTATGAATAGTAGAACCGAATATCATAAAAAATGCAGATGCCCGGGTGAGGGGGGCACCCGGACATCTGCTCTTATAATATAGCATAAACTTTAGAAAAAATCAATAGGAAAACTTATAAATTTTCTCATCCATTTTTTCCTTGTGTAAAATGACACTTGTTGGTAAAATTCAAATTTGAATTATCCCAACATGTTTATCATATCCAAAATTGGGAACGAAATTCTTTTTTTAAGCACAAAAAAAGAAGGAAAGGAGGTGCAAGGAAATTAATCACAAACCGCCCGCTCACTTTCAACCATTATCATCAAACAATCTAAATTATCCTTGGAGGAGCTTGAAGATGTCAAAAAGATTTCTATTTATCCTTAGCATTCTTATAGCCTTAAGCCTAACTTTAGGCGCATGTGCTCAACCGAAGCCACAGACGATCAAAGTTGCCATCCTTGCGCCCCTAAGCGGTGCAGTGCCGACCTTTGGTGTATCTACTCGCGATGGTGCTTTACTTGCCATCAAAGAGTGGAATGCGAAGGGCGGTGTTCTGGGCAGCCAAATCGAAGCCATTGTGGAAGACAGCCAATGTGAAGCCGACCCAGCAGTGAACGCGGCAAACAAAGTCATCAACCAAGATGGTGTCAAATATATCGTTGGCGAGGTATGTTCAAAGGCTTCGATCCCGGTTTCCGAAATTGCTGAAGAAAAGGGCGTAGTACAGATTAGCCCGACCTCAACCAATCCCAATGTCACCCTGAAGTCCGATGGCAGCACAAAGCAATATGTGTTCCGCGCTTGCTTCATCGACCCCTTCCAAGGCTTGGTCGGTGCATCGTTTGCTTATAACGATCTCGGTGCACGAACTGCCTTCATCATCCTCGATCAAGGTAATGATTACGTGCGCGGCTTAGCTGAAAACTTCGAGAAAGCCTTCACCGAAAAAGGTGGTCAGATTGTAGGCAAAGAGACTTATACTTCGCAGGACTCTGACTTTTCGGCAATTCTAGCTAAAGTGGCAGAGGCAAAACCCGACGTCGTCTACCTCCCAGACTACTACAACATCGTCAACTTGGTTACTGCCCAAGCAAAAGAAAAAGGTATTACCGCAACCTTCCTCGGTGGTGATGGTTGGGACTCTGCTGAATTAGATCGTGCTGCAGCAGACGGTGGTTACTATACCAACCACTACTCCGATCAGGATACTCGCCCGATTGTGCAAGATTGGGTGAAAAACTATCAAGCTGAATACGGTTCTGTACCGGATGCTCTAGCAACCCTCGCCTATGACGCAGCCAATCTGCTACTGGCAGCCATCCAAAACGCCGGAGCTAACGATCCTGCCAAGGTGAAAGATGCTATGGCAAACATCAAATGGGAAGCGGTATCGGGGACCATCACCTTTGACCAATACCACAACCCTATCAAATCTGCGGTGATCTTGCAAGTCAAAGACGGTCAGATTGTTTACGTGACCACCGTAGCTCCATAAATTGATGTCTTGTATGGGGGGCGAAGTTTCGCCCCCCAATCCTGTCTGTCAGGAAAAGCACAATGAACAATGATCAACAGACCTTTCTGCAACGTATCATCAAGGGGAAATGGATCGGAAAAGGCTTCTTAGCACTAGTAGCGATAGCAACGATTTGGTGGGTGGGGGGAAAAGCCCTAGAAAGCCCTTCATTGTTTTATCAACAGATTATTAACGGCTTTCAATTAGGTTTCGTTTATGCACTCATTGCTTTGGGATACACGATGGTATACGGGATTGTGCGTTTGATTAACTTTGCCCACGGCGATGTATTTATGTTTGGGGCATTTGTCAGTTATTTCGCCGTTGGGCTCTTCCAACTGCATCTATGGCCGTTGAGCGTTTTTCCGACAATCTCCCCGACCCTTGCCATCGTCATCGGGACAATCACCGTTATTCTTCTTTCAATGGTCTCGTGCGCAATTTTAGCTGTTACCATTGAGAAAATCGCCTACAAACCCTTGCGCGATGCACCCAGAATTTCAGCCTTAATTACTGCAATTGGTGTCTCATTTTTCTTAGAGTACTTTGGCGCATTACCTTTCGTTTTTACGCCGAATTTCATTACCTATAAGCGTCCCTTCAACATCGTGACGTGGTACATCAAAGATGGTATTCATCGTTTAGAAGCCGGCTCCGAAGTTCCGGCGGGGAGTGTCACTTTCTCGAACATCCTGATCATTATTATCTTGGTCTCAATTCTATTAGTTGTTGGTCTGAATTATATTGTTCTAAGAACGAAAATCGGTAAGGCAATGCGCGCCACTGCCTATGATAAACCCACCTCTCGCCTGATGGGAATCAATGTCGATGGAGTTATCTCAACTACTTTCGCGATTGGTGCTTCCTTAGCAGGGGCGGCTGGTGTTCTATATGCGACGGCGTATGGTCAGGTTGTCTTTTGGATGGGGCTCATTCCAGGTCTGAAAGCCTTTATTGCTGCTGTTTTAGGAGGTATCGGCAGCATTCCGGGAGCTTTTGTCGGAGCTTTGATTATGGGGCAAGCTGAAGTGCTATCCGCCGGATACATCTCTACCCCGATGCGCGATGCGGTTGCCTTCACGATTCTGATTCTCGTCTTGCTCATCCGACCCACCGGTATCTTCGGTGAACCTGAGCGAGAGAAAGCTTAAGGCAGGAGGCACACCATGAAATTCGATCGACACACGCTCGGTTTTTGGATTGTGCTCATCGGCCTGATCATCTTGGTTCAGGTTCTAGTTAGCGCAGGAATCTTGAGCCCATTTTGGGAAACTTTGCTCAAGATCGGCGCAGTGATGTCTATCGTCAGTCTTGGCTTGAACCTGATCTACGGCTTCAATGGCCAATTCTCGTTAGGACAATGGGGATTCTATGCCATTGGCGCCTATGCGGCAGCCGACGTAACCTACCGCTGGACCCAAATGAATAACGCTTCAGGTCTGATGATTCTACTATTAGTGGTTGTACTGGTTGGGATTGCATTTTTCCTAACAGCGAAGCTCGTCTCTCGCTTGCGAGGAATTGATCCCCTCTCGGCTTTTGCGTTATATATCGTCTCGGTGTTAATCGCTGCAGTGATCGGCATTCAGATTGGTAGGGCATTGATTGAGCCAGTTACTCAAATCTTAGCCGCCCTGCCCCCAAGTCTATCCCTTCAAATCGTTTACATCATCGCCGTGTTGCTCGGAGGCTTTTTAGCTGCCGAGGTGAGCTATCTGTTCGGTTTACCCGTTTTGACCTTAGGGTCAGATTACTTTGGTATCGCCACCTTAGGCTTCACGATCATCGTCAAAGTCCTGCTGGATAACTCGGACACCCTTCTCGGTTTTGAAGAAATGAAAGGCGCCCGTGGAATGGTGGGCATTCCTAAGACCACTTCATGGTTATGGGTTGCCCTGTTTTTGATTTTGGTCATTATCGTTATCCGTAATTTGCTTCACTCTAGCCATGGCCGAGCGATTATCTCCGTCCGCGAAGACGAAATCGCCGCCAAAGCCATGGGTATCGATGTAGGGCAGCAAAAAACCATTGCCTTTGTGTTGGGCAGTTTCCTAGCCGGTTTGGCGGGCGGTTTATATGCCCACATCAACGGTTTCCTACACCCCAACACCTTCAATTTCATCAAGTCATTCGACCTCATGATCATCGTTGTATTCGGCGGTTTGGGGAGCGTATCCGGAACAATAGTCGCCGCATTTACTTGGGCATTGGTACTAGAAGGTTTCCTGCGCATCTTACTTCCCACAGGCTTCGAGACATGGCGGTTTGTTGTATACCCACTACTTCTTTTAGTGATGATGCTCTTAAGACCACAAGGACTCTTCGGTGGCTTTGAGTTTCCCTACCTACGTCAACTGTTACCCAAACCCTATATGCCCAAGACTGAGGAACAGATTGCCCTCGTCCACGCCGTAGAAGAAGCCTCTGAAGGAGATTAGGTGATGACAACCATAACATCCACCACCTCTTCGATCGAGACAAAAAATCCCAATGGCAAACCGTTGTTAGAAGTTCAGGGGCTTACCAAAGAATTTGGTGGGCTGAAAGCGGTAAGTAATTTTGATATTTCTATCCACAAAGGTGAATTGGTGGGTTTGATCGGCCCTAATGGCGCCGGAAAAACCACCGTATTCAACTTGATCACCGGCATCTACGGGGCAACGGAAGGTTCGATTAAGTACAAAGGCACCCAATTAATCGGCATGCAACCCCATGAGATTACCCGCTTGGGGATAGCTCGAACCTTCCAGAACATCCGTCTCTTTCCAACCTTAACGGTCTTGGATAATGTTCGCATTGCTTATCATACCCACGCTGGCTATGGGATGTTTGACGCCATCACCCACAACAGCCACTATCAAAAAGCAGAAAAAGAATTGACCGAAAAAACTCAGGAATTCCTCAGCGTCTTCAACCTGCACACTCGCCAAGGAGAAATCGCCAAAAACCTGCCCTACGGTGAGCAACGACGCCTCGAAATTGCCCGTGCGCTGGCTGCCTCGCCAGAACTACTCCTACTAGATGAACCGGCTGCCGGCATGAATCCCAAGGAAGTAGCTTCCTTGATGAACTTAATTCACTTCATACGCGAGCGCTTCAATTTGACCATTTTGCTGATTGAACATCAGATGCGCGTTGTGATGGGAATTTGTGAACGAATCACGGTGATGGACTTTGGTGAAGTAATTGCCCGAGGGACACCGCAAGAGATCCAAAACAACGAAAAAGTGATTGAAGCCTATTTGGGTCGGGGTGCCACCGCCTTATCACAGAGACTCCAGGAGAAACGCAGCAATGTTACTGGAAGTTAAAGACCTCAATGTGTACTATGGCGCTATTCACGCCCTGCAAGGAATCAGTTTTCATTTGAATGAAGGCGAAATTGTTACCCTAATTGGGGCAAACGGCGCCGGTAAATCAACCACCCTAAACACCATCTCCGGGATTCTACGTCCACGCCAAGGGCAAGTGTTATTTAAAGGACAAGACATCACCTTTACGCCTGCTGAAGAGATTGTTCGATTAGGGGTATGCCAATCACCTGAAGGAAGAAAAATCTTCGCCACGCTCACCGTCATGGAAAATCTTGAAATGGGAGCCTATACACAGACCGACAAACAAGAGATACAGAAAAACCTAGAGCGGGTTTTTCGGAGCTTTCCTCGTCTAAAAGAACGCCAAAATCAACTCGGTGGTACACTATCCGGCGGCGAGCAACAAATGTTGGCAATTGGTCGCGCTCTGATGTCAAGACCTCAACTCCTGCTATTAGACGAGCCATCCATGGGACTTTCCCCCATCTTGGTGGAAGAGATCTTTAACATCATTCAAGAAATCAACGCTCAAGGGACCAGCATTCTACTGGTCGAACAGAATGCGCAAATGGCTCTCTCGGTTGCCCATCGAGGATATGTGCTCGAGACAGGCAAAATCGTCATGGAAGGGCCCTCAAACGAGTTACTCAACAACCCCATGGTGGCGAAGGCTTATCTAGGAGCTCATTAATCGGATCGACTTGGCTATTCTAAATACCAAACGAGCTGTCGCTTTTTGGGACAGCTCGTTTTTTTATTTCACTTCTATTCAGAGAGATGAATCGCTTACTTAGGCTTGCCCTGAACTCGTATCCTCCACCAACCTCTTTAGGACAAGATCAAGATACTCCATATGCCCATCAACTTGAAGAATCACCCCACTCTCCTTAGCTGCATCCCTTGCTCCAACGGTAACGTTTCCACCAGCAGCCAGCGGCAGCGCTAGCAGTCCGGCTTTACGCAACCAGCCTGCCCGGCGCCGAGCACGCTCAACATCTTCACGATCTACCACCGAAGAAACCTCTATCGCAAGCCACACTTCGGGACGGATGCCATCGGCAGAGAGTGGGTGACGTAGTTGCCCACGCACGACTAAATCAAGCAATAATAGATCGCTGATCTGCTCTTCAGTAAGTTGTCCCTCGACCATTAACTCCAGCTCAGCCAAGTCTACCGTTTGGGCTTGACGGATCAGAACTCCGAAGTAGGAGGCTGCTTTGTTGCGGTACTTGATCTCCAATAAGTCGCCGGACATTTGCCCAACCCGATCGGTTAGACGCTGAACTTGCTGCTCGGTGCGCCGCTGTGCTTCGGCAAGCTCTTCTACCCGCTGCTCGGTGCGCTTCTGGGCTTCGGCTAGCTCTTCTACCCGCTGCTCGGTGCGCTTCTGTGCTTCGGCTAGCTCTTCTACCCGCTGCTCGGTGCGCCGCTGTGCTTCGGCTAGCTCTTCTACCCGCTGCTCGGTGCGCTTCTGTGCTTCGGCTAGCTCTTCTACTCGCTGCT
>FWPU01002542.1_pt1 | contig 42058 bp, 36 predicted proteins | sample 2228361 | NCBI WGS metagenome assembly FWPU01 (sample SAMEA103939777, study PRJEB20133) | metagenome | reverse complement strand
CCGAACGCAGGCGACTACCATGAGCGGTCGGTTGTTTACAGAAATGGGCGCAGAGTTCATGGGTGTAGCGTACCCGCCGCGGGCGCGCCGGAGCGTAGAAGCGCCTACAATTTCCTACTGCTCCAGCCAGCTATCGAGGCCAATGTCAAGGGCACGCGCGGAGTGGGTCAGCGCGCCGACGGAGATGAAGTCGACGCCGGTCTCGGCGACAGCCCGCACCGTCTCCAGGGTGATCCCGCCCGACGCCTCGCTGCGCGCCCGCCCGGCGATGGCCGCCACCGCCCGACGCAGGGTCGCGAGGTCCATGTTGTCGAGCATGACGATGTCGGCGCCAGCGTCGGCGGCGCGGCGCGCGTCTTCGACGCTCTCGACCTCGACCTCGACGCGCACCGTCGGCCCTACCGCCTGGCGCGCGCGACGCACCGCGGTCGCCAGGTCGATCCCCTGCGTCGCCAGGACCGCCAGATGGTTGTCCTTGATCAGCACGGCATCAGCCAGGCAGAAACGGTGATTGACGCCGCCGCCCATGCGCACAGCATACTTCTCCAGCGCGCGCAGTCCCGGCGTCGTCTTGCGCGTGTCGAGGATGCGCGTGGGCAGCCCCGCCAGCGCGGCCACATAGCGCGCGGTCAACGTGGCGATGCCGCTCAATCGCTGCAACAGATTGAGCGCCACGCGCTCACCAGCCAGGATGGCGTGGGCGTCGCTGACCACCTCGGCCAGGATTTGCCCCGCGACGATGGGCGCGCCGTCCTCGGTCTTCAGCGTCACCGTGACGGCGGGCGAGAGTTGGCGGAACACTTCCGCGAAGAGCGGCAGGCCAGCCACGATGCCCGCCTCGCGCGTGCGCGCCCGCGCGCGCAAGAGGACGCCCGACGGGATCAACGACTGCGTCGTGAGGTCGCCCCAGCCCAGGTCTTCGGCCAGGGCCTGCGCCACGATCTGTTGCCAGGCCAGGGGGATGTTCATGGAGGCTCCCGACGCGATGGGCGAGTTAGGGCCGCGCGCAGGCGGGATCGCGCCTGTCAGCCAGCGCAATCGCGGGCTGGGGCAACGCGGCGGTCGGCAGAAGATGGTGCAGCGGATACGCCAGCGCGACGCCGGCCCGCCGCGACCACAGCAGATGGGCCTGCCAGGCGTCATCGGGCTGCGGATAGTCAACGCGATAGTGGGCGCCGCGGCTCTCCCAGCGCAGCCACGCTGCGCGCGCCATCAGCCCGGCGACGAGCGTCACGTGCTCGCGCTGCACGGATTCGGGGGTGGCGCGCGTCGCCGGCGCGGACGCGCGCAAGGAATCGAGCCACGCGGCCATCGCAGACAGGCCCTCCGCGCAACGCGCCAGCCCCACCTCGGCCGTCAAGCGTCGCTGGAGCGCGGCCAGGCCCTCGTCCGGCCAGCCTGTCGCGCGCCCTTGCGCCGCGCGCGGCGGCTCCGGCGCGGGCAGGCCGACCTCTGCGCTGTATTCGACGGCGGCGGTGGCCGCGCGCGCGCCGTAGACCAGGCATTCGAGCAACGAATTGCTGGCCAGGCGGTTGGCGCCGTGGACGCCGGTGCAGGCGCATTCCCCCGCCGCGTAGAGGCCAGGCACATCAGTAGCCCCCCACAGGTCGGTGCGCACGCCGCCCATCATGTAGTGGGCGGCCGGCGCAACTGGGATCGGGGCCTCGGCGGGATCGATCCCCTCCTCGCGACAGCGCTGATAGATCGTCGGGAAGCGGGCGGCCAGGAAGGAGCCGCCCAAATGGCGCACATCGAGCCAGACGTTAGGCTCGCCCGTGCGCGCCATCTCCCAATGGATCGCGCGCGCGACGACATCGCGGGGGGCCAGCTCCCCACGAGGATCGTAGTCGGGCATAAAGCGCCCGCGTCGACTGAGCAGCCGTCCCCCCTCGCCGCGCACCGCCTCGCTGATCAGGAAGGCGCCGTCGCGCGTGGGCATGACGGTGGGGTGGAATTGCACGAACTCGACGTCGGCTACGGTCGCGCCGGCGCGGTAAGCCAGAGCGATCCCCTCTCCCAGCGCGCCCTTCGGGTTGCTGGTGCGCGCGAAGAGGGCGCCCGCACCGCCAGTGGCCAGGATGGTCGCGCGCGCATGGAACAGATGCAGCGTCCCCGTCTGATCCAGCGCCCACACGCCGACGCACGCCCCATCGGCCAGCGCCAGCGCCGCCGCGTAGAAGCCGGTGTACCAGATGACATTGGGGAGCGCGACCACGGCGCGCGCCAGCGTCTCGGAGAGGGCGCGGCCGGTGAGATCGCCAACGTGCAGGATGCGCCGCCGACTGTGACCCGCCTCCAGGCCGAGCGCCAGCTCGCCATCGGCGCGGTCGAAGGGCATGCCCAGCGCCAGCAGCTCGCGCAGGCGCGCCGGCCCTTCCTCCGTAAGGACGCGCACCGCCTCCGCGTCGGCGATGCCGCCCGTCACCTGCAAGGTGTCGGCGGCCTGTAGCTCCGGCGCGTCGTCGGCGCCGACGGCGATGGCGATGCCGCCCTGGGCGTGGGCAGTGTTGCTGTCCGAAGGGGGCGCTTTGGCCAGCAGCGCCACGCGCACGCCGGGAGCGCAGGAGGCGTGCAAAGCAGCCATCAGCCCCGCCGCCCCGCCGCCAACGATCAGCACATCCGCGCGCTGGACTTGTTCGGGGCGATCAGACAACCCGGGAACATACGCATCGGCTTGCAGGCGACTCATCTCTGGCATAACACCCCCTCAGGCGATGGCGAGCATACGTTCGATGGGCAGGCGGGCGCGCTCGGCGATCTCCGCGGGCACCGTGACCTGATGCTGCAGGAAGCGCAGGCTATCCAGGACCTTGGGCAGCGTGATCTTCTTCATGTAGCGGCACACCGTCTCCTCGCTCGTAGGATAGAAGGCCTTCTCCGGCGCCAGCTTGTGCATACGATGCAGGACGCCGACCTCGGTAGCGACCACGAACTCCGGCGCAGGCGACTGGCTGACGTGGCGGATCATCGCCTCCGTCGAGAAGATGTGGGTGCCGTCGCTGGGCAGATCGCCATGGGCCAGGGCGTCGAGGGTCGGCGAGACGCAACCGCATTCGGGATGGATCAAGAGCTCGGCGCGCGGGTGGGCAGCGCGCAACTGGATGATGTCATTGGCGTGGATGGCCGCATGCACATGGCACTCCCCCATCCAGATGTGCAGACGTCGGCCCGTGACCTGTTCCAGATAGCTGCCCAGGAAGAGGTCGGGCAGGAAGAGGATCTCACGATCGGGCGGGATGGCCTCGATGACGCGGCGCGCGTTGCCCGACGTGCAGCAATAATCGCTCTCGGCCTTGACGGCGGCGGTTGTGTTGACGTAGGAGACGACCACCGCGCCCGGATGCCGCGCCTTCCAGGCGCGCAACTGCTCGACCGTGATGCTATCCGCCAGCGAACAGCCGGCTTCCAGGTCGGGAAGGAGTACGGTCTTGTCCGGACAGAGGATGGCGGCTGTTTCGGCCATAAAGTGGACGCCGCAGAAAACGATCACATCGGCGTCGGTGCGGCTGGCCGCCTGCGACAATCCCAGCGAATCCCCGACATAGTCGGCGATATCCTGAACCTCCGGGCGCTGGTAATTGTGCGCCAGCAGGACGGCGTTGCGTTCGCGCTTGAGGGTCTGGATCTCCTCGATCAGTTGCGCCTGCGTAGCCACATTGACATCCATTGAAGGTCAACTCCTTAGGCAGATCAAAGTTACTCCATCAGATAGCCTGCCTGGCGCAGAGCCGCGCGGGCGGCCACCAGGCGCGCAGGCTCCTCCGCCTCCAGGGTGTGCAAATGCACGCCGTCGGTCAGCTCGCTGAGGAGCCGGGCCTTGGTAGCGCGCAGCCTGTCCATGAAGGCATACACGTCGGCGCGGGTGCGGTGCATGAGTTGGCCGGTCACCTCGCCATAGATGGGATGTTCGACGATGACGTTGACGACGGTGACGCCCGCATCGACGAGGCGCAACAGCTCGTCCTCTGTCTGCTCTGGCATATGGCGCACGGCGACGATCGCCTGCGCGCGCGGCGCGCCCGTCGGCGCGAGCCACAAATAGCCCTGGGCCGTCGCCAGGATCGGATATCCCGCCGCGCGCAGGACGCTCATGTCCTGGACGATCACCTGGCGGCTGACGCCGAATTGCTGCGCCAGCGCGCCGCCCGCGATCGGCTGGTGAGCTGCCTGCAGATATTGGACGATCGCGCGTCGTCGCTCCTGAGTGTCCATGTCCCGCCTCTCGCCACGAAGTCAGGAGCGAGTATAGCGCCCTTCATCTGTCTTGTCAAGTGTAAAGATGCTTATGTCACCCGTTCATTCCAATACACATGCACCTGCCACTTCTCGGCGCCGTGCAGCGGCTTGCCGACGATGTCGAGGACGCCGCGATTGCCCATATCGGCCAGCACGCCGTCGTGGATGCCAGTCCCTTCGTCGAGGACGTGCGGCGTGAAGCGCCCTCCGCCCTCGTTCGCGAAGACCATCAGGCGTGGGGCGCGCAGCACATAATTGTCCGTGGCACGATCGGCCACCCCCACCTCGCCTACCAGGATGTCGAGCCGGCCGTTGCCGCAGAGATCGGCCAACTGCAGCGTATGCGGATCGAGCAACCCTTCTGCCAGCACATGTTCCTGCCACAGATCATACACATCTGCGCCGGGCTTGAACCAGGCGAGCTTGCCCCCTTGCGCCTTGCCGTACACGCACGCATCCCCCTCCGCCAGGACGATCTCGGAGCGCCCGTCGCCGTCCAGGTCGCCGACGGCGATCTTGGTCGTGATGTAACCGACCGCGAATTTGTGGGCCTCCCAGGATCGTCCCGTGTGCTTGTACCAGCGCGTGCCACATATCAACTCGGGGCGGCCGTCGCCGTCTACATCGCCGGCGGCCAGCCCCTCTTCGGGCTGCACCCCTTCCGGGCGATAGGGGTTCGCCTCGGTCTGCCCATCGGCGATCCTCTCCAATCCCGGCCAGGGGCTGACGGTTGGATCCGCAGGCAGGGGGACGCGATAGATGGCCGTGCCGCCGTGCTGGTTCGTGAAGAAGAGCGACGGCGCGCCCTCGCCCGTCACATCGGCGATGAGGGTGTCGTGAAACTGGCCGTGGCCGGTCCTGGCGATCAGCCGCCGTGGCCAGCGCGCGCCGGGGACGCCGGGGTTCTCCCACCACCAGATCTCATCAGCGCGCCAGTCGCCGCCGTTGATGATATCGAGCCGCCCGTTCCTCGTGAGATCCACCAGCGACCCGCCGCATTCCATCCGTTCGACCTCATCGATCCGATGAACGGGCCACGGCCGGGTTGCGCCCCAGTTCTCGATCCACACGAGGGCGCCGTTGCGGCCCGCGATCACGATGTCGAGCCGACCGTCGCCGTCGATGTCGCCCACCGCCGAGAAGGTGTTCATGGCGCCAGGCGGCGCATCGTTGACGACCTCGGCCACAGCAGTCTTCAGGAACCGTAGAGAACACATCGCAGACTCCTCCTGGGATGGCTTCATGTGCGCAGAACGAGATATGCTATACTCCCGCAATGATGATCTGTCCAGCCAGCAGCTCTCCTCCCGTGATCGTGGTCGGCGCGGGCGCGGCCGGCCTGATGGCTGCGATCTTCGCCGCGCGCGGGCCGCGCCCGGTCCTGGCGTTGGAGGGGAACCAACGCCCTGGTCAGAAGATCCTGATCAGCGGCGGCGGGCGTTGCAACGTGTTGCCCGCGCAGGCCTCCGCCGCCGATTTCATCAGCGATGGATCGCCCCACACGCTGCGCAAGATCCTCAGCGCCTGGCCGCTGGCCGACGTCCGCCGCTTCTTCGAGGAAGAGCTGGGCGTCCCTCTGCGCCTGGAACGCGGGACGGGCAAGTTGTTCCCGGCAGCCGATCGCGCCCGCGTCGTGCTCGACGCGTTGCTGGCGGCCTTTGCGCGGCGCGGCGGGACCTTGCGGACAGATGCGCGCGTGGTCGGCCTGACGCCGGTCGTCGGCAATGGGCCAGCAGCGTTGTGGCGGGTGCACCTCGCCTCGGGGGAGACGCTCGTCGCCGCCGCGGTGATCCTGGCCACTGGCGGGCTATCTGTGCCCAAGACCGGCTCGGACGGGACTGGATTGCGCATCGCGCAGGCGCTGGGACACACGCTCGTCCCGCCTTATCCCGCCCTGACGCCATTGACGACCGATCGCACGGCGCATCATGCCCTGGCGGGCATTTCCTTGCCTGTGATGCTCACTGCTTCCTGGCCGGGGAGCAGGCGTCGTTTCCAGGCGCAGGGCGGTTTTCTCTTCACCCATCGCGGCTACAGCGGCCCGGCCGTGCTCAACCTCTCGCATGTGGCGACGCGTTCGCTGTTGACGCCTGGCCCTCGCGCAACGATCTGGGTGCAATGGGCCGCGCGCGACGCCGACGAGTGGGACGCCCTGCTGCGCGCGCAGCGCGGCCCATTGCTCCCCCTTCTGCGCGAGGTCTTGCCAGAACGTTTGGCGCAGCAGTTGCTGAGCGAGGCGGGACTGTTGGAGGTCAAAGGCGCGCAGCTCCGCCGCGAGGACCGCGCGCGGCTGGTTCAGATGCTCACCCACTACGAGTTGCCATGGACCGGACATGAGGGATACAAGAGGGCCGAGGTCACCGGCGGCGGCATTCCCTTGCACGAAGTGAACCCCCTCACGATGGAGAGCCGCTGCGCGCCGGGGGTCTACCTGTGCGGCGAGATGCTCGACGCCTGGGGCCCGATCGGGGGATACAATTTCCTGTGGGCCTGGGTCACCGGACGTCAGGCGGGGATGGCCTGCGCATGCCCTACGTGAGTTCTGTCAAAGCTCCGTTATTCCGCCGATAAACGGTAGCCTCGCCTGTCTCGTTCCCACGCTCCCGCGTGGGAACGGCGCCTCCGCCGCTCCGCGGCCTTCATGCAGAACGAGCGCCCCTCCTCGGACGCGGAGCGTCGCCGCGAAGCGCACCCACGCAGGAGCGTGGGTGCGAGACCCCGCCTCCAGGCGCGAGACCCTGCCTCGCTATGCTCACCCCCCCAGATACTCCATCGTTGCCTCGACCAGGATAGCGACCCCCAACGGCAACGCCTCCTCGTCGAAGTCGAAGCGCGGGCTATGATGTGGGTGAACCAGCCCGCGGGCCGGGTTCTGAGAGCCGAGCAGGCAATAGCAGCCGGGCACGCGCGTGAGGAACTCCGCCATGTCCTCCGACCCCATCACCGGCTGGCCAGGACCGACGGCGCCCTCTCCCAGCACGCGCCGCGCTGCCCGCTCGACGAGCGCAGCGACCTCGGGCGCGTTGACCACCGCCGGCGACGCGCGCTCAAGCTCCAGCTCATACGTGGCGCCGAACGTCGCCGTGACCCCACTCACCACCTGACGCAGCCGTTCTACCATCAACTCCATCACCCGATCGTCGAACGCGCGCAGGGTGCCGGTCAGCTCGGCGCGCTCGGCGATGATATTGAACGCCTCGCCGCTGTGCAACGTGCCCACGCTCAACACCGCCGTCTGGATGGGATCGACGTTGCGGCTGACGATCGTCTGCAACGCGACGACCAGATGGGCCGCGACCAGCAGCGCGTCCACGGTCTGATGAGGCAGCGCGCCGTGGCCGCCGCGCCCCTGCACCGTCAACCGAAAATGGGTCGCCGCCGCCATCAAGGGGCCAGCGCGCACGATAGCCTGGCCGACCGGCAAGACATTCCACAAGTGCAGCCCCAGGGCGATCGCGGGCGTCGGGTCGGCGAGCGCGCCGTCGGCGATCACCGCGCGCGCTCCCCCCTGCGATTCCTCAGCGGGCTGGAACACCAGTTTGACCGCGCCGCGCAGCCGCGCGCGTTCCTGCGCCAGCACAGTCGCGACGCCCAGGCCGATCGCAGTGTGGCCGTCGTGGCCACAGGCGTGCATCTTGCCCGGCTCCTGCGAGGCGTACTCGACGGCGTTGGCCTCCGTGATCGGCAGCGCGTCCATATCGAAGCGCAACAGCACCGTGGGACCGGCCTCGTCCCCCTCCAGGACGCCGACAACGCCCGTGCGGCCAACGCCGGTCCGCACCTCATAGCCCAATCGTTGCAACTGCCCGGCGACGACGCCGGCCGTGCGTCGTTCGGCGAAGGCCAGCTCGGGATGGCGGTGCAGGTCGCGCCGCCAGGCGATCAACTGCTCGCGCAAGGCCTGCGCAGCCGCGCGGTAGTCGGACATGGCTTCGCTCCCCTTATGTCCACAGCTCAGATCGCGGCGGAACAGCCGCCGTCGGCATAGACGACGCTGCCGGTGACCGCGCTCGCCTCATCGGAAGCCAGAAACAGGACGACGTAGCCGATCTCGCGCGTGCTGGCCATCCGCCCCGATGGCTGCTGTCGCTTGATGATCGGATAGAGCTTGTCGACGCCGCCCATCTCCTCCGCCAGGGCGCGGTTGAGCGGCGTATCGACCCAGCCCGGACAGATGCAATTGCAGCGCACGTTCTGCTCAGCGTAAGTCACCGCGATCGACTTCGTCAGCCCGATGATGGCAGCTTTGGAGGTCGTGTAGGCGTCGTACCCTGGCTCGGTCAGCGTGGCCATCACAGACGAAGTGTTAATGATGGAACCGCCCCCCTGTTGGAGCATGTGTGGGATCACCGCCTGGCACATGAGGAACATCGCCTTGACGTTGACGGCCATCACCTCGTCCCAGGTCTCCTCCTTCACGGCCATCAAGTCGCCGTGCGGCATGATCCCGGCGTTGTTGAAGACCACATCGATGCGGCCGAAGCGCTCGAGCGCCGTCGCAACCGCGCGCTGGATCGTGGTCGCCTGCGACACATCGCCGCAGACGCCAACCACGGGAGCGCCCTGCGCGCCGAGCGAGGCGCACACCTCATCCAACCCCGGACCGTTGCGATCCACCAACACGAGCGCGGCGCCATGTTCAGCGAACAGCTCCGCCGTCCCTCGCCCGATGCCGGACGCGGCGCCGGTGATGATGCAGACTTTGTCCTGCAGACGAGACATCGGCCTCTCTCCTGAAGGGTAGTTCTCGAAACAGGGGGATGGATTGCACATGCCGGTTCCGGTCGTCGCGAGCGCCCCGCCACGCCCGACATCTACCGGTAATGCTGCGCCATTTCGGCGTAATGCGGCAACGCCATGATCTCATCGACGAACGCGCGCGCCTGCGCCTCCGAGCGCGACCAATGGTCCATCAGGATGAGCTGTACCAATAGCTCGCGGCTTCCCTGTTGGTAGGCTTCTAATTCCAACTCAACCGGCGCCACACGGTCGCGCAGGGCATGCGCGAGGAGAGAACGCGGCAGGCCGTCGGTCTGAATGCCCTGGATGCCCCGTCGGGAAACGAGGGCGGGGACTTCGACCCCGAAATTATGTGGGATGTCCGGGACAAGGCCGCCCACGTTGAGCAGGTTGACCCCAAAGGCGACGCGTGGGATGTCGCAGGCGATCGACTCGACGATCGGGATCATCCACTCGCCTGACTTCTTGAGAGGGAACACGTCAGTGATGCGCCGGGACGGGTCGGCCGCGACGCGCGCGAACTCGGCCGCGTTGCGATACGATCCGTCGGTGTAGCATCGCCAGCCGCGAGCTGGGTCTTCGTTCCAGGCCCGTTCTGTCTCGGCATCGCTGTGATACCACCAGGGCCACGCTGCGCCGCTCCAATGGCTGGTGTCGCCGATCGGCAGCGCGCCAAAACGCCGGTAGAGGTCGACCACCTTGGGGCTGAGCACGTGATCGACGTCCAACTCGCCAGCCGCTCGCAGCCGCGGGAACTCCTCTTCGATCCAGCGGTCAAGGATGGGGAAAGCATCCTCCCCTTTATGGTAGAACTTCGTCATCCACACGAAGTGATTGACTCCAGGGATCTCGAAGGTGACGGCGTCCGGATCGAGGCCCAATACTTCAGCCACGCGATACACGCCGGAGAACCCATGACACAACCCGATCGTGCGCGCATCTGGATACTTCCTGCCCAGGTAGGTAACGCCGGCCAACACCGGATTGGCGACAAGCAGATGATACGCCTGCGGGCAAAGCTCAAGCATGTCCTCGACGATCGACTCGAAGAGCCGGTACTGATAGAAGTTGACCCAGAACGGCTCATCGTAGAGGACGTGGAAACTGGCCCCCCAGTTGTAACCGTATTTGCGGGCGATCGCCCAGCCTTCCTCCAGGCGGTGGTGCCCTTGTACAAGCGCCGTGTTGATGACGAAATCAGCGCCTTCCAGCGCCTGGCGGCGATCGAGCGTCTTTTCCAGGCGGATCGCAAAGCCAACTTCCGCGGCAAAGCGCTGGCACACCGCATAGGCGGCATCCAGGCGTTCGGGGTTGATGTCCATGAAGCACACCGTGATGCCCGCCAGAGAAGGGGTCAGGCACAGGTCGCGAATCATCGCCAGCGAGAAGCTCCCGCTGCCAGCCCCGATGATGGTGAGTTTCGCGTGCATGGGCCTCCATCCTCGCTATTTTGAGCCTATCCGAAAAACGGCTCTGGCTGGTCTCCGGACCAGCCAGGGTCACGGTCAGGAGACCGCGCCGAAACTTTTCGGATAGGTTTTTACCCCTTCCGCCCGATACCTATGATGCGGACGGACAATGGTAGAGACGTTGCAATGCAATGTCTCTACGGTCACCCTTTTAGTCCAGTGATTACAATTCCTTGAATGAAATAACGCTGTGTGAAGAAGAACACGCCTACAGGGATCAACGTGGAGACGGCGGTCATCGCCATCAGGTATTGGATCTCCACGCTGGTGCGCCCCATGAAGCGCGTCAGCCCCAGGCTGATTGTGAACAGTTGCGGGGAGTTCAGATAGATCAACGGCCCCATGTAGTCGTTCCAGGCCCATGTGAAGGTGAAGATGGCCACCACGACCAGGGCCGGGCGCACCATGGGGAGCAGGATGCGAAAGAGGACGCCGAACCGGCTGCAACCGTCGATGAGGGCGGCGTCATCGTATTCGCGCGGGACCGTCATCATGAACTGGCGTAACAAGAAGATGCTGAAGGCGTCGCCAAAGAAGAGGGGGACCAGGAGCGGACGAAAGGAGTTGACCCACCCCAGCCGGCTGAAGATGATGTACAGAGGGATCATCGTGACCTGCATGGGCAGCATCATCGTGCTCAACACCAGCACGAACAACGCCTCGCGCAGCGGGAACGCGATGCGTGCGAAGGCATAGGCTGCCAGCGTGCTGGATGTGGTCACAGCGACGACCGATACGATGCACACGAAGAAGGTATTGAGATAGTAACGGCCGAAATCTCCCATGCGCCACGCCTCCGGAAAGTTCTCCAGGTGATACTGAGGAGGAATCCAGACCGGAGGCATCCGCCAGATCAACTCCGTCGCTTTGCCCGCCGTGGAGAGCATCCAGGCCCAGGGCATCAGGAAGAGCGCAGCCAGTGGCGTGACGAGCGCGATGAGAATAGCCTGGCGGGCAAGCTCGCGCGCAGCCCGAAAGCGGCGCCAGCGCGCGCGCTGAGCCTTGTGGGCGCTGGTCGAGACCGTGGTTCGTCCGATCGCAGATCTCAACTGGTTGGTCATTTCCTGTATCCTCATCCCTTCTCTCCTCCGGCATAAAAGACCCAACGGTTCGAAGAGCGCACGAAGAGCAACGTGAACGTGATGATGATCCCAAACAATACCCAGGCCACCGCGGAAGCGTAGCCGAAGCGAATTTGTCCAAAGGCCTTACGATAGAGGAACAGCACCATGCTCAACGTGGCGTTGTTCGGCCCCCCCTGCGTCATGATGTACGCTTGCGTGAAGAACTGGAAGGCGCCGATCAGCCCGATGACGGAGTTGAAGAAGATGGTGGGGGTCAGCATCGGCACGGTGATATGCCAGAAGCGACGTAGGCTGCCGGCGCCGTCGATCTGTGCAGCCTCGTACAACTCGGTGGGAATGCCCTGCAATCCCGCCAGGTAGAGCAACATGGTCGAGCCTACGCCCCAGATGCTCATGATGATCAGCGAAGGCAACGCCCAAGCCGAGTCGAAGATCCACTTCGGCCCCGCGATGCCGAACAGCGCCAGGAGGCCGTTCAAAAGCCCCATGCGGGGATTGAAGATCTGCAGCCACAGGACTGACACGGCCACCCCCGAAATCAGGGAAGGCATGTAATAGATCGTACGCCAGAGGCCAAGCCCCACGATCTTTTGGTTGAGCAACATGGCGACTGCCAGGGCGACGACGATGCCCAAGGGGACAGAAGTGAGAGCGTAGATCGCGGTAACCTTCAAGCTCTGCAGGAATAGCTCGTCCGCGAACAGATTACGGAAATTGCTCAACCCGACGAACTGCATCTGGGTGAGGAGATCGGCCTCGAAGAAGCTGAGCGTGAACGAGTACATCATCGGCCCCAACGTGAAAGACAGGAAGCCGATCACCCATGGCAACAGGCACAGGAAGGCCGTAATGAGATCCTGCCTTCTCTGCGTCGGTCGCCGCAGCATCATCACCGTCTCGGACCACACGCTGGATCTCATGAACATACTCCAGGGGGAATCGATCAGAAGAGCACGCTTGAAATGGGCAACCTCGTCGGGCGGGTTTTATCCGTCCGGACGCCGGCTTCATCGGTCACGATCTCTCGCGCCCACGCGGGGCGCAGGCGCGAGAGACAGCGAGGACGCTGATCCGCACCGGATGAAAGCGGATAACACAGCAGCGCGTCTTCGGCGCAGCGCCTCCCCTGCCACGGCGATCAGTGGACCTCGGCCGGGTGATCGGGTCAGCCGCCAGCGCGAGCGTGGGCCTCCTGCTGGGCTTTCGTCACTTTCGGAGCGATCTCTGAGAAGATAGAGACCGGTTCCTTGCCTTCCACCAGGATCGCCTCCATAGCCGGGAGGATCAGCTCCTCGGCGACCTGCTGATAGCGGAAGACGGGGGCGCGCTTGGCGTAGCCCATGTCGATCTGCTCCTGCAACACCTCCAACTTCACCTTCTCCAGCCGCGAGTCGATGTTGCGCAGGATGCTGGCCCACTTGCTGACCTGGCTCAACAAACCGGGAATGCGCCCTGCCACCGACGCGACCTTCTCCTGGTACCATTCGCCAGCCAGGAACTTCATGAACGTCCAGGCCGCGTCCTGGTTGCCGCGCTCGACGACCCCCTTATAAATCACCCACTCATCCGGCACTCCCATGCAGGCACGCCCCTTCGGGCCTTGCGGGATGTGGGCGATATCCCACGATCCCTCCTCCATGCTGTCAGCCAGCGTGAAGAACTGGTCAGCGCTGCGCTCGGCAAAGGCCAGGACCCCAGCGGGCAAGACCCCTGTCCATAGATTGGGCAGGCCGGTCGCTGCCATCTGGTTGGGCTGCGCGAAGCAGTTGACGTCCCACATGCCCCGCCGGATCCACTCCAGCGCCTCTTGCGCTTCCGGCTGATCGAGCATACAGACCATACGCGTCTCTTCATCGCGCACTTGCCCCCCGAACGCCTCCACATAGTAGAAATAGCCCAGGAAGACATCGGGGCGCAGTTGCCCTCCCCAGCGGGTGACGTTGCCACTGTCATCGACCTTCGTCAGCTTCTGAGCTGCCTGGGTGTAGTCATCCACATCCCAGTCCAACGTAGGCTCTGGAACCCCTGCTTCTTCGAAAGCTTTCTTGTTGTAATAGACGCTGGTGATATCGAGGTCCGTCAGCATGCCCATGCGGATATTGCGGAACGGGTCCCACATCTGATCCCAGGCAGACTTGATGTACAACTCATTATGGTTGGGAATATCGGCATCGATGAACGGCTGCAGATCGAGCAGTTGCCCTTTCTCCGACCACGTTTCCAGGTTGGGGGACCATGTGGAGATGATGTCAGGCGCAGTGGCCGCCGCCATCTGCGTCAGGATCTTGTCTTCCCAGCCATCGCCGAGCGGCTCCCAGGTTACCTGGATGCCCGGGTGTTCCGACTGGAACTGAGGGAAGGCCGTCTGCTGGTTCCATTCATCCCACCGTGTCCCCGGCGTGTAGGCGAACCAATCGAACGAGGCGTAGCGCACTTGGGCCTGAGCGGCCGCAGCGGGGGGCGCCTCTTCCGCTTCCATCACTTGAGGCGCCGGCGTGGCCGGCGCTGCGCAGGCAGCGAGGGCAGTCGCGCCCACGGCCACGCTCGACAAGCGCAAGAACTCCCGTCGCGTGATCCTTTCCAGAGTCATTTTCCCTCTCTCCTTTTTCAAAAGATAATGGGGGACCAGAAACCGATCGCTACCGATAGTGCGCGCGCATTCGCTCGTGATAGGGCAGCGCGAGGATGTCGTCCAGGAGCGCACGCGCCTGCTGCCGCGAACGCGACCAGGGGTCCATCAGGATGAGTTGCTCTAACAGCTCCCGACTCCCCTGCTCGTATGCTTCCAGTTCCAGATTCACTGGCGCCACTCGATCATGCTCAATGTAGGCGAGGAGGGCCAGCGGCAGTCCTCCTGTGCGGATGCCTTGCACGCCCCGCCGCGAGACGAGCGCCGGGACCTCCACCTCGAAGTCCGTCGGGACGCCAGGCACATATTCCCCGCGGTTCGGGATATTCACGATGTACACGCGCGGGATGTCGCAGGCGATCGACTCGATAAGGGGCACCATCGACTCGCCCGACATCGCCGGCGCAAATTGGTCGCTCACCCGAATCGACTCATCCGCCGCCCAGCGCGCGATCGCGGCCACCCGCTCAGCCGTATGCCGGAAGTAGCCGTCGAACCAACCGGCCGGATCCTCCTTCCAACGCCTCTCGGTCTCGTCATCGACGTGGTACCACCAGGGCCAGGTCCCGCCGCCAGGATTGCCGGTATCGCCAATGGGGAAGACGCCGAAGCGCCTGTAGAGGTCGATCGCCTTCGGCCCCAGGGGATCGCAAGGGCCGCACGTCTCCCAATAGGTGGGCGCCTGCTCCTCGATCCAGCGATCGATCAGGGGCAACGCGTCCTGCCCCTCGTGATAGAAACGAGTCAGCCACACGAAATGGTTGACGCCAGGGATCTCGAACGTGATCCTCTCCGGGTTCAGCCCCAGCCGGTCGGCCAGATGGTAGACGCCGCGGTAGCCGTGACAAAGGCCGACGAGCCTGTGCTGCGGATATTTACGAGCCAGGAAGGTGACTCCCGCCAGCACGGGGTTGGCGACCAGGAGATGCCAGGCGTTCGGGCAGATCGAAAGCATGTCCTGGACGATCTCTTCGAAGAGAACAAACTGGTAGAAATTGATCCAGAACGCCTCGTCGTGGACGATGTGATAGCTGCCGCCGAAGCGATAGCCGTGCCGCCTGGCGATCTGCCATCCTTCCTGCATCGCGCGGTGGCCGGAGACGAGGGCCGTGTTGATGACGAAATCGGCGCCCGCCAGCGCCTGACGGCGATCGAGCGTCTTGCGCAGCTCGAGGCGGACGCCCAGCTCGGCGGCGTAGCGCTCGCACAGCCGGTGCGCCGCGTCCAGGCGGCCGCGATCGATGTCCATAAACGTGACGACGCTCCCTTCCAGGTTGGGGGTCAGACAGAGGTCGCGGATCAAGCTCAAAGAGAATACGGCGCTGCCAGCTCCGATGATGCTAATATTGACTTTCATGAACAGCCTCCCCCATCACAAGGATATTTTTCATCTCTGGCATCGCGCTTCCCTCAAGCCTGTCCGCTTCTGGAGGGGTTAGACAGGCGTATCGGCCTTCTCCAGAGCTTGCGTGGCCTCGCTTACGAGCTGGTCGAGCGCACGAGTCTGGTCGTCGGCAAGCAGCGGCTGCGCAGGAGCGGCCACGATGCACCGCACAGCCTCGGCGGCGCGCGCCAGCACATCTTTGCCTCCTGCTGCTGTCCACGCCGGCGCGTTCAGGCGGTCGGCCAGGCGTGAATCCCGCAGTTCGGCGCGAAAATGGCGAAGGGTATGATCTTCACCCAGGAAGGAGCCGCCCGGCCCCACGCGGTCGATCACCTCTGCCGCCAGCGTCTCATCGGTGACCGCGATCCCGCGCGCCTGGCGGAAGATGTTACCGTAGATATCGTCGTCGATCACGAGCTGCTCGAGGCTGATGATGCTCTGGGCGGCGATCGCTCCCGCCGCGCCGTTCACATTGGCGCCGCATAGCGCCGCCAGATAGCCGCTGCTCATCTTGTCGATCACAGCCATGGCATCCGGCGTACAACTCTCAGCGCCAAGGCCATTGCAGGCGGTGGGCAGGCCGTAGAAACGGCCGATCTCGACGCAGGCAGCCGCCATCAATCCCACCTCGCAGCCGCCGATGCAGGCCAGGCCAGTGCGCATGTCCATCACCATCGGATGCGCGCTGTGGACGACGGGCGCGCCAGGGCGGTGCAACTGCACGATCGTCAGCGCGGCCAGCATCTCGGCGTTGATCTGCGCGAGCGCGCCCGCCAGCGTCACCGGCGCCGTCACCCCCGCCACCGCCGACGAGTTATAGAAGACGGGGATGCCCACTTCGGCGGCGACCATGGCGGCCTCCACCTGCCCGTAGCTGTAAGTGAGCGGGCTGTTCACCGATGAGAGGACGGCCACGCGCGGCAACCGGTCGGCAGGCTGCACGACCTCGCACAGCCGCTGCGCCCAGCGCATCCCCTCGCCGCTCACCGCCGAGATCATCAGCGGCTTGTCGGTGTAACGCAGCATGGTGTTGAGCGCGCGCACCTCCATCGCCCACGGTGGGCCTTCCTGGTCATAGGCTGAGCCGACGATGTGGATGTCCGACAGAGCGTGCGCGACGCGCGTCCAGGCCGCTGCATCCGCCCGACTGACTGGGCGGCGCGCTTTGGCGCCCGCATCCACGATCCAATTCAGGCCGGTGGAAGTGCGCGCATACAACCCGCCGCCGACGCCCAACAGGCAATCGCTGGCGGCGTCGACCTGGCCGAACAGGGTCACACGGCGCGGCGCCCGCTGCAACGCCTGTTCGACCAACCTTCCTGGAATACGAACCAGCCCATGAGCATCGTCCACAGCAGCGCCATGCCGGCGCAGCAGGTCCTGCGCCGGCGGGTAGTGGACGACGACGCCAGTTCGCTCCAGGATCTGCAGCGACAATTCATGGATGCGGTTGATCTCCGCTGTCGCGAGGATGCGAATCTGCGGCTTCATCCGCTGCCGATTCCCCTCAGGCCACCGTCCCCTTGATCGGTATGGCGACCACCCCCGCCTCCCAGGTGTTCACACGCAGGTTCAACGTATGCTCCCCTGGCGACAACTGCATCCCGGCGACTTTGACCATCGCTGTGGCGCCGGCCGGAAAATACTGGGTCGCGTTAGGGGTGATGTCGACCGCAGAACGCTGCTTCTCACCAAGGACGAAAGTGACCTTATCGAGAGCGATCGCCTGACCGTCGACATCGAGCGCCATGACCCGCGTCAGCGTGCCCGAATCCACCACGTTCCTGAGGGCGAACTCGAACCCGCCCTCGTTGTTCTTGAGGCTGTCCTTGACGAAGATGCGCTCGAGAAGATAATCGGGGACAGAGAACATGGTTGCCTCCTTGTAGAGGATGAGATGATGACGTTTCCCGCTGGCGGAAACGCGCACAAGTTGTCTCGCCGCCGAGGAGACCAATCCGCGCTCCGGCGGACCTCAGCGCCCATGGCTGATAACAGCAATTATACCACAACGAAAGGAATCCCAACATGCGTTTTGCAGAGCTGACAGCCGCCCTGGCCACAGCCGATGTCATCGGCGATACGGCGATCGAGATCAGCGGCCTGACCTACGATTCGCGGCGCGTGTGGCCAGGGGATGTGTTTGTGGCCATGCGCGGCTTTCACAGCGACGGCCACGCCTACATCGGCGAGGCGCTCCGCCGCGGGGCCGTCGCCATCGTCGCCGAAACGCCACGGCCACTGGACGAGACGGTCCCCTGGGCGATGGTCCCCGACACGCGCGTGGCGCTCGCCGCCCTGGCGGCGGCCTTCTACGGCCATCCCGCGCGGCGGCTGTGCGTGGTCGGCGTCACCGGCACCGACGGGAAGACGACGACAACGACGATGATCAGCGAGCTGCTGGAGGCAGCCGGACATCGCACCGGCTTCATGACCACGGTCACCTTCAAAGTCGGCGCGCGCGTCTGGGACAACGACACGCGCCAGTCGACGCCCGAAGCGCCCGAGGTGCAGGCGCTCCTGGCCGACATGGTCGCCGCTGGCTGCGATTACGCTGTGATCGAGAGCACCTCGCATGGGCTGGCGCTGCACCGCCTGGACGGCTGCGAGTTCGACGTGGCTGTCCTCACCAACGTCACCCACGAGCATCTCGATTTCCATCAGACGGTCGAGGCCTATCGCCGCGCCAAGGCGCGCCTGTTCGAGATGTTGGACGAAGGGGCCGACAAGGGGATCGCGAAGACGGCCGTCGTCAACCTGGACGATCCCCATGCTGGCATGTTCATCGCCCGCGCGCCGGGGCCGGTGATCACCTACGCCATCCACGAGCCGCGCGCGCAGGTGCGGGCATCCGCGATCGAGGCGACGCCGGCGGGGCTGACGTTTCGCGTCGAGGCGCCAGGCGAAACGGCGACAGCGCGGCTGCGGCTGGCGGGCAGCTTCAACGTCGCCAACGCGCTGGCCGCCCTGAGCGTGGGGCTATCGCAGGGGGTGCCGCTCGCCGTGGGCGTGGAGGCTCTGGGACGCTTCCGCGGCGTGCGCGGGCGCATGGAGCCGGTCGATTGCGGCCAGCCCTTCACCGTGATCGTCGACTACGCTCACACGCCGGAGGCGTTCGCCAAGGTGATGGGGATCGTCCGCCCCCTCACGCGCGGGCAGCTCATCGCCGTCTTCGGCAGCGCTGGTGAGCGCGACCGTCAGAAGCGGCCGCAACAGGGGGAGATCGCCGGACGCTTCTGCGACCTGGTGATCCTGACCGATGAGGACCCGCGCCTGGAGGACCGCTACGCCATCCTCGACGAGATCGCCGCGGGGGTCGAGCGCGCGGGCAAGCGCGCCGGCCGCGACTACCTCAAGATCGCCGACCGCGCCGAAGCCATCGCGACAGCCATCGCGCGCGCCCGCCCCGGCGATACCGTCCTGCTCCTGGGGAAAGGCCATGAAGGAAGCATCCTGTACGCGAACGAGAAGCGGCCCTGGGATGAGCGGGCGGCGGCTGTGGCCGCCTTGCAGGCGTTGGGCTACGGAGAGCCGCGATGAAACCAGGATTGACCGCAGAGCAGATCGCCGCCGACCTGCGCGCGCTGGGCATCCAGCCCGGCGATGACGTGTTGATGCATTCGTCGTTGAGCAGCCTGGGCTGGGTGGAAGGCGGCGCCGAGACGGTCGTCGACGCGCTGCTGCTGGCCGTGTCGCCGCAAGGGACGGCGCTGACGCCAGCGCTGACCGGCTCTCCAGAGGATGGCCCCCAGCGCCCGCCGCGCCTCGACGTGCGCGCCACGCCCTGCGCGCCCTGGGTCGGGCGCATCCCGGAGGCATTCCGCCGCCAGCCAGAGGCGCGTCGCAGCCGACATCCGACGCACTCGGTCTGCGCCATCGGCGCGCGCGCCGAGCTATATACGACCGGCCACGAACACTGCGCCGTCCCCTGCGGCCCGGGCAGCCCCTACGTGCGCCTGATGGATAGGGGCGGGCGCATTCTGCTTCTCGGCTGCACGCAGGAGAGCAACACCTCGCTGCATGCCCTGGAAGAGCTGGCCGACGCGCCGTACCATCTGCAGCCAGACGTCACCGACGCGGTCGTCATCGATGAAGAAGGGCGGGAGATCATCGTACGTGGGCGGCTCCATCAATGGGGATGGGAGCGCGCCTTCTCGCGCGTCGACGATCTCCTGCGCGCGGAAGGGGCGATGCGCGAGGGCCAGGTCGGAGCGGCGCATGCGCGCCTGATCGACGCCGCCTGCCTGCGCGCGATCGTGCTGCCGCGGCTGCTGGCTGATCCCCTCTATCTGCTCGCCGACGCGGCGCGCGCGGTGTTTGTGGAGCGTTCATCCCGAAGCAACCGCTAAGAACGGCCGGCCTTACACCTTCAACCGGATGACAACATCACAGCGGGGGAACCTCGCAGCCGTCCGGCAAACTGGCCGCCCCTATCCCCGCGCTGGATGCCCGCGCCTCGAAGGCCATCACCCGCACGATGGGCAGGCTCCGGCGAGCGACCTCCACCAGCTCAGGACGGACGACCACCAGGCCCACACGATAGCGCGGTTGGCGCAGCACCGTGAGGGCGCTCGTCCAGCCCTCGCCGCGCACAAGCTCCAGGGGGCCAAGCTCGTCCACGATGAGGAGATCGCAAGGCAGACAGGTTGCCAGGACCTGGTTGCCCCACGCGAAGCCAGAGGGATCGAAGAGCCAGTTGCCGAAAGCAAGAGAGAAGCCTTCCTCCCGCGCAGCGCTGGCGAGGCCCGGCGCGGTGTGGGCGCGCGCGAGGGGGTGCGTTTCGCCGGTGCGCAGGGCCTGGGCGAGGACGCCCGTCTTGACGCCATTCTCGAAGACGCCGGGCGAGAGCAAGCCAGCCACGTCCCAGCCAGCAGCGCGCGCCCGCTCGGCGAGGGCGCGGCAGAAGGTGGTCTTGCCAGCGCCGCGCTCGCCCGTCAATGCCCACAACAGAGGCGTCGTCATGTCCATAACACCTGCCTGCGCCCGTCCACCTCGACCAGGCGGATGGGATGCTGGTAGATGCGAGTGAGGGCTTCCGCAGTAAACACCTGTTCGAGCGCGCCGAACAGCGGAGGGGCGCCCGCTTCGAGCAACAGGACATCGTCGGCGACGGCAAGGACGATGTCCGGCTCATGATTGGTCATCAACAGCGTGACGCCCGCCTCGCGCAGGCGGCGCATGATGGCGATGAGGCGGGCTTTGTTGCGCAGGTCGAGATGGGCGGTAGGCTCGTCGAGGAGCAAAAGCGCGCCCGCGCGTTCTCCCTGGAGCGGCGACGGGAGCCGGTCGCCGCTCGCGATCTGGGCCAGCGCCCGCGCGAGGAGCATGAGCTGGCGTTCGCCGCCGGAGAGCTGAGGGACAGGTCGCTCCGCCAGGGAGGCGATCCCGACCTGTTCGAGGGCATTCAGGGCGATCGCGGCGTCGGCCGGAGAGGGCATCTCCAGAGGCGGGAGGTGGGGGGCGCGCCCCATCAGCACATATTCCAGGACAGTATAATCGAAGGGGGTGTGCTCGGTCTGGGGGACCAATGCCATGAGGCGTCCTCGCTCGCGCGCCGATAACGCGCTGAGCGGAGTCCCCTTCAGGCGAATCTCGCCCGTCCACGCCGCAAGCCAGCCCAGCGTCAGCGAGAGGAGCGTGGTCTTGCCGGCGCCGTTGGGTCCCAGGATGGCGGCGATCCGCCCAGGACGCAGATCGAATGTCACCTCGCGCAGGATGGGCCGGCCAGCGCGATAGCCGAACGTGACATCGCGAAACGACAGGATCGGGTCGGTCATGGCTGCGGTTTGGCCTGCTGCAGAGACATCAAGATCAGGAAGACAAGCGCGCCGAAGAGCGACGTGAGGATGCCCAAGGGGATCTCCCCCGCCAGCAACGTGCGCGCCAGGTCGTCGCACAACAGGGTGAAGATGCCGCCCAGCAGCATCGCGCCGGGCAGGCTGAAGCGGGCGTCGGCGCGGAAGAGGCGGCGCGCGATGTGGGGGACGATCAGCCCTACCCAGCCGACCATGCCGCTGATCGAGATGAGCGCGGCGGTGGGCAGGACAGCGGCGAAAATCAACAGCAGGCGCTCCCGCCCCGCGGCGACGCCCAATGAGAAGGCGGTCTGCTCGTTGAGTGCGAGGATGTTGAGACGCCAGCGATAGAGATAGATGATCGTCAGCCCAACGAGGACGGCGGGCAAGACGCTGATGAGCTTTCCCCACGTCAGGCTGGCCAGCCCACCCAACAGCCAAAAGGTGATCTCGGGCAATTGGGTGAGCGGATCTGCCAGATACTTGAGGAGGCCCAGGCCCGCCGAGAAAAGCGCCGAGACGGCGATCCCCGCCAGCACCAGACGCAGGATCCAGCCGCCATAGCGCAGGCGACGCGCCAGCAGATAGGAGATGCCCAACCCCGCCAGGGCGAAGAGGGCCGCGCTGACCTGCGTGACGAACGGCGCGCGGTCGAGGAAGATGATGGCGAAGGCTGCGCCGAACGCCGCTCCCTGCGAGACGCCCAGGAACCCCGGTTCGACCAACGGGTTGCTGAACAGCAGTTGAAAGACCATGCCCGCCGCTGCGAGGGTCACGCCCAGCAAGAGGGCAGTCAACAGGCGGGGCAACCGCAGGTTGAAAAGCAAGCGTTGGGCCAGCTCGTCGCTGGCCAGTTGATCGAGCGACAGCAGGCCCACCGCAGGATAGCGCCCCACCAGCGCGGAGAACAGCAGCAAGACGAGGAGCAGGGCGGCCAGGGCGAGCAGGCCCCTGCTCCTGGCGAGATCGCGCGCGAACAGGTTGGGGAGACTGACGGCAGCGCGGGTCTCCTGTCCCCCTTCACTCGCCCTGCCTTCCTGCGCTGCGCTGCGCGCCGGAGCGAGAGAGGGGGGGACAGGAGGGTCATGCGGGCGGACGGCGGGCATTACGGGATATCGCCTGTGAAGGTGGGAAGGATGTGCTGCTCGACGAAGGCTGCATCCAACCCATAGAGGACGGCGTAAAACTCCTTCGCCGCAGCGGTGATATCCAGATCGGGGAACAGATCGGGATGCAGTTTGCCCGCCAGCCAGGTCAGGCCGAGGAGCCAGCGCGGGTCGGGCTGGTCCCAACTGTACAGATCGCCGGGGAAAGCGTAGAGTCGGCCCGCCCTCACGGCGCGAATCGCCTGCCAGTTCGGATCGGCCTTCAGTCCGCTCGTTACCTCAACAGGGTCTTTGAAGTAAGAGATGACGAAAATCTGGTCGGCGTCCCAGGCGGCGATCTGCTCCAGGGTGACCTGCGTCCAGCCGCGGCCAGGATTGGCGTCCGCCCAGACGGGTTCGCCGCCGGCCATCTGCGCCATTTGGGTTTGCATCCAGTTGAGCGGCGGCACGTTGAAAGCCACATTGCCGTCCCGGTCGTTGTAGTACAGCATCAGCACGCGCGGCCTGGCAGCGTCCCGCACGGTTCGAGCGATCGCATCGATCTTCGTCTGATAGAAGGCGATGACCTCGGCGGCGCGGGCCTCATCGCCGAAAACCTTGCCCAGGATGGCCAGATCACGAACGTATTGTTCGGGGGTCTCGAAGTCGATGTAGACGACTGGGATGCCGAGGGCTTCGATGGGCGCGCCGACGCTCTCAGCGAGATAGCTCTTCAACAGGACCAAGTCGGGCTGGAGGGCGGCGATCTGTTCGGCGCCCGCGTCGCGGTCGAGGGTCTGTTTTTGGGCGTAGGCAGGATCGATCAGTTGGATGAAATTCCGGCTGCCCTGGCTGGCGTCGCCCAGGCCGACGATCTTCTCCGCCGCGCCGGGGAAGAGATAGGCGGCGTCGGCGATCATGAACAGCGCGCGGCCGGTGATGATGATCCGTTGAGGGGCAGCGGGCAAAACGACCTCGCGACCAAGGGCGTCGGTCACCGTCAAGCCAGTCTTCTCTTCGACGGCGGGGGTGTCCGTCGGGGCGACTGCGGCCACAGCGGGGACGGCGCTCTCCGTCTGGCCAGACGCTGAAGGGGGAAGGGCGACCGGCGCGCAAGCTGCTAACAACAGGACTAAGGCAAGCAGGAACCAAGAAAGGCGCTTCATCGGATTACTCCACAGGTTGGATTCATGGAAAGGTTGCCCATAACGCCCGGCCTCTCTGAGGCGCAAGAAAAAGGAGCTGCAGGGCTGCCGTAGCTGATGAAGAGCAACCTGACCGCTTGCTTGGGGGATAGGAAAAGGGTGATCAGAACCGCAGGGGAGACCTCAACGGCAGGCCTGGCCGACCTCGCAAACCGCTCACGATGGCCGCCTCAGCCCCAGCCGTCGGTTGGGCGCAAACGATCCTCAAGCCAACGCTCGCCCTCATGAGGCTCGCGCTGACGCCACTGCCCCTGCTCCCAGGATACGCACTTCTCGCTCCAGCCGTTCTCCCAGCCGATCCTTCTCGACCTCCAAATCGTATCGCGCCTGTAAGTTCATCCAGAACCGCTCGCTCAGCCCAAAGTAGCGTGACAACCGCAATGCTGTGTCCGCGCTGATCGCCCGCTTCCCATGCACGATCTCATTGATCCGCCGCGCCGGCACCGCGATGTCCTTCGCCAACCGATACTGGCTGATCCCCATCGGCTTCAGGAAGTCTTCCAACAGGATTTCCCCCGGATGTACCGGCGCGAACCGCTCATCGCTCATCTCTCACCCCCGATGGTGGTCGGTCACTTCTACCTCGTAGGCATCACCCTCCAGCCAGCGAAAGCGGACCCGCCACCGATCATTGACCCGAATGCTGTACTGCCCCTCCGGGTCCCCGGACAGCCGCTCCAGGCAGTTCCCCGGCGGGATTCGCAGATCCTCCAACCGCTCCGCTGCGTCCAGCATCGCCAGCTTACGCCAGGCCACGCGATGCAGCGCCGGTGGAAACCGTCGCGAGAACCGCCGCTGGAACAGCCGTTCCGTGTCCTTGTCGCGAAAGCTCTTGATCATGCGTTGGGATAATAACGTATTACGACATTACCGTCAAGCATGGTGGGGGTGTATTTCAGACCCCCCCGAAAAAACCGCTAAGTCGCCAAGAACGCCAAGATTTTTTTATAATCGGATGAATATCTATTTATCAATATTTCATCTGATTTTTTGTTTTCTTAGCGATCTTGGCGTCTTTGCGGTAAGAAATGGACTTTTTGCAGTAGACTCATTTCAGCTTTTTGGAAAAGGTGGTATCCTGTAGCTGGCGCTTGACGAGCACGCGGGAGTGTGCTAAGATTATGCCTGTAAACGTTCTCATATCCTTCGTCTTTTCCTTCGATTAGATCGTAGTGCATTCGATGGGCGGGGAATGCCCAGAGCCCCCGTTTGCGATCCCCGCCAGGCCCGATGTCCATCATCAAGACGCCCAGCCGAGGGCGCGCTTCTTCAACGCAGCTCAGCGCTTTGGACACAGGCCCTGACCACGCTGAGACAACGGGGACTCGCCAGGCGCTCCCCCTGCAATGGAGCGATCACTCCCGTGCATTTCTCGCGACGCGCTGGCTTGAAGGATGTAGCTGAGCTGGCCGGGACCTCGGTGGCTACGGCCTCTCGCGTGCTCAGCGGCAAGGGATATGCCTCGGCCGAGGCGACCGAGCGCGTCCTGGACGCCGCCCGCCAGCTCAATTATCATCCCAACCTGCGCGCGCGTGGCCTGCGCCAGCGTTCCAGCCACGGGATCGGCCTGGTCATCCCCAACCTGCTCAACGCCTACTACACCGCCCTGGCCGACACGGCCAGCCAACTGCTGATGGAGGCCGGCTACCATCTTCTGCTCTCCTCCACGCGCGATGAGCCAGCCCTCGAACAGGCCATCTTGCGCGACATGATCGGCCAGGATGTGGCAGGGTTGATCTGGGTTCCCTGCGCCCCCAGCGCCGATCTGCTGCAGACGCTGCGCGATCAACACATCCCTGCCCTGTCGATCGTGCGCCGCGTGCCGGGGGATGTCCTGGATACGGTGGTCTTCGCCGACTTTCGCGGCAGCTACGCCGCCGCCCAACATCTCATCGCCCTGGGCCATCGCCGGATCGGTTACATCGGCGGCGATATCCGGCACAGCAGCAACCACGCCCGCTGGCAAGGCTACCTGGCCGCCCTGCGCGACGCTGGCCTCACGCCTGATGACGAGCTGGTTCACGTCAGCGTGCCGCCCAGTATGGTGGGCGACCGCGCGGCGATCTGCCTGCTGTCGCTGGCCTCGCCGCCCACGGCGATCTTCGTGGCCAGCAACGCCCTGATGCCCGGAGTGATGCGGACGCTGCGCCAGCGACGGATCGTGGTGCCCGAGCAGGTCTCGTTGATCTGCTTCGATGACATCGAATGGTTTTCGTTCTCCGTCCCTCCCATCACCGCCATACAGACCAGCCACACCCGACTCGCTGAGATCGCCGTCACGCTGTTGCTCCAGCGCATCAACCAGGAAGAAGACGCTATCCGCACGCCGCAGTTCGTGGAGGTCGACTTCGAGTTGGCGATCCGCGGCTCCACGGCTCCACCAGGCATCGTCCCGCAGGCTGCACGCGAGCTTGCGACTGTCGATCGGATCGGACCCTGACCATCTTTAAGGAAGGAGGATCTACGATGGAGGAAAGAAATGGGATCGGCGCGACGCGCCTGACCCGCCGTGAGTTGCTGCGGGGCGCCGCAGGGCTGACCGCGAGCGCCCTCCTGGCGGCCTGCGCCGCCCCATTCGCGCCGGCGGCGCCCGCCGCTGGCGAAGGCGCCGCCCAGCCAGCCGCCAAAGGCCCCGTCACGATCAGCTACTGGACCTTCTGGGCTGACCGTTGGGGCGAATTTCAACAGCAGATCGTCGACAAGTACAACGAGAGCCAGGACGAGATCAAGGTCGAGATGCTGATCGCCCCCTGGGGCGAGCTGGACACCAAGCTGCTGACCGCGATCTCCGCCGGACAGCCCCCCGATTTCACGATCGTTGCGCGCAGCACCGCCATCGAGTACGCCGTGCGCGGCGGCTCGCTGCCGCTGGACGACCTGATCGCTGGCGAGCCGCGCGTCAAGCCCGAGGACTGGTTCGAAGTGGCCTGGACTGAGGTCCTGTGGCGCGGCAAGGTCTACGCGCTCCCCTTCGAATCGGGCACCTACGCTGCCTGGCTGAACGCCGAACTATTCGAGGAGGCCGGCCTCGACCCCACCAAGCCGCCGATCACCTGGCCGGAAGTCGATGTGGCCGCCGAGAAGCTTACGATCGGCGACGCGACCCAGGGCTATGAGCGGCTGGGCTTCTACCCCTGGAACTCACGCACCGACCTGCTGGGCTGGCTCGCGGGCGGCGAATGGTACGACGAAGCCAACGAGAAGATCACCGCCGTCACGCCCGAGAACATCGCCGCCTTCGAATGGATCAAGCAGTATGCGGACAAATATGGCGGCGAGACCATCGACCGCTTCCAGCAGGGCCTGGGCGGCGGCGACACCGAGGACGACCCGTTCCTGCGCGGCAAGGTCGGCATCGTCTTCAAGGGCAGTTGGTCGATGTCAGCCAAAAACGAGTATGCCCCTGACTTGAGATACGTCGTCTGGCCTCTGCCCTATCGCGTGGGCGCCAAGAACGCCAGCATCAACCAGGGATCGGCCTGCATCTTGCCCAAGGGATCGCCTCACATGGAGGCGGCCTTCAAGTTCATGGTCTTCATGGCCATCGATGGCATCGCCATGTGGGTGCCCAAGGCCGCTGACATGGTCTCGCGCAAGGATCAGACGCACATCTATCCGGAGGCGTTGCCAGACACCGAGGAAGGTCGCGCCTACTGGAAGGTCTATAACGACGCCCTGGCCTACGCCCACCACGAGCCGCTGATGCCCGTGCGTTCCTTCTGGAACTCGCAGCTCGACAACGCCCGCGACAATGTCATTCGCGGCAAGATGAGCCCAGAGCAGGCGCTGCAGGAAGCGCAAGACGCCACCCAGAAAGAGCTGGATAAGGCGCTGGGCAAGGCGTAAACCATCCCTGGCGCCAGGGGCGTCGCAGTCCTCCTCGCCGAGGATGGGTTTCGAGGCTTTAGCCGATCACTTGCTGCACAGCCGAATCCCCTGAAGGCTCGAGACCCAAGGTCCGTACCTGCCGCAAAATAGGCTTCTGGCGCCTTCTCGGTCTTTCCCTCCCCCCTTCCTTCGCTAAACTGGGTGAGGAAGGGGGGAGACGGGGAGGGGCGAGAAAGCAATCGCGACGGGCGAGGCGGGGTGGAACAGCCCCGCTCCCGTCAAGGCGGTGAAGAGATGACAAGAAGTCGCAGCCTCGCTCCTTCAGTTGGGATCAGGATGAGACGCGGGCGATGGCTGACGCGATCCATGCGCGAGAACCTGACCGGCTATCTCTTCGCGTCTCCCTGGATCCTCAGCCTGTTCCTGTTCACGGCGTATCCCGTGGCTTCGGCGGTGTATTACAGCTTCACGGAATACAGCGTGCTGCAGCCAGCCCGGTGGATCGGCCTGGGCAATTACATAGAGATGTTCCGCGAGGACGAGCTATTCTGGATCTCGCTATCGAACACGGCCTATTACGCCGTCTTCTCGGTGCCGCTCGGCCTGGCCGTGGCCCTGTGGTTGAGCCTCCTCTTGAACCAGAAGGTCCCGGGGATGTCCTTCTTCCGATCGACCTTCTTCTTGCCCTCGATCGTGCCGGTCGTCGCGGCGTCGGTGGTTTGGGCGTGGATCCTGAACCCCGAGTTCGGCCTGATCAACGATATCCTGGGACGCCTCGGCCTCTACCGCCCCCCCTGGCTGACCAGCGAGGTATGGTCGAAGCCAGCGTTCATCTTGATGAGCCTGTGGGGCGTTGGGCCGACGACGATCATCTTCCTGGCGGGGCTGCAGGACATCCCGCGGCATCTGTACGAGGCCGCTGAGATCGACGGCGCTGGCACGCTGCAGCGGTTCGCGTCGATCACGATCCCCATGCTGACCCCCACGATCTTCTTTAACCTCGTCACCGGCATTATCGGCGCGTTCCAGATCTTCGCGCAGGTGTACATCATCTCGGAGGGAGGGCCGCTGTGGTCGACGCTGTTCTACGTGTATTACTTGTGGCGGCGCGCCTTCCAGTTCTTCAACATGGGGTACGCCTCAGCGCTGGCGCTCGTTTTGTTTGTGATCATCCTGGCCTTGACCCTGATCGTGCTCGCCACGTCGAAGAGCTGGGTGTACTACGAGGCGGAACAACGATAGATCCCGGGAGGCGATGATGCAGGCAAGCATTGCCAGACGACGGCTGGAGTCATTGCGGGGAGTCCGTTTCACGCGCCTGTTGACGCAGACGGCTGTCTTCATCTTTCTTTCGATCTCAGCGGTCGCCTTTTTGTTGCCGCTGGCCTGGATGATCAGCACGTCGCTCAAGCCCAAATCACAGATCTTCGTCTATCCTCTGATCTGGATTCCCGATCCGCCGATGTGGAGCAACTACGCGAAGGCGCTCAATAACCCTTCTTTCAAGTTCCTGCTTTTCCTCAAGAACAGCCTCTATTACGCCGTCCTCTCGACGATCGGCATTGTCCTCTCCTGTTCACTGGTGGCTTACGCCTTCGCCCGGCTGCGCTGGTGGGGCAGGAACTTCTGGTTCATCGTCACCCTGGCCACCCTCATGATCCCCTACCCGGTCACGATGATCCCCCTCTACCTGCTCTTCAGTTGGATCGGCTGGGTCAACTCGTTCAAGCCGCTGATCGTCCCCAACTTTATGGGGACCGCCTTCTTCATCTTCATGCTCCGGCAGTTCTTTCTGACGATCCCCCTCGACCTCTCGGACGCCGCCAAGATCGACGGCGCGTCGGAGCTGCGGACGTACTGGGACATCGTCCTGCCCCTGGCCAAGCCAGCGCTGGCGACGGTGGCGCTGTTCACTTTCCTCTATTGTTGGAATGACTTCTTGGGGCCGCTGATCTTTCTCACGGACGGCAAGAAATACACGCTGGCGGTGGGCCTGGCCGCGTTCCGCGGCCAATACCGCACCCAATGGGACCTGATGATGGCCGCCTCGACGGTGGTCACGGCGCCGATCGTGATCGTCTTCTTCTTCGCCCAGCGACAGTTCATCGAGGGGATCACCCTGACGGGGATGAAAGGGTAGCGCGAAGGGCACGAAAGGCGCGAGAACAATGAAGGAGAAGGAGATGGCTGCTTCAACGCAGGGAACGAACGCCCCGCGCGTCGGGGACCGGATGGACCTCGCCGAGTACGCGGCGACTCGCTGGTGGACAGATGGCGAACGATACGATCTGAAGGTGCATGAGATCTTCCCTGCGCGGGATGGGACGCTGCTCCCCGCGCGCGACCCGGCGACGGGGCTGTGGCAGATCGGCCTGGAGTGGGAGAACCCGCGCGACGTGCGTCAGGTCGTCGTGCGCTACGCCGACGGCGCCGCGCCGCCGGATGTGCAGGTGCAATACTGGCGCAAGAACTGGCCCACCATCGCCCCGGAACGGCTCGCGGGCGCCCGACGCGGCTGGATCGGCCGCGACGACCCCTGGCACGGCCAGTGGGTGACGGCGCGCGGCGAGAAGACGGTCGCAGGGGATACGTGCACGATCACCTTCGACCCGATCGACCTGCGCGAGCTGGGTGGCCGCCATGCGGTGGAGGAGCTGAATTTCGCCGAACATTATCGCGCCGCCTTCCGCCGCACTTTGAAGATCCGCGTGGTCAGCGGGGGCGAGGCGCAGCCCAAGGTGGCGGAGCTGCACGCCTACTCCTCCTCGACCTGGCAGGAGGTCGCCGTCGATATGTGGTTGGGCGTTGACGCCGCCGACCCCATGGATTGGAGCGGCCACGCCGAGGCGTTCAACGGCCGCGTCCTGGCGGTGGAGCCGCTCGCCCTGGGGGCAGACGAGACGGTGTCCGCAGATGGCGCGTGGCGCTGCCGCGCGGACGGCGCAGCCAGGGGCCTGCGTCTGCGGCTCCTCTGCGCCCGCGTCAATGCAGGCGGAGACGTGGACGCCAACGACCGCACGACCGTCACGGTGCGTACAGCCGCCCATCGCTTCTCTTTCCTGGTCGACGATCTCGCCCAGGGGCCGATCTATATTCCCGACTACCATGTGTTCATCACGCGCGCCGACGCGCCCGTCTCCTACGAGGCGTTCAAGGCGCAGAGGGCAACCGCCCCGCGCCCCCTGTACGACCGCGTTCTGGACGAGCCGGAACAATCGCTGGCGCGCGCCCTCGCCGAGATCCCTCGCCTGGACGAGACGATCACCGAGCCGTTCGGCCGCTACCTTCCGCTGGCAGCCGAGGCGGGCCGCCAGGAATGGGCCATCCGCTACAACGGCGAGCTGTTCGGCGATAAGGCGCTGCTCAAGCTGTGGGGACGCGACGCCGCCCGCTTGACCTGGCCCGGCCATCAGTTGCGCTTTCGCTTCGGCACAGGCGATCCCATCGACTTTCGCGAGCGGCGCGGCGCGACGCAACAGTCGCTGCTGGAGGGCTGGCTGCCGGTCGTGACCAGCGTGTGGCTCGACCGCGAGATCGAGTACACCCAGACGACCTTCGCCGCCCTGATCGACGGCCCTCTGACCGGGCAGGAGGCCCGCCGCGGCGACGAGGATCTCGCGGCCATGATGCGCTTCACGATCCGCAACACGACGCCCGGCCGCAAATGGGCGCGGCTGTGGATCGTGATCGCGCCCCAGGAGAAGGTCGAACTGCGGGAGAACCTGATCGTCGCCAGCGGGCGCGTCGTACCAGCCGAGCCGGTGGCGCGCCAGTGGAAGGTCGCGCCCTACGACGCGCCGGTCCTGCGCTGCGCAGTGGACGCGCGCGGGCGCGGCGCGCTGAGCGCTGTCGCGGCAGCCGTCCCCTATCCGGAGCCAGCGGCTTCCTCTCAGGCCATCCCCACCGCGATCGCCTATGACATTGACCTGGAGGGCGGCGAGTCGCACACGATCCTGCTGACGTTCCCTTTCGTCAGCTTCGTCGACGCCGCGGACTGGCAGAAAGTGGCCGCGCTCGACTTCGAGGCCAAACTGGCAGAGGTGGTCGCCTTCTGGAAGGGCTATGTCCTGGCCGGCGGCCAGCTCGATCTCCCCGAGCCGCTGCTCAACGACTTCCATCGTGCGGCGCGCGCCCATGTGGCGATCAGCGTGGACAAGGACCCGACGAGCGGGCTGTACGTTGTGCCAGCGGCCACCTGGGCGTACGGCGCGTGCGGCAACGAGGCGTGTTGGCAGATCACGATGCTGGACCAGGCGGGGCATCACGATCGGGCGCGCGCGTATCTGGAGACCTTCCTGGCCACCCAGGGCGCGCTCAAGCCAGACGGCAAGTTCCTCTCGGCGGAAGGGGCGCTGCAGGGCCTGGACCTCGACGCGGGGACGCCGATACGTAGCGGCTTCGGCTACAACCTCGATCACGGCTACATTATGGAGTGCCTGGTCCACCACTACCGCATCACGGGAGACCGCGCCTGGCTGGAGCGGGTGGCGCCCAATCTCGTGGCGGCCTGCGAGTTCATCATCCGCGAGCGGCATGGCACCAAGGTCTACAGCCGCGCCGGCCAGCCCGTCGTCGAATGGGGCCTCCTGCCCGCGGGCCATCTGGAAGACAACCCGGAATGGCGCCACTGGTTCGCGGTGAACGCCCACGCCTACGCCGGCCTCAAGGGGGTCGCCGAGGTGCTGGCAGAGATCGATCATCCGGAATCATCGCGCCTGAAAGAGGAGGCGGCAGCCTATCGTGAGGACATCCGGCGCGCGGCGCTGCGATCGATGGAAGAGACGCCGGTCGTGCGGCTGCGCGACGGCTCGTATGTCCCGCATATCCCCACCCGCACGGGCCTGCGCGGTCGCGAGTGGGGATGGTTCCGCGAGGCGGCCTACGGCGCGCTGCACCTGATGGAATGCGGTGTGTTCGAGCCGAACGAGCCGGCGATGACCTGGCTGCTCAAGGACCTCGAGGACAACCTGTTCGTCTCGCGCGAGTGGGGCCGTCCGGTGGACGTCGAGAAATACTGGTTCAGCCATGGCGGCGTCACCATCCAGGCCAACCTGATGGACCTGGCGATCGATTACCTGCGGCGCGGCCAGATCGAGCACGGGCTGCGTTCGCTGTTCAACAACTTCGGCGCTTCGATCTACCCGGATGTGCGCGCGTTCACCGAGCATCCGGTGGTGGAGCTGGGACATGGCATCGGGCCGTTCTATAAGACCCCCGATGAAGCGAAGTCGCTGGTATGGCTGCGCGCCTTCCTGGCGCGCGAGGAGGGGCAGGCCCTGCACGTGGCGCCGGGCGCGCCGCGCGCGTGGTTCGCCGCCGGACAGGCGTTCGGCCTGCGCAACATGGCCACCTTCTTCGGCCCGCTCACCTACCGCATCGAGGCAGCCGCGTCGCGCGTGACGGCGCGCATCGAGCTGGCGAACGATCGGCCGCCGCGCGAGTTGATCGTCCATCTGCGTCGACCAGACAAGCAACCATTGCGCTCGGCGACGGTCAATGGCCAGACGCACAGCGACTACGACGTCGCCGGCGAATGGGTGAGGGTCCAATCGCCGACGGGGACGATCGTGATCGAGGCGCAGTACTGACCCCCCGCTATCACCCCATCCTCCTTCCTCTCCCCAACCTGGAGGAAGAAGGAGGACGGCAAGGAAAGAGGACGACGGGAGATGATCGGACCAGAACTCACAGGACAGGAGCTTCACGGGCCGTGGCGCTTCCAAATCGATCCCTACGACTGGGGCGAGGCGGACGGCTGGTTCGCGCCAGCGTTCGACCGGAGCGGATGGTCTGTCGTCAAAGTGCCAGGCGCCTGGGATCTGTATGAGGAAGCGCTGCGCGACTACGAAGGGATCGGCTGGTACGCGGTCGAGATCCCGGCCCATCTCGTGCAGCCGGATGCCTGGCAGCGCCTGTGCTTCAATTATGTCAATATCCACGCCCGGGTGTGGCTCAACGGCCATTATCTGGGCGAGCATGTGGGCGGCTTCCTCCCCTTCGAGTTCGCAGCCACTCCCCACCTGGTCGCGGATCGGCCGAACATCCTGGTCGTGCGGGTGGACAACCGCCCGCGGCCGGAATGGCTGCCCGGCTCACGGACGATCGAGTGGGTGCTCTATGGCGGCATCCTCAAACCGGTCCGTCTGGTCACCACGGGCCACGCTTACATCTCTGACCTGACGGTCACGGCGACGCCCATCGGCGCTGGCGCGGAGGTGCGCTGCCAGATCGAGGTGACGAATGTGGGCGCGACCCCCTTCCAGGGGGAGATCGTCGCAGAGGTCCTGACGGCGGACGCGCCCGCGCGCGCCCAGGCCCCGATCGCGTGCGCGGCGGGAGAGAGGGCGACCGCCGATCTCATCCTCCATCTCGATCGCGCCCGCCTGTGGTCGCCTGAGACGCCCGTCCTCTACACCTTGCAGGCGACCCTCCGCGCGGCCGGGACGGGCGCGCCGCTCGTCGCGCAGGCCGCGACCCGCTTCGGCGTCCGCACGATCGCGGTGCGGGGGAGCGACATCCTCCTCAACGGCGAGCCGATCACGATCAAAGGGGTATGTCGCTACAACGAGCACGCTGGCTACGGGATGACCCTGCCGGCGGACGTCATCCGCGAGGACCTGCTGCGGGCCAAGCGCGCCGGCGTCAACTTCATCCGCATCCACTATCCTCAGGACCCTCTCACCCTCGACCTGATGGACGAACTGGGCTTCCTGGTGATGATGGAGCCGAACTTCTGCTGGTGGGGCGTGGAATGGTTCGGGCCGGTGTCGCACGAGCACGATGAGCAGATCTTCGCGGCGGCGCTGCGCGATCTGGAGGCCATGATCCGCGCCCACAAGAACCATCCCTGTCTGGTCGCGTGGAGCATGATCAACGAGAGCGCCACCGACACAGAGGCTGGCATCGCCATCATGCGACGCATGATGCGCAAAGCGAAGGCGCTCGACCCCACGCGGCTAGTCACGTTCGTGGTCGCGGGCAGCGCCCAGAGGCACCTGGCCTTCGACGAGGCGGACTTCGTCAGCACAAACTGGTATCTAGGGACCTTCACGCCCGACAAAGCGCGGCGCATCGCCGACATCGAAAAGGTGGTGCGCCAGGGCACGGTGGACTACCTGGCCGCCGTGCATGCCCACTTCGGCGGCAAGCCGGTGGTCGTCACCGAGTTTGGGACGCAGGGCATCTATGGCCTGCACGGCGACACTCCCTACACGGAAGAGTACCAGGCTGCGTACATCGAGGCGATGTGGTCCGCGATCCGCAGCGCGCCAGGGGTGGTGGGCGCCGTCTTGTGGTGTTGGGCGGACTACCCGCATCGGCGCGACTTCATCACCTACGCGCCCTACGGGCCTTACGGGGTGGTCACCTTCGATCGCAAAGCGAAGAGGGCATTGGCCGCGCTGGCCCGTATGTACGGGGGAGAGGGCGCGGGGTGACGGCGATAGACCTCTGAGGAGACTGGCAGAATGAAGACAGGCGCTCGCGGCGGCGACTTCAAGATCCTTACCGATGCGCAGGCGGAGCGGATCCACCAGGCTGCGCTCTCTCTTCTCCAGGATCCGGGCATCTTCAGCGAATCGGACCTGTTTCTCGACATCTTCGCGCGCGGCGGAGCGCGGGTCGATCGGGACGCGCGCGTGATTCGCGTCCCTTCGGAGATGGTGGAGGCCGCTCTCGCCGCCGCGCCCAACTCGTTCGTCCTGTACGGCCGTCGCGATCCGGATATGGACCTGCTGTTGGAGCCTGGGCGCGTCTACTATGGCATGGGCGGCACCTCTGAGCCGCTCTTCTTCGACTACGATCGGTGGGAGCCGCGACAACCCACCAAGGCCGACATGATCCTGGCCACGCGCGTCGGCCACGCCCTGCCCCATATCGATTTCGTGCAGACCCTGTGCATGTCGGCCGACCAGCCGACGCATCACGTCTTCTTTCATGACTTCGACGCGATCTTCCGCAACACGACCAAACCGACCGTCATCAACATCCTGGAGCGTCCTTTTACGGTCAAGCTGCTCGAGATGACGGCGGCGGCCTCCGGCGGCGAGGAGATGCTCCGTCGCCAGCCGAGCGTCATGGGGATCGTCACCCCGATCTCCCCCTTGAAAGTCGCCATCATGAACGAAGGGATCGTCGACGCGGTGCGCGCGGGCGTGCCGATCCTCTACTCTCCAGGCCCCTTGATGGGGGCGACCGGGCCGGCGACGGTGGCTGGGACGCTGGCGTTGACCACGGCGGAGGTGCTGTTCGGCGTCGTTTTGACGCAGCTCATCCAGCCAGGCGCGCCGATCGTCCTCAAACCGGATACGGACGTGTTCGACATGGCGACGACGCAATGCACCTACGGCAGCCCCGAACAGAACCTGGGCAAGATGGCGATGGCGCAGCTCGCGCGGCGATACAACCTGCCCATCTACGGCTTAGGCGGCGGCGTCGAAGCCAAGGCGCCGGATGCCGAGGCCGCGGCGGAAGCGATGATGAGCATGCTCCTGAACGGCCTGGCGGGCATGACCCTCTCGCAGAGCCTGGGGACCCTGTCATGGGGGCAATACGGCTCGCCGGAGATGGTCGTCATTTGCGACGAGCTGGTGCACATGATCAAACGCATCCTTGCAGGGATCACAGTGGATGATGAGACGCTGGCGCTGGATGTGATCCGCGAGGTCGGGCATGGCGGCAGCTACCTCGGCCACGAGCACACCGTCGCGCACTATCGGCGCGAGCTGTTCTTCCCCCGTCTGTTCGCGCGCCAGACCTACCAGGAATGGCTGCGCGACGGCAAGCCGATGACGCATGAGGTGGCGCACAAGCGCGTGCAGGAGATCCTGGCCACCGCCGGACCTGTTCCGCTCCCACCAACCGTGGACGCCGAACTCGAACGTGCGCTGCGCCGGGCAACCGCTTAATCGTCAATCGTCACTCGTCAATCGTTACTCGTCACTCGTCACTTCAGGAGCCTCTACCTATGAGCAAACCGAACGAAACCGCAGTGCAGCGTCGCTGGGACTGGCCGTACCCGATCATCGCCCGCGCGGAGGGCATCTACCTGTGGGACACGGAGGGCAGGCGCTACATCGACGGATCGGGAGGGTCCTCCGTCGTGACCTCTGTCGGCCATGGGGTGAAGGAGATCCCTGCGGCCATGGCGAGACAGGCGGAGGACTACTCGTTCTACCCGGCGCACGTCTTCTCCAACGCCAAGCTGCTGGAGCTGGCCGACCTGCTCGCTGACCTCGCCCCCGGCGAGCTGCGCAACCGCTGTAAAACGTGGATGACCGTCACCGGCAGCGATGCCACCGACGACGCGGCGCGGCTGGCCCGACAGTACTGGATGGTCAAGGGACAACCTTCCAAGCACATCATCCTGGGGCGCTGGCAGGCCTTCCACGGCGACAACATCTTCGCCGTCAGCATCTCGGGCCTCTCGGCGCGGCGGCGCATGTTCACGCCGATGTTTCGCGACATGCCGAAGATCCCGCCCGCCTTCTGCTATCGCTGCTATTTCGAGAAAACCTACCCCGAATGCAATCTCCTGTGCGCCCGCGTGCTGGAGGACGCCATCTGTCAGTCGGGGCCGGAGAACATCGCCGCCTTCATCGCCGAGCCGGTGGTCGGCTCGGCACTGGCCGCCTGCCCTGCGCCGGACGGCTATTTCCAGGTGATCCGCGAGATCTGCGACCGCTACGATGTCCTGTTCATCGCCGACGAGGTGATGACCGCGCTGGGCCGCACCGGCGCGTGGTGGGGCATCGACCACTGGGGGGTGACGCCTGACATCATCGCGCTCTCCAAGTCGCTCACCGCCGGCTATTATCCCGTGGCAGCGGTCATCGCGCGCGAGGAGATCTGGGAGACGCTGCGCCAGGCCAACGCCCATTTCCGCGCTGGCCACACCCTCAATGCCAGCGCGGTCGGCATGGCGGCGGCCATCGCCACCATCCGTTACATTCAAGAGCACGACCTCGTCGAGAACGCGCGCGTGGTCGGCGCCTACTTCCTGGAGCAACTGCAGAGCCTCCTCCAATACCGTATCGTGGGCGACGTGCGCGGCCGCGGCCTGATGATCGGCTTCGAGTTCATAGCAGATAAGCGGACGAAGCAGTGGTTCCCGCCCCAGCGCGAGGTCTCCAACCTCTTCAACAAGATCACGTTCGAGCGCGGATTGGTCACGTACCCCTGCGCGGGCACTGTGCGCGGCGTGGCGGGCGACACGGTGCTCATGGCGCCGCCGCTGATCACGACCAAAGAGCAGATCGACGAGATCATGGCCATCCTGCACGAGTCGGTGCAGGTCCTCGAACGCATGGTGGAGCCGCTGGACGCCTGACCATGAAACTTTCTCTGGCGATCCAGACCCCCGAGGTCCCGGGCCTCGTCCCAGTAGCCTTATTGACGGGGACGTGGGAGGAGAAACTGGCCAAAGCGGCGCGGCTGGGCGTGCAGGGCGTCGACCTGATGACCGTCGATCCTGACGCCCTGGACGTGGCCGCGCTGCGCGCGAGCCTGCAGCGCCACGGCCTGCACGCGGCTGCGATCGGCAGTGGCGCGGTGACATTCGCGACGGGGATGGCTCTGCTGCACGCCGATCCGGCGCAGGCTGCTGAGGCGCGCCGCCGGCTGGACGGCATGATCCGCCTCGCCGCGACGCTGGGCGCGCCGCTGGTGACGATCGGCAGCTTTCGCGGGCGGCTGGCGCAGGGAGGCGCCTCGGCGCGCGCGCGCCTGATCGCGATCTTACAGGAGGCGGCTGCCGCGGCCGCAGCACAGGGAGTCCGTCTGGCGCTGGAGCCGCTCAACCGCTATGAGACAGACCTCATCCACACCGTCGCCGAAGGGCTGGACTTCATCGAGGAGGTCGGCCATCCGGCGGTGGGACTGCTGCTCGATACCTATCACGTCAACATCGAGGAGTCGTCGTGGACGGAGCCGTTTCGCCAGGCGATGGCCGCCGGCCTGCTCTGGCACGTCCATGTGGGCGACAACAATCGCTGGCCGCCGGGCCGGGGCTTGATCGACTTCGGCGCCATCCTGGCGACGCTGCGCGCGACCGGCTACGATGGCTACCTGGCCGCCGAATTGTTAGGTCGCCCCGATCCCGACGCCGCCGCCGCGGAGACGGTCGCCTATCTGCGTCCTCTGCTCGATGGGCGCAGATAGAGAAGAGGGCGGCCGACTTCCTGGACAACTTTCGTTGCCGAACGCGCCTCAGGAGCTTGTCCAATGTCGCGCAGACTGGTCTTGCTACACACGGTAACGTCCCTGGTCGGCCTCTTCACCCAATTGGGGCGGGAGATCCTGCCGGAGGATGTGGAGATCGTCCACATCGCAGATGAGGTCCTGTTGAAGGTGGTGTTGGACTGCGGGGGGCTGTCTCCGCTCGCCTATCGTCGGGTGATCGACCATGCGCAGGCCGCGGAGCAGATGGGGGCGGCGGCCGTCCTGTTGACCTGCTCTTCGATCTCGCCCTGCGCGGACGCGGCGCGCCCCTTCGTCCGCATCCCCGTCCTCAAAGTCGATGAGCCGATGGTGGATGAGGCGGTGGCGCGAGGGCAGCGCATCGGCGTGGCAGCGACCGCGCCAACCACGCTGGCGCCCACCGTCGAACTCGTGCGCGCCCGCGCGGCCCTGGCTGGCAAAGCCGTCGCCGTCGATCCCATGCTATGCGAAGGAGCCTACGCGGCGATGACTGCCGGCGACCTGGCGCGACACGACGAGATCGTGCGCGCCGCGCTGAGGACGCTCATGGCGCGCAACGACGTCGTCGTGCTGGCCCAGGCGTCCATGGCGCGCGTGGCGAGCACGATCCCACCGGAAGAGCAGACCGCGCCGTTGCTCTCCAGCCCGCGGCTGGCGATGGAGAGAACGCGCGCGACGCTCGAGTCGCGCGCATCCTAGCGTTCTTCAGCGCTCGAAGTCTCGATGATCGTGGGGGGATACGAAGATGGTCTCGATCGAACAAGGAAGATCGGTGGACGGCGTCCCGATCGTCCGCCTGGAGAATGCTTCTCTGCGAGTCGATGTGGCCCCTGCCGTCGGCGGCCGCGTCATCAGCCTGATCGACAAAGCCACCGGCTACGAGTTCCTGTGGCGCAATGCGCGGCTGAAGCTGGAAAGGCTGCCATCCGGCAGCCCCTATGATCCCAACTTCTACGGCGGGATCGACGAGTTGATCCCCAACGACATCCCGGAGCCCCTCAACGGCGTCGATAGCCCCGATCACGGCGAGCTATGGACGACCGCGCTCGAGGGCACGATCGAGGGCGAATCGCTGGTGTTGTCGGGGGTTCTGCCGCTGAGCGGGCTGCGCTATTGGCGGCGGATGACCCTGCGCGCCGACAGCCCCTACCTCGACCTCGACTACCGCATCGAAAACGGCGCTGACCAGCGGCGCATCTTCCTGTGGAAACTGCACGCCGCCTTGAGGATCGCGCCCGACGATCGCATCGAATGTCCGGCGCGGACGGCGCGCGTGGTGGATCCCCAGTGGTCGCGCTGGCGCACCCTGGAACCGTTCGCCTGGCCGATGGTCGAGGGACAGCGCGCCGACGTCATCCCGCCGAACAACAACACCGTGGATTTCCTGTTCCTCTACGATCTGCAGGAGGGCCGGATGGCGTGGCGCAGCGCGACAATGGGGCTGACCTTCGCGTACACGTTCGACGTCAATGTCTTCCCGTACGCCTGGTACTTCGCCTCCTACGGCGGGTTCGACGGACACTACACCGCGATCCTCGAGCCATGCACGACGATGCCGCTTTCGGTGAACGAGGCCGCGCAGCTCGGCCAGTGCTCGGCCCTCGCTCCCGGGCAGCGCATCGAGACGCGCGTCACGATCTACGCCGGCAAGGCGTGATACGATATGAGGGCAAAGATCGCTGGCTGCTGACCGAGGTGACGATATGCCAGAACGGAAGAAAGCGTTGATCTCGGGCGCCTCCTCCGGCATCGGCCGGGCGACCGTCGTCCGCTTCGCGCAGGAGGGGTGGGATGTCTGCATGACGGCGCGGCGTGAGGCCGAGATGCTGTCGTTGCGCGCGTCGCTGCCGCCTGGCGACCATCTGGTCTGCCCTGGCGATTACAGCAACCCTGCCACAGCGGAAGCGATTCGCGCGGCGATCACGGAGCGTTGGGGGCGCCTCGATGTGCTCGTCAACTGCGCTGGCGTCTACATGGCGGGGGACCCCATCGCGTCGCCGCTCGACGTCTGGCGCGCCCCCTTCGACATCATGATCAACGGCGCGGTGAACCTGACCCGCGTGGCGGCGCCGCTGATGCGCGAAGGGGGACGCATCATCCACATCACGTCCATCCATGGCGAGCGCGTGGAGCGCAACGGAAGCGCCTACGCGATGGCCAAGGCGGCGCTCAACCAGTACTGTCGCGCGCTGGCCCTCGAGCTGGCCGACCGCGGCATCCTGGTCAATGCCATCGCGCCCGGCTTCGTCAACACGCCGATGAGCATCGTCAACGGCGTCAACGAGCTGGAGACCGAATGGTTCCAGCAGAACTACGTCAAGGGGCACCACCTGCCGTTGCGACGCGCCGCGCAGCCCGAGGAGATCGCTGGGGTGGCCTGGTTCCTGGCCGGCCCGGACGCTTCCTACATCACCGGCCAGGTGTTGACCGTGGATGGGGGCCTGACCATCACTTTTTGAGGGGCCTATCGGAAGGGGGCCAACCACCTGCAGGCCGCTCCAAGAGGAAAAGAGATGAACAAGATCGCTGTGACCGGCAAAGGGGGAGTGGGCAAGACGACCCTCGCCAGCGTGCTGGCGTATCTCTATGCTCGCGCGGGGCGGCGCGTGCTGGCCATCGACGCCGATCCCGCCGCCAACCTCGCCCTCTCCCTGGGGTTCCCGCCCGAACAGGCCGCCGCCATCGTCCCCATCGCCGAGATGGACGACCTCATTTATGAGCGCACAGGCGCCCAGCGCGGGACCACGGGAGGCTGGTTTCGCCTCAATCCCCAGGTTGATGACATCCCCGAACGGTTCTCCGCCGAGCATCGCGGCATCCGTCTGCTGCGCCTGGGCACGGTGAAGCAGGGGGGCAGCGGTTGCCTGTGTCCGGAGAACGCGCTCCTGCGCGCGCTGGTGACGCACCTGTTGCTGGGACGCGACGATGTAGTGATCATGGACATGGAAGCGGGCGTCGAGCACCTGGGCCGCGCCACGGCGCAGGCCGTGGACGCGCTGATCACCGTGGTCGAGCCGGGACGACGCAGCCTCGACACGGCGCGGCTGATCCGCAGCCTGGCCGCCGACATCCATCTTGACCGCATCTACATCGTCGCCAACAAGGTTCGCGACGAGCGCGATCGCGCCTCTCTGGCCGAGCAGGCGCAACGGGATGGGTTCACGGTGCTGGGGTATCTGCCAGCCGACCCTCGCGTGGTCGATGCTGACTTCAGCGGCCAGGCGGTGTTCGACTACGCGCCGGATTTCGTTCGCGCTGCCGAGGACATCTGGCGACGTCTGGAGAACGAAGCCGCCGCTTGAACCAGGCGCGAGACCCCCCTCCTCGTTCCCACGCTCCCGCGTGGGAACGCCCCTCACGCCGCTCCGCGGCCATCTCCGAACCGGGGGCAGACCTTGCTGATCTC
>FWPU01001155.1_pt1 | contig 42058 bp, 48 predicted proteins | sample 2228361 | NCBI WGS metagenome assembly FWPU01 (sample SAMEA103939777, study PRJEB20133) | metagenome | reverse complement strand
CCAACTTTTATGAATTGAGGATCAGCCTCCATAGAAATGGATTTCGGATCCTCGAGGCGACCACACACCGATACAGTCCCACGGCGATGTTATTGAGCCCCCTCTATCCCCTTATCTTCCTTGCCACCCATCGAGCTTTTCGGAGAGAGAAAAACCCAAGACAAAGGGAGAGGAATAAAGAGATTTTAAACCATGTCTTATCTCCAGACCTTCTCTTTGGGAAGAAACTTTTTTTACTGGCTGAAAAGGATCCTCTTTATCGGAAAGCGATATGAAGATACTCCATCTCTTCAGCGATTGGAAATGGACCGGGCCTGCTGAGCCGATTGTTAACTTATGTCAAGAAATGGAGCGAAGAGGCCATGAGGTAACGCTGGCCTATAGGAAGCCTCCACTTCCTGTTGAAGATAGCATCGAAAGAAGGGTCTTTGAAAGGGGGGTCCGGGCCACAGACCGATTCCGTCTGAGCCGTCCGTTGAAGTTGTATTCGCTCTCTTCAATGAAGGCCAATTTTAATGATATTTTTGATTTGTCAGACTTTTTTCGTAAAGAGAGGATTGATATTTTGACCGTGCATCAATCTCATGATCACCTCTTGGGTGGGATTGCAGCAAGGAGATCGAATGCAAATGTCCTTGTCATTCGAATGGACCATAAACGCGATTTTCTTATGCCGAGCATCGGGAATCGATTTCTTATGCATTGTTATACGGATGGAATAATCACCTTTTCCGAGAAGGCGAAATTAGCCAATATAAAGCATTTTGGGCTTCCTTCAGAAAGGGTGGAGAGAGTCCCACCTGCGTTAGATTTAGACCGGTATCAACCCTCAGGTCCATTTAAGGACATGAGAGCAGTTTTTGGTCTTAAAAGGGATGAGGTGATCCTTGGGGTGATAGCCCGGTTTCAAAAATATCGAAGAACAGATGTCCTTCTTCAGGCATTGCCATTAATTGTTAAGGAGTTTCCAAGGATAAAGCTTTTACTGGTAGGGAGATCGAGCCAGATGAATGAGAGTATCATTCAACCGATGAAAAGACTCAGGGTAGAGCCCTGGGTTATTCTTGGAGGATATCGGACGGAGGACTATCTTGACACATTGGCCTGCATGGATATTTTTGTATTTTTGATGGCAGGCTCTGACGGCAGTGCGAGGGCTTTGAGAGAGGCGATGGCTATGGGGAAGCCTGCCATCGTTGCCAATCGTGGAATCTTGCCCGAATTGATAGAGGATGGAGTTTCGGGTTTGGTCGTGGAGGATACGCCTGAGAGATTGGCCCAAGCCGTCCTAAAGTTACTCCGCAACCCGGAAAAGAGATCCACCTTGGGAAAAGCGGCCTATGAGAAGGCCCACCGGGAGTTTCGGTTAGAAAGACAGGCTGAAGAAATTGAAAGATTTTATGAAAAGATGATCCGATTAGGGAGATGGAAAAGAAGATAAAGTTCGCTACCGCCATTCCACATTTTTCAAAAAGCAAAGGAGGGGCCGAGCGCTATTTGGTTGATCTTTGTAGATATATGGTTAAAGAGGGATTCGAAGTCCATGTTTACGCAGAGGATTGGGAGGAGGAAATTCCAGGGGTCCATTTGCATCAAGTTAAAACGATTCCTTTTCCAAAAAGTTTTAGACTTCTTTCCTTTGCCATCCGTGCAACTCGTGAGATGGAGAAAGAAAAATATGATGTAACTCTTGGAGTCGGCAATACCTTGAAGGCAGATGTCCTCCAACCCCATGGAGGAGTCCACTGGGCCTGGTTTTGGCGGAGCCTCAGGGCCTATGATCATTGGGTTCTTTGGACAGTAAAGTTTTTAGGAAGAGTTCTAAGCCCAAAACAGTGGATTCAGAGTTATATTGAGAGAGTCCCCTATAAGAAGAAGAATTTTAAAAGAATTGTGGCCATCTCCGAGATGGTCAAACAGGATATTATGAGTTGGTATAAAATCCCGGAAGAACAGATTGATGTAATCTATAATGGGGTGGACCTTGAATGTTTCCATCCCAAAAATCGAAAATATCGAGAAGAGATCCGGAAACGATTCGGGATGGATGACGAAATAGTATTTCTCTTTGTTTCCAATAATTTTAAAATGAAGGGATTGGAATACTTGATGAAGGCGTTAGGAAGGCTAAAGAGAGAAGGAAGCCCTCCCTTCAAATGTTTGGTCTTGGGAAGGGATAGACCAGAACCCTATCTTCGCTTAGCCCAAAAAGAGGGGGTCTTTAAAGATTTGATTTTTGCAGGGAGCACGGATGAGCCAGAGAAGTATTACGGAGCTTCGGACCTCTTGATTCACCCTACATTTTACGATGCCTGTTCCCTTACTGTGATCGAGGGATTGGCCAGTGGATTACCGGTCATCACCACCTGGTCGAATGGGGCAGGATGGATTCTTACACAGGGGCAAGAGGGATTTGTCATCTCTGATCCTCGAAATATTCAGGATCTACAAAATAAAATTTCCTATTTTTTTGATAAGGAAACAAGGGAAAAGGCCTCCCTCTCAGCGAGACAATTGGCTGAAGCCCACTCCTATCAAAGAAACTGGAGTGAGATGAAAACGATTTTCGAGAGAAGTCTCATTAAAAAGAGGTCTACTTTGTGAAGAAAAAGAGATTCTGGTACCCTTTGATTAATTTAAAGAATCGTTTCCTCTTTGGGGCTTATGGAAAGGACGTCTATATTGAACCGGGTGTCGTTATCAATCGACCAAGATATGTTCACCTTGGCAATCACGTTCGGATCAAACGAAACACCAGCATTAATCTCCATCTAGGGGATAAGAATTCGAAAGATCCAATTTTATTTATCGGTGACCATGTGATCATTTCGGAGGGATGTATTATTAGCGCTTGTAATCGAATTGTCATTGAGGAGAACGTAGGAATCTCTCCATATGTGATGATCATTGATAGCACAAGAAAACCTGGGCCCATCGATAGGCCAAGTAAAGAACAAGATCTCGTTAAAGGATTCGTTCATATAGGAGCAGATTCATGGATTGCCTTTAATGTATGTATAATGCCAAATGTGACCATTGGGAAACATTGTATTATTGGTGCCCTGTCTGTGGTAACAGAGGATATTCCCTCTTACTCTGTTGCGATGGGAATTCCTGCACGGGTAGTTAAAAGATACGACTTTGACCGGAAAGAGTGGGTCAAGGTTTGACGGGATAAAGGGATGGCCACATTAAGCTGGAGCTCTATCTTTCGTAACCGAGCTGAAATTCATAAAGAATACCCAAGCATTTGGGATTTAAAAATTGTTAGGAAACGTCTCCCATTTATATTGAAGTACATTAAAGATGGAGATAAGATTTTGGACATCGGTTCTTCATCTCGGGACCTCGAAGGGAGGATTAAAAAATATCTTCCCCAGATTATTTATAAAAGTATGGATATAGATAGAGAGATGAATCATGATTACTATTCGTTGGATGAAATCAAAGAGGTTTTTGATGTGATACTACTTTTTGAAGTCATTGAACATCTTGATTTGGAGGAGGGAATAGAGATGCTCAAAAAGACCCATCTCCTTTTAAAGGATGGGGGGCATTTAATTTTATCTACCCCAAATATTTTTAAACCTGGACAATACTGGAGAGATGCCACCCATAAAGTGGCCTATTGTTATGATGAACTGGGTGGACTTCTCTTGAAACAGAATTTTAAGATTAAAGGAATTTATCGAACCTATAATGATGCATTTCATCGGTATCTTTTTAGAGTTTATATTTTATCCCCAGTGCACCGTCTTTTAGGGATTGATTTTGCAAAATCCGTCTTGATTGTAGCAGAGAAATAGAAAGGAGATCGACAATTGAGGGAACCGGTTTTTAATTATTTGAAGAAGATTATCTCTCAATATGAATTCGATGAACCCATCTTGGACTGTGCCGCGGGATGGGAGCCCAATATATATCAACCGCTTTTCCCTAATAAGAAATATATTAAACAAGATATTCGAGATTATGACCCTCCCTGTATTGATATCATTTGCGATATTTGCGATATGAGCCTTATTGAAGACAATAGTATTGGTTTAGTTCTTCTTCTCGAATCATTAGAACATATTGAGCAACCTCAAATGGCCTTAGACGAAATTTATCGCATCCTTAAACCTGGTGGAATGTTGATCCTCACTACGGTGATGGCGATGGGGATCCATCCATGTCCAAAAGACTATTGGAGGTTCTGTCCGGATGGGATTAAATTATTATTGAGGCAATATAAAATACTCGACTTTACATTAGAAGGAGAACCTTCTTTCCCATTGGGCATTTGGGTAACATGCCAAAAGTCCCTTTCTGAATTAGAGAAAAGGAAATTTCCTGAATATAATATTGTTAAGGCTCCAAGGCAGGAGCGATTTAAAATTCTTAACAAATTGCTTAGAAAATTTAGAATGGAATTGAGATATATTCATAAAAGTCGACCAAGATACGATTAATGAAAATCATTTTTCTCACGCATTTTAGCGACCAGGGACATCGATTTAGGGTAGAGCAATATTTTCCTTTTCTCCGCCAACATCAAGTAGAACCCAAATGGCAACCCCTCTTCGGATCCTGGAAGAAGCGTCTTTCCATTTATCGACAACTTCCTTATTTTGATGTGACCTGTATTCAGAGGAGGTTACTTCCTCTTCCTGAATTTTATTGGATAAGAAGGAAGGCTCCCAAGATTATTTTTGATATTGATGATGCCATCATGTACCACTCTTCCAGTTCCCCTAACCCCCATTCCTTTTCGAGAAGACTTAAATTTAGATGGATGGTTCAAGGGAGCAATGCGGTGATCGTGGGAAATCAATTTCTTAAAAATGAGGTTCTGAAGGTCGATCCTCGAAAAGAGGTGTTTATTATCCCAACTTCCATCGATATCAGTCTCTATCCAAAAAAGAAAGAGGTGAAGGATTCTTCAGAGATCATCCTTGGTTGGATCGGGACAAAAGGAAATTTAAAGTATCTCAAGAGGTTGGAGCCTGTGTTTAAGGCCGTTTTGGAAAAATTCCCCCAGGTCAAATTGAAAGTCGTGAGTAACGATTTCTATGAATCTCATTCTATTCCTATTCTCAATAAGCCATGGAAATTAGAGGAGGAAAATGAGGACCTGATTTCCTTCGATATTGGGCTCATGCCTCTGAATGATGATCTTTGGTCAAGAGGGAAGTGTGGGTTAAAGATTGTGCAGTATCTCAGCGTGGGGGTTCCCGTGGTGTGTACCCCCGTGGGAATAAATAGAGACATAGTTAAAAATGGAGAGAATGGTTTTTGGGCGAACACAGAAGAGGAATGGGTGGAGCGACTCTCCTTACTGATTCAGAATCCTTCCCTGAGAAAGAGGATGGGAGAAAATGGGATACAAACGGTGGAGCAAGGATATTCCCTCACGGTCGCTTCAGAGAAGTTTTTAAATGTCCTTCAGAAAGTTTCTTCCTCCAAGGGTTGCGCTTTAGACCATGGAATAAGGGAATAGGGATTGATCGATGAAAGTTCTTTTTCTAATTCAGGGTTTTCAGGTGGCTGCCAGCCGTTATCGGGTGCTTCAATATTTGCCCTACCTTGAATCGGAAGGGATAGAAGCTACGGTCAGCCTCTATCCAAGAACCTTAAAGGAGAATATCCAATTCTTTTCGACCCTCCCTCAATTCGATATTCTCTTTTTACAAAGAAAGCGTTTCAATCAACCCAGGCTTGCCCTCCTTAGAAAAAGGGCAAAACGGATCGTTTACGATTTTGATGATTCAGTGATGTATCGGAACTCAAAGGCAAAAGATCCCATTTCTCAGACCCGTCGAAGACGGTTTATTCAGATGATTAAAGCCTCTGATTTTGTGATTGCAGGAAATGAGTTTTTAAAAAGCCAGGTTCTCCCGATTCATTCCAATGTAGAGGTCCTTCCTACTCCTATCGATCAGAAGAGGTATCACTTAAGAAGACCTTTTGAACCCAAAGAGAGGGTGACTCTTGGCTGGATTGGGGATCATGGTTCAATCCATTACCTAATGAAGATGAAACCTGTCTTTGAGAACTTAGGTAAGAAGTATCCCTTTGTGGATTTGAAGATTGTTTGTGATACCTTTTTTGATTGTGAACAGATGAAGGTGATTAAAAAATATTGGAGTTCTGAGGAGGAGGTTTCGGACCTCCAGAGCTTTGATATTGGATTGATGCCTCTGGTCGATGACCCCTGGTCCTGGGGAAAGTGCGGGCTTAAGATTATTCAATATCAGGGAGTGGGACTGCCTGTCGTCTGCACACCGGTGGGGATTAATCGGGACTTGGTCGAGGATGGAATCAACGGATTTTATGCCCTGGCTCCGGAGGAATGGGAAGAGAAACTTTCTATCCTCATTGAGGATCCTGCCCTACGGGAAAAGATGGGGATGGAAGGGAGAAGAAGGGTCTTAGATGGATATACCCTTCAGACGTGTGCCCCCCGTTTGTTATCCATTTTGGAACGGGTGGCGAAGAGGTGAAGTTGAGGAGGATGCCTTGAGAGAAGCCATTGTGGGCTATTTAAAGTGGGCGATTGAACGATTTCCTTATGAGGAACCTATCTTAGACACATGTGCAGGATGGGAACCCAACTACTACGAGCCTCTTTTTTTAGGGAAACGATATATCAAGCAAGACATCCAGGATTTTGACCCTCCGTGCATTGATATTATCTGTGATATTTGTGATATGAAGCCCATCTCCGATGAGAGCATTGGGTTAGTGCTCAATCTTGAGTCCCTTGAACATCTTCCCTATCCTCAAAAGGCGATTGATGAGATCTATCGGGTTTTGAAACCCAATGGACTTCTAATCCTTACCACTGTGATGCATTTCAAAATTCATCGTGTCCCCAAGGATTACTGGCGTTTTACTCCAGAGGGTTTGGAATTGCTTTTGAGGAGGTTTAAGATTTTAGACTGCACCTTGGAGGGAGATTCTAAGAGACCCAAAGGGGTGTGGATCACCGCCCGAAAAACCTTGTCTCCGGAGGAATGGGGAAAACTTCCTCCTTTCAGGGTTGTTAAGAGCGATGACCGAATTTCTGAAAAGGTAAAGAGAAAATTTAAACGAATATTTCGGGGCAAATCTAATTTATGAGAATTGGATCTGGGTAATGGGAAAGGTAAAGAGATATAAAAAATTTTCTGGGGGAGAGATGAAAGGCTGGATCCGAGAGGAGATCTTCGATCTTCTCCCTTCCTCTTTTTTTGAAGATCCTCGCTCTTTTGTTCAAGAGAGCGGAGGGGAGATGCTCAAGGATTCGAAACATCGGTGGGCAGGAATCTTTCTCCTTCCTTATGATCGAAGAATTTTTTTAAAGATGGATAGGACCAAGGGTTGGTTAGAGGTTTTAAAATATTCCTTTCTTCCCTCGAAAGGGAGGAAGGAGTGGTTTTTGGCCCATCAGTTGCAAAAAAAAGGGTTGTCCATCCCTAAACCCTTAGGGTGGATGGAAAGAATCCAACGAGGATGGGTCAAAGAGAGTTATTATCTTTCTGAAGCGGTGGGAAACGGTTTCTCTTTGATTGATCTTCTTCAATCTAAAGAAGATGTTCCTATAGAGACATTGGTCAAAACAGTTAAAAAGTATCATAACGCAGGTCTATTTCATAAAGACCTTCATGCAGGGAATTTCTTATGGGATGGGGAATCCTTTTTCATCACTGATTTACATCGGGCTAAGATTCTTCCTTCCCTTCCCCTGGATAAGAGGCTTTGGAATCTGGCCCAATGGTTTCATTCTTTAAAATCCATCTGGAATGAGAAAGAGTTTTTAAATTTTTTTAAAAAATATTTTGAAGAAAAATCACTTAATCCTCAGAAAGAAAAAGAGCTGTTTCAGAGGATCCTCTCGATGGTGCTACGCCTGGAGAGGAGACATTTTAAAAGCCGAACCAAACGATGCCTAAAAGAGAGCACTGAATTTTCGGTTCAAAGAGAGGGTCGTATTACCTATTACCATCGGAGGGACTTTCCATTAGCCCTTTTAATGAATAAGATTGATGAGCACCTTAGCCTCTCGAAGGAAACCCCTGACGATTTGATCAAGGATGGATCAGGGGTGGCGATTTCCATCCTGAAGGAGAGGGATAATAAAATAATGGTGAAGGAACTCCTACCCGTAGGTTTCTGGGGTCGGTTTAAAGAACTTTTCCGTCATTCGAAAGGGAGGAAGGCCTGGGTGAATGGGAATGGTCTGATTGTGAGGAGAATGGCTACCTTAAAACCACTGGGGACGGTGGAGGAGAGGGGTCTTTTTGGATTAAAAAGGAGTTTCTTCCTGATGGAGGTGTTGGAGAAAGGTCAGGAGTTAGATCGGTATCTATGGAATGGATTTGAGGATTTCCCCGAAAAGAAACGCTTCATTAAGGCCTTTACAGAGTGGCTTGCCCGTCTCCATCAATTAAACATCTACCATCGAGATCTGAAGGCCTGTAATATTCTCATTTCAAAAAACGGGGACCATTGGAATTTTCATCTCCTTGACCTGGAGGATGTTCGACTGGACCGAAAGGTTAAAGAGAAGGAATTGTTTAAAAATTTTCTTCAGCTTAATACCTCCATCCCCCGAACGATTCCGAAGACAGACCGTCTGAGATTTCTTAGAGAGTATCTTCGTTTAAATCCTATCTTAAGATATAATAAAAACTGGATTTTACATCTTATAAAGAAAAGCAAAGAGAGGGGGATTGTCTATGTGACCCCTCAAGGGGTTGTGGAGGAGAGATGGGTTTAATCAAAAAGGACCGAGAATCTCTGGAGTGGCCTTTTGGCGCTATTCCACTTGCGAGGAATGAGATTCATGAAAAAATCATAGAGATGATGGAGAAAGAGCCTCGGGGAAAAGTGCTGGATGTCCCAACTGGAACCGGGGTATTGGCAGATAGGCTGAGGAAGATGGGATTTGAAGTCTCTTGCTGCGATATCAATCCTTCTTTCTTTTCAGTCCCTGATTTAAAGATGGAGATTGGAGACTTGAATCAATCGCTTCCATACTCCGAAGAATATTTCGACTATGTGGTTTGCCTCGACGGAATTGAACACTTAGAAAACCCTTATAATGCGATCCGGGAGTTTGGAAGAATCCTTAAAAAGGGGGGGAGGGTTTATTTATCAACCCCGAATTATCTAAACATAGAGCGGAGGTTTCGATTTCTTCTGTTAGGAACATTCTCCAAAATTCCCACCCACGAAGTGGTCAAGGAGATTTGGAAAGAGAATCTTTCTATGGTTCACCTGAGCCCCATTCACTACTCCCTTTTTAAGTTCGCAATGGAGCATTATGGATTTCGTATCCTGGCAGTAGAAAAAGACCGAAGTAAATCAAGGTTATACTGGTTGCTTCCGATCGTTTGGGGGATCCGTCTCTATTCCCGATTTCTTTCAAAAGAGAAATGGGAGTTTTATAGATTAAATGAGACTTTAAAGGATGAGATTTTAATGGGTGGCAATACCCTGATTCTCATAGCCGAAAAGATGGCTTAGATTGTGAAAACGATTTCTTGTATTATATGTGAATCCAATCAGCATCGATTCCTTTTTGAGGGTAGGGATCGAGTATTTGGAATTCCTGGAACATTTAAGATAGTCAAGTGTGAAGAATGTGGTCTTATTTTTATCAATCCCCAACCCGAAAAGGAGAGGTTGAAAGAATTTTATCCAAAAGAATATTATCAGCCCAAACATTCCCAGTATAAAGAATATTCCTTGCTAAGAAAGAAGGTATTGGAAACTTATTGGGGATATAGGCATCATTCAAATTTGTCAAAAGGTATCATTTTATTAAATAGAATAATTTGGGTTCCATTTAGGATAAGATATCGGCATTCCATTCCCTTTGTGGAAGGAGGGAGACTTTTGGATATTGGATGTGGCAATGGGACAGAGCTTTATAAATTGAGGGCATTGGGTTGGGAGACCTATGGAGTCGAAATCGATGCTGAAGCTTCTGAACGAGCGAGGATGAAAGACCTTTCTGTCTTTACTGGTGACCTCTTTGAAGCTAATTATCCAGATCAATTCTTCCACGTTGTCAGAATGAGTTTTGTTTTGGAACATCTTCCTAATCCTAAAGAAACCCTTTTAGAGGTTAAAAGGATATTGAAACAGGGAGGTAGAGTGTATCTTTCCATCCAGAATGCAAGAAGCCTCAATTATTGGCTTTTTGGGCGATGGTGGTTCTGTTTAGATGTGCCACGTCACCTTTTTTCTTTTACTCCCAAGACTATTTGGAGGCTTCTTTCCTCTTTAGGATTTGAAGTTAGAAAGATTTGGTTCGATTCAGGGGAAAGGAATTTTTTAGTAAGCCTTCAATATTGGATGAATGATCGATATGGTAGAACAGCTGCGTTATATTCTCCTCAAACCATTGTAAGAAATCGTTTTTTAAAAGTTCTCACCACTCCATTTTGCTATTTTTTGGACAGGATCGGATTAGGCGATTTGATGCATTTGGAGGTTACTACAATTTGATTGATCTCACTGTTCTGATTGTCAATTGGAATACAAAAGATTATCTACTTGATTGTCTGAAGGCTCTTACTAACTCCGATGAAGGATTATCTCGTGAGATCATTGTAGTGGACAATGGTTCCCAGGATGGGAGTGTAGGTGAACTGAAAAGATTCTTTCTTACGGTTCATCTTATTGAGAACAAGAATAATCTTGGGTTTGCAAAGGCGGTTAATCAAGGGCTAAGGAAGGCTTCTGGAAAATACCTCCTTCTCCTCAATCCTGATACTCGGTTAAAAGAGGGAGTACTCGAGACATTGTTTTCATTCATGGAAGAGAACCAGGAAGTTGCAGTTGCTGGCCCCCAGCTTCTCAATTGGGATGGTTCAAAACAGAACTCGATCGCTAACTTTCCCTCCTTGGCGACCGAACTTCTTAACAAAAGTCTATTAAGATGGTTGTTTCCCCAAAAATACCCAGGGAAGGAGAAAGATTATTTGAATCCCATCGAGGTTGATTCAGTGATCGGAGCCTGTTTGATGGTGAGGGGAGAGGCAATAGAAAAGGTTGGCCTTCTGGATGAGGATTATTTCCTCTTCCTCGAAGAGACAGATTGGTGTTATCGGATGAAGAAAGCAGGCTGGAAGATTTATCATGTTCCTCAGACAATGGTTTATCATTTTCAAGGAAAGAGTGCGGAAAGGGAAAAGAAGAGGGCTAAGGTCGAATACTACCGATCCCGGTATATTTTTTTTAAAAAGAATAGAGGGAGAGGGCAGGAGCTCATCCTGAGGATAGGTTTGTTGGTTCGGTTAGTTTTTGAGGAAATCTCTATGTTTCTGGTTTGCATTTTTACTCTTTTTTCCATAAAGAAACTAAGAGAAAGGCTTTCCCTCTATTCTTATTTATTATGGTGGCACCTGAGAGGATGCCCGGAAGGAATGGGTCTAAAACCTGGAAGTACCAAAATCCAAAAACTAAATGACAACCTAAATTGAGCGATTTTTTATGTAAAAACCTTTACCCTGTTAGAAAGCCCCGCTACTTCCAGGGGGATGAGTTAATTTCCTTTTGAGCGAACACGGGGTTTAAAGCCCCGTGTGAGCCATCCCGTTGGAAAGTCGAAGACTTTCTAACGGGTTTACCGTGGGAGAATAAAATGCCTTCAGAGCCCATGAAATATCATCCAATAGATGAATTAACAACCTGTCATTCCTGTGAAAACAGGAATCCAGTTTCTTTGGCTTTCTATGGATTCCTGCTTCCGCGGGAATGACGATCTTTCTTCTTTAGAATAGAGAATCGATCAATTTAGTTGACAAATAAATTCCAACAACCAAAATCCAAAATATATAGTAGTATGATTTGGGTCATTCAAAATTTATGATTGGAGCTTATTTGGAATTTGTGAATTGGGATTTGGGATTTTGACGTTAGGGGGAAATGGTATGGTCGGGATTGCAGTCATTGGTGCAGGGGCATGGGGAAAGAATCATATCCGAGTATTCTCTGAAAACCCCCGGGCGAAAATAAAATACATCTGTGATAGCGATTCCTCAAAATTATTACCCCTCCAAAAATTATATCCACAGGTGAACCTGGTGGAAGACCCCTCTTCAATTCTTCAGGATCCGGAAGTTCAAGGTGTGGTGATTGCCTCCTCCGCCTCATCCCATTATGCCTTAACCAGGGAGGCTCTTCTGGCGGATAAGGATGTCTTGGTGGAAAAGCCTATGGCGTTAAATAAAGAGGATGCACAGGAACTGGTGGACCTTTCAGAGAGAAGAAGTCAAATTCTCATGGTGGGACATCTTTTGATCTACCATCCTGCGGTGGAACGATTAAAAGGAATGGTTCAATCAGGAGAACTGGGAAAAATCCATTATATTTATACTCAACGTGTCAATCTGGGTGTGATTCGGCAAGATGAAAATGCCCTCTGGTCCTTTGCTCCCCATGACCTTTCGGTCATCCTTTACCTCCTTGAAGAGGAGCCCACCGTGGTTTCAGCCCATGGGGAGAGTTATATACAAAAAGGGATTGAAGATGTCGTATTTTTAAGCCTTCGATTCGCTGATGGAAAGATGGCGAATATTCATATGAGCTGGTTGGACCCTCATAAGTTGAGGAAGATTACCATTGTAGGCTCGAAGAAGATGGTGGTTTTTGACGACATGGAGGCCTCTGAAAAATTGAAGATCTATGACAAAGGGGTGAAAAGTGTATCCTACGATACCTATGGAGAATATCTCAGTTTGAGATTCGGGGATATTACCATCCCGAGCATCAAAATGGTAGAACCCCTCAAGGCCGAGGCTGACCATTTCATCCATTGCATTGAATCGAGGAAAAAGCCAAAAACCGGAGGCCGTGATGGGTTAAGAGTAGTTCAACTTCTAATCGCTGCCCAGCAATCCTTAAGCGAAGGAGGTGTCCCGATAAAAAGGGGACAGGCTACTTTTTAAATAGAGGTGCAAAGAATTTGTTATAATCCTTTTCACTTATAAGTCCCATTTAAATGATGAGGTAGGATTCAATAAAAAAAAGTTGCCTGTCCCCTTATCCTATAAAATGAAAAAAGACTATTTTGTTCACCCCACTGCGGTGGTGGACCAACCTGTTCAAATAGGAGAAGGAACTCAGATCTGGCATTTTACACACATTATGCCAAATGCCAGGATTGGGAAGAATTGCATCATCGGTCAAAATGTTTTTATTGGTTCCGAAGTCGTTTTGGGAGATTATGTGAAGGTCCAAAACAATGTTTCCATATATGAGGGAGTGATTCTGGAAGATGGTGTTTTTTGCGGACCCTCGATGGTCTTTACCAATGTCTTTAACCCCAGGAGTTTCATCTCGAGAAAAAAGGAATTTCGAAAAACCCTAGTCAAAAAAGGATCGACCATTGGCGCCAATGCAACGATTATCTGCGGAAATACCATCGGTCAGTATGCCTTCATCGGAGCTGGCACTGTGGTGACCAAGGATGTTCCCGATTATGCTCTATTCTATGGAAATCCTGGAAGGGTGAAGGGGTGGGTATGCCAGTGTGCCGTGGAGATTGTCTTTCGTTCAGGGAGGGCAATCTGCAAGGCCTGTGGCAAACGATACAAAAAAGACCGTTTAGGAGTAAGGTTGGATTAAAAAAGGGGACAGGCTACTTTTTCGATTTGGGGTTTAATTGATGCCAAGAATTTCAAGGGGTCTATTTGATAACACTGTATATCATGTCATCAATCGTGGGAATGGTGGCCAAGTTGTCTTCCACAAAAATGGAGATTATGAAGCTTTTATCAATTTAATTAAAGAGGCAAAAGATCGTTATGCAATAAAGGTTTTTGCCTATTGTTTAATGCCAAACCATTTTCATATAGCTTTGATGCCTCATCGAGGTGAATATTTAAGTAAATGGATGCATTGGTTAATGACAAGCCATGTTCGGCGCTACCATCATCATTATGGAACCACTGGACATATTTGGCAAGGTCGTTATAAAAGTTTTATCATTCAAATGGATACTCATTTATTAACAGTGATCAGGTATATTGAAAACAACCCATTAAGGGCTGGTTTGGTAAATTCAGCAAAGGAATGGTTGTGGTCTTCACATCGAGAATTAATTGGAATGCGACCGCAATTTTTAGTAGACAGACTCCCGATCGAATTACCAGATATATGGAGTAGGTACGTTGATGAGCCAATGACTGCGAGGGAGTTAAAGAAAATCCGGCAAAGTGTAAACAGACAGTCACCCTATGGAAATTTGTCTTGGCAGATTGAGGTGAGCAAAGAATTTGGATTAGAATCCACAATAAAACCAAGAGGAAGGCCAAGGAAATTAGAATAAGAGAAAAAGTTGCCTGTCCCCTTTTTGAGAAATGAAGATTGCAACGATAGTGGGTGCAAGACCCCAATTTATTAAAGCAGGTTCGGTAAGTAGGATCATTCAGAAGTTTAATGAAGGAAAGAGGGTTCTCCAGGAGATTTTAATCCATACAGGTCAACATTACGATTATCGAATGGATCAAGTTTTTTTTAAAGAACTCGACCTTCCAAGGCCAAAGTATCATTTAGGAGTGGGCTCTGGTTCTCATGGCCGACAAATCGGATTGATCCTTGAGCGAATTGAACCCCTTCTGGAAAAAGAAAAACCGGATGTTGTTCTGGTTTATGGGGATACGAACTCCACATTGGGAGGGGCATTGGCCTCTGCTAAACTGAATATTCCTGTGGCTCATGTGGAAGCAGGCTTGAGAAGCTATAACCCAAGGATGCCTGAAGAAATCAATCGGGTTGTAACAGACCATCTCTCTACTTTTCTCTTCTGTCCAACCAGCCAGGCAGTTAAGAATTTAAAGAAGGAAGGGATAATGGATGGGAAGAAGAAGTGGGTTAAAAACGTGGGCGACGTGATGTATGATTCAATTCTCCATTATTCCAAAATAGCCGAAGAGAAATCAACGATTTTAAAGGACTTAGGTTTTTTCAATTTGCAATCCGCAATTCGAAATCTGAAATATTTTTTGGTGACTCTTCACCGTGCTGAAAATACCGACAACCCTAAAAGACTGAAATCTATTCTAAGGGGTCTCAAAGAAATAGGAAGAAAAACACCAGTTATCTTACCTCTCCATCCACGGACAAAAAAGATGATAAAGACGTTCGGGCTTACCTCGTTGACAAAACACCTCCATCTGATTGAACCGGTCTCTTATCTTGATATGCTCAAATTAGAAAAGAATGCAGCCCTCATCCTCACGGACTCTGGGGGTGTCCAGAAAGAAGCTTATTGGTTCAAGGTTCCTTGTGTGACCCTGAGGGATGAGACCGAATGGTTGGAAACCGTAAGGAGTGGATGGAACGTTTTAGTTGGAACAGATGAAAGGAGGATTATCGATGGGGTAAAAAAAATGACCTCCAAAAAGATTTCTTCAAAAAATACTAAGATATTTGGAGATGGAAAAGCAGGTCTAAAAATTATAAAATACTTGTTTAAAAATTATTGATAAAAGATTTAATTAAGTGGACCTTTTGTTTGCCGGAGAAGGAGATGCCTAAGAAAGTGGATGATTGGTTGAGGCAGGTTGAAAGAGATTTAAGGCATGCAAAAAATATATTAAAGGATTTTAAGTAGATATTATATAGAGACAAAATACCCGGATGGGTTTCCCGAAAGTGCTCCATCAGATTATTTCGATGAAGTAATGTCAAAGGAGGCTATTGATGCTTCTGAAGCAATACTCAGATAGTGTAGAGATATTATCAGTCAATGAGAATCAATTGAGAGAAGTATTGTATGAAATATCTTCAAGAATAAAAACCGAACATCAATAGGTTAAAGAAATCATTCTTTTTGGTTCTCTTATTAAAAAAGAATTTCTTCCATCAAGTGATATCGATATTGCCATTATTGTGGATAAAACAGGGAAAAATTTTATAGAAAGATCGGACAAGTTTTTAGATTACTTCTCGATGATCCCATTTGATATAAACATTGTTGTTTATACTGTGGAAGAGAAAGAGAGGATGGTTAGAGCGAAAAATAGTTTTATCCAGGAGATCATGGAAAGGGGAAAAATTGATCTCTTAAAACGAAAGCATATCCACTTTAAATTATTACGAATGGATAACTAAAAGAGATTTTTGGCATTGGAAATTAATAAAAGTAAATTTTGAAGGTTGGGTTCTAAATTATTAATTGAAACAGAAGACATTAAGATAAAAAACTAGTCCAAAATATTTGAAATTTTCCCCTCACCCCTCCCTCTCCCCAGCGCCTGCCTGACGGTAGGCAGGGGGAGAGGGAAAGGGTGAGGGGCATAAATGTTTGAAGAAAATTTTCAAATATTCATTGGAAGAATTTAATTACTAGGTATCGAAGAGAGAATGATCTATGAGTATTAATTTTGTGGAGAATAAGTTCTTAGTATTAAGGGAGCTGAAGGATGTTCTAAAGGGATTTTTGGGCGATAGGGTAAGGCTGGTTCTTTATGGGTCCAGAGCAAGAGGGGATTATACTAAAGAATCTGACATTGACATAGCGATCATTGTTCAAGGGTTGACAAGAGAACTCAAGAATCAAATTCTAAATATCGTTGCCGATATCGAGATGAAACATCTAATAGCCCTTTCAACACTGGTATTTTCAGAGGAGGACTTTGAATGCCTTAAAAAGAGGGAGAGAAGAATAGCCCTCGATATCGAAAGGGAGGGCGTATCGATATGAGAGAGGAAAATAAAAGGGAGAACATCAAAGAGGAGATGGACAGGGCAATTAAAACAATGGATGCTGCTATTCTTCTATTTAATAATGGTTTTTTTAACGATGCCATTTCAAGGTTATATTATTTTCTTCTTTACAACATCAGGGCCTTGCTTTTGACAAAAGGGCTTGAGCCCAAAAGTCATGAAGGGGCTCTCAGACTTTTCGGTCTCCACTTCGTAAAAGAAGGGATATTTGAACCAGCGGATTCACATATTTTCTCCCGACTTATGAAATACAGAGAAGAGGCAGACTATAATCCTTCATATATTTTTACTAAAGAGGATTTTCTAAAGTTTAAAAAGGAAGCCGAGGAGCTGTCAGACAAGATTAAAGTTTATCTCAGGGAGAAAAAATATCTTTAAAAAATGTTTACAGATTTTATCCAAAAGAGTAGGATTCGTTTTATTCCACGAGGAGGGGATTCACCTTTAATACTTATCCAGTTGAAACAAGCATGCAAGGAGTAACCATGGGGAAAATAGAAGATATTGTAGAGCGGTTTGCTTCAGAATTGAGGGATAGCTTCGGCGAGAAGATTTTGGGAATCTATCTTTTTGGCAGTGTTTTCAAAGGAACGGACACGGAAGAAAGCGATATAGATATACTAGTAGTTTACTCAAACCTGGATGAAGAAACCTTCTTGAAAAAGCAAGTGAAATCAGTTTCAGAATTATCTGTGAGGAGGGGAGAACTATTGAAACAATCCCTATGTCCAAAGAGGAATTTGAACACTCTATGGGCCGGTCTCCCTTTCTTTGGGAAGTTTTGAATTTTGGAAAAGTAATCTTTACAAGACTGAGTGGCACAGAGTGGGATTTGGATTTTAAAGGTTGCAAAAAAGAACTACTCCTGCCGGAGGATAAAAACTAAAAATAGTTTGAAAAACTTTTGATAAAGAATAAAAAGCAATCAATGGGTATCCGAAGTAAAGTTTACTGGGGTTTAGCAAATTTTTGTCATGCCTGCGAAAGCAGGCATCCAGAATTTATTGATTTTATCAAACAGAATCGGATCCGCTTTTGGCGGAAATTATTTTTACTGGATTCCCGCTTCCGCAGGAATGACAAAGTGTGAGTTTAAAAATATTTTATATTTCAATAAGTTATAAATTTTTTCTAAATTTCAGTAAAGTTTATTAAAAATCATATGGGACGAAATAATTATTTCTTAAGAAGCTTTGCTGTCAATAGAAGATTGTTTTTACTGGATGAAACAAAATGGAGAAATTAAGAGAGATCTCACCAGAGGAGAAGGAAAGGATAGAAGAAGTTTTAAGACACTTCTTTGAAGAGAAACAGGAGGTGCTCTTTGCCTATCTCTATGGCTCTTTTGGAGAGGGGAGGTTCTTCCATGATATCGATATAGGTGTCTTTGTAGAAAAATCAAAAGTCCCAAAGGAGGATTCCTTGACTTTTGAGATCTCTATCTCTATAGAACTGGAGGAGTTGATTAAAATTCCAGTGGATGTGAAAGTGATCAACTTTTCTCCTCTTTCATATAAATATGAAGTGATTAAATGTGGAAAATTGATTTTAACGAAAGATGATGAGAAGAGAGTTGAATTTGAAACATCCACCGTTGATTATTACTTTGATTTTGCCCCTTATCTTAACCGATACCTAAAGGAGGTTTTGGACATTGGAGATTAATAGAAATAAATTGAGAAAGTTGGTTTCTGAATTATTCGTGTCTTTAAAGGAACTGGAAGATTTAAGGAATCGAAAGGAAGAAGAGTTTTATGGAAACTCTCATTTGATCAGTAGTGCAAAATATAATCTTTTAGTAGCCATTGAATCGGCAATTGATCTATGCAATCACATTATATCCAGAAGACATTATAGAACGCCTGAGGATTATGCAGATACATTTAAAGTGATGGGTGAGGCAGGGGCTTTTCCAGAAGAGTTTCAAAAAAAAATGGTCGAAATGGCAAAATTTCGAAACCGACTTGTTCACCTTTACTGGAGCGTGGATAAGAAGGAGATTTACAAAATCCTTCAAAATAATCTATCCGATTTTGATCAATTTCTTCAATATTTGGGGAAATTTATCGGCGAGGAAATTAAGCCGAATCAAGAAGGCTCAAAATAGATGGTGGATAAGATAATCCTTTTTATTCGAAACCTCAATGAAAAGCAAACTATTTTACTTCTTCTTGGAATCTCCTTTGGCCTTAGGCTTTATTCGGTTCTCATGTCTCAAGGAATCTCTTATGATGGGACTGGATATGGGTTTATTGCCAGAAGTAATTGGGCTAATCATCATAATTACATAATATTTGCTTAGGAGGTCCTCCTATGTTCTTTGGGAGAACATCCAGAGGAGGAGAGTTAATCCGTGTATTCGATTTGAAAAAAGGGGGCCAATAGAGGGTAGTGTTGAGGCCAAAGAGAAAGAGTGGGGCAAGGATTAAACAGGGATGGAAAGGAAACACATCTGGAAAGTACGAGATGGAGATGAAAAAGATTTACCTGGAATCTTGTCTCTCAGAAAGATTGTGTTTGGAGAAGAGGAGGCGGACAAACTGGAGCCTCGTTACTGGAGATGGGAATTTATGGATGCCCCTGACGGGAAGGGATTCATTTATCTGGTCCAGGAAGGGGATAAGATCATTGCCCATTTTGCGGATATTCCAAGGCGATTTTTAGTCCAAGGTAAAACGATCCTCGGGACCCTATCCCTTGATTTAATGGTTCATCCGAATTACCGGAGGAGGGGTCTTTTTACAGCCATGGGAAGATATAGTGCACAGAGGGTCAAACAAGAAAACAGGCATTTTATGACGGCCTTTCCCATTCGTCCACAAACCATTCAGGGGTTAAAAAAGATTGGATGGCATGAGATCATGAAACTTCCAGTATTGGTTTATCCAATCCGATTCACTGGTATTGTCAAAAGATATATCCATTTTTCATCTCTGAGTTACTTGGTAGGTGGAATCGCTAGAGGAATTTATACTCCTCTCCTACTGATGAAGAAAGGGAAAGAGAACAGAGGGATTGAAATCGAAAACGTAGAAAAAATGGATAATCAATTCGAGAAATTTTTGGAAAGGGGATCATCCATCCATTCCATTATGGGACTCCGTGATTCGAACTATATGAATTGGCGTTACTTTAATCATCCAACTCGGGTATATAGGATTTATAGGGCCATAAAAGATGGAGAGATGAAAGGTTACCTTATCTTGCGGAAGGTAACCCTTTTAGGATTCAATAGTGTTGTGATCGCAGATTTGCTCTCTTCAGATTTGGACATATTTGAATTCCTTCTTAAAGGAGGGATTGAATTCAGTAAGAAGGAATCTGTAGATTTATTAGGGTTTATGGTCCCAAAATCTCATCCCTATTATCAATTTTTGAGAAAGTATGGGTTTCTTCGAAGCCCTAAAACCTTCCGATTCATGATCTATTCCCATAAAAAGGACGAGTTCCTCCTGGACCCTAAAAACTGGTATGTCACGTGGGGAGATACCGATGTGATTTGATCCTTCAGGCATCCTTATTCAAAGAAGGACAGGGGATTTTGTAGAGATGAGAAGAACGGTTTCGTTTTTTGTAAAACTCATTGAGAACGAAATTGAAAAAGGAGAAGGATGGAAAATACTTCTAATAATCTTTGGTCTTGCCTTAGGAGTTCGTATAATTCTCTTAATCAACCCCGAAGTAATCCATAATGATGGAATCGAATATATTCATTCTGCCAAAAGGATTGTTTCAGGAGACTGGTCGATGGGGAGGGTTCCTCCTCTCTATCCTGCCTTGATAGGCTTTTTCTATTGGTTGATAAGGGATTTTGAAATTGCGGGAATTCTGGTTTCGGTCCTTTTTGGAAGTTTCATCATTTTTCCTATTTTTTATTTAGGTAAGGAATTATTTAATGTCAGAACTGGAATCCTTGCCTCCCTTCTGGCTTCCGTTCATCCTTTTCTTTTCATCTATTCGGGTTCAGTTTTAACTGAATCAACATACTATTTTACTACATCCACATCGGTTCTTTTTGGTTGGCGGGCGTTCTGCACAGGTTTTTTCCGTCACCTCATTATCTTTAACCTTTTTGCAACTCTTTCCTATCTTACAAAACCGGAAGCGATTGGACTAATTCTTATTTTTTCTCTCTGGGTATTAGGGGTCCGTCCTCCAGCAGAAAGGCGTCCCTTTTGGAAGAAAATAAGGATGATCATGCTCACCCTTTTAATTTTTTTAATTTTTGCTTCCCCCTATCTCATTAAGATTAGATTCGAAACAGGGGAGTGGAGGGTTTCTCAAAAGATTGTGATTTCAATTGGATCCCCTTCAAAAGAAAAAGGAGTCCCCACTATTGATGAGATCAGGAAAAGGAAAGAGTTTCCTTTAGTTTCGCTCATTAAAGATCCTCTCACTACCATTGCTAAAGCAAGCAAAGGGTTCTTTGTAGCGCTCTATAAATTTTTTCTCGCTTTTCACCCCCTTCTATTTATTTTTGCTTGTTTGGGATGGATTTTTCTATTGCGAAAAAAAGATAGATTTTCACTTAAGGGAAGCCTTTATCTTCTAATGCATTTCGTTTTTTTCTTTGGAGTGGTCTTCCCCTTTTTTTGGGTTACACGGAGATATACTTCACAGATGATTCCCTTAACCATTTCATGGGCGGCTTACGGTTTGTTAGGGATTTTAGGAAGGCTTTCACGAAAATTCGAGAAAGAACAACTTAAGAAGAATCTCCCTGCTCTTTTTCTCATTCTCCTTGTCGTTGGAATGTTCATCCAGGGTAACCTCCCTCGGAGGGAACATCGCCTGATTCAAAGGGAAGTCGGGAAGTGGATGAGAGATAACTTAGACCGTGGAGCCAAAGTGATGAGCAGGATGCCTCAAGAAGCTTTTTACGCAGATTTACCTTGGGTGAGGATTCCTGAGGCATGTGATGAAGAGATTCTAAAGAAGGCTCAAGAAGAAGGAGTCCGATATCTGGTGATGGATGAGGAGGTTGAGAAGCAAACTCTTGGTTTTAGAGGGGCATTTCAAAAAGAATGGATAATTCCAATATTTGATCTGAAAAAGGGAAAGCGCCAAATCATGGTGTTTGAAATCAAAAATTTCAAATAAAAAGCAATGGGATCTATGCGTAATGGAGGGCAGGAAAAATTTAATTCATCCCAAGCCTCCTATCCTTCGATGGCTAAGGGGAGATTGGGGACATTTAAAGAATATTTTATTAAGTTATCATAATAGTTAGTATCACTCCTGTACGATTTTGAAAATGGAACCTAAAAAGGGGAAGTATCCTCAATGAATGAAAAGTAAGATTGTAAGTTAAAAACAGGAGATTAAGGTGTCTTCAAAAAAAGTTTTAATTTTAGGATTGGATGGAGCCAGCCCTGAGTTAATTGAGTCATTGATTGATCTTGGAAGGCTGCCTACCTTTGCGAAAATTAAGAAGGAGGGAGTGAGGGGAAGATTGAGAACCACAATTCCTCCCATCACAGGCTCAGCGTGGTCGTCCTTTATGACAGGAAAAAATCCAGGTAAACATGGAATTTTTGATTTTATCACACGGAAGGACGGAACTTACCGGCTCTCTCCCATTCACTCCCACCTAAGGGAAGGTAAGGCATTCTGGTCGTGGGCAAGCGATGCTGGGAGAAAGATTTGTATTTTTAATGTTCCCATTACCTACCCTCCAGAAAAGGTCAATGGAATCATGGTTTCGGGAATGTTAACCCCCCGTGGCAGAGCCGATTATGCCCACCCTCAATCGATCGTAGAGGAATTGGGGAAAATTACAGGAGGCTACAGGATTCATCTGGACGAATCCTTTTCCAGGGGAAGGGAAGAGATCTTTCTAAAAAGACTTTATGAAGTCACAGACCAGAGAATGAAGGCAATGGAATATCTTTTCAGGAAAGATGATTGGGATCTTTTTGTAGGGGTCATAGAGGGGATCGATTTAATTCAACATGAGCTTTGGCATTGCTGGGATCCTACTCATTTTCGTCATCGGGCTCCAGACAAGAAGTATTCTGATGCCATCCCATCTTTTTATCAGAAGATAGACAATTTTATAAATCGGGTGATCAAAGAATGGATTGATTCTCAGTGGACGATGATTGTCATGTCAGACCACGGAGCAGGACCTTTAAAAAAACTTTTGTATCTTAATAATTTTTTGATGAAGAAAGGATTTCTTAAACTAAAGAGGGGTATCCGGTCTTCGATCAAGCACCTTCTTTTTAATATGGGGTTCGTTCCGATGAATTTTTATCATTTCCTCCTTGGGATAGGATTGGGAAGGATAAAGAGGATGGCACGATTTGGGCAGGGGGAATCTTGGCTCTCTCCTTTTTTCCTTTCATTTGAGGATGTAGATTGGAAGGAAACAAAGGCTTATTCATTTGGGAGTACAGCAGGCCAGATCTATCTCAATCTGAAAGGTCGGGAGCCTTGTGGAATTGTGAATCCTGGGAAGGAAGAAGAAGAAGTGAGGGATGAGATTCTGAGAGAACTCCAATTCCTTGTGGACGATGAGACAGGAGAACGTATTGTAGGTGAAATCTATTGTAAGGAAGAGCTTTATAATGGTCCCCATTTAAAGGATGCCCCAGATATTGTTTTTCTTCCCAAGACACTGGAGATCGCTGCTTTTGGAGAATATGAGTTCGCCTCAAACAAAATGATTGATTATTCTTGGGGAGTCTCTGGATCTCATCGAATGGATGGCTTCATGGCGATGGTAGGGGAGCCTATTAAAATGGGAGCGAGGATACAAAATGCTAACATCATCGATTTGGCTCCTACTATCCTCTATCTGATGGGACTTCCGATTCCTGAAACCATCGATGGGAAAGTTCTCCGGGAAGCATTTTTAGAAACTTTTATTAAAAAGATACCTATTCAGAGAGTTGATGATGAGATTTCTCAGCGCATTCATAAAGAGGAAATTTACTCAAGCGAGGAAGAAGAAGAGTTAAAAAAACGATTGAAATCATTGGGCTACTTCACATGAAGGGGGCATTAAAAGAATTTTTCAACAAAGAATCGTCACGATATGGCCAGTTTGCCAAACAGAGGGATTTTATTCCTTCCCTCAGAGATAAGGTTAACCCCCTTTTGAAGGGAAGAGTGCTCGATGTGGGCAGTGGGTGCATCTTCGATTTTGATAGGGGACGGTTTGATCTCTATGTGGCCATGGACCTCTCTTTTGGGATGCTTTTGGGGCTGGAGCGGGACGAGAAGGTGATAGCCGTCTGTGGAGATGCTCATCATCTTCCTTTCAAAGATGGCACTTTTAACGAAGTCATCTACCGTTCAGTCCTTCACCATCTCAATCCAGAAGGAAAGACACTTTTAGAAATGGAAGGAGTAGTTAAAAGAATTCTCATAGAGGCCAAACGGATATTGAAAAGGGATGGAGAGATCCTTATTGTCGAACCCTGTCCCCCTCTATGGATTGAGAAAGTAGAATCAATCTTGATTCCCCTGATTCGTTGGGTTATGAGAATTTTTGGGGTCCCTTTTGTATTCCTCTTTTCAAAAAAGAGGCTTTCTGATATTTTAGAAAATGGGGGATGGTCATTGATTGAAATTGCCCCGGTTAAGGGAAGTGGGGACAATTGGGATTTGATCTTCCCTGTCATAGGGTTTCCCTTTATAAAAATCCCTCGAGGGATATCCCCTTCTACGGTTCACCTTTTTCGTGGGAGAAGGTAAGGATGGAACCTCCTGTATTTGTCAAATACGAAAAGGCAACACGTTTTGTTTTCTCATTCAATCACGTCTATAAAATAGTGCTTGGCCTTTTCGCATATTATATTCCCTTTCCATCTATCTTGACGGCCTTTATTCATCGAATAAGGGGAGTGAAATTTAAAAGGATTTCAAATGTATTCATTGGCTATCACGTATTAATTGATTCAACGAATCCCGAACATGTGGAAATTGATGAAGATGTTTGGATTACCAGGGATGTTAAAATAATTACTCATTTTAATCCCACACCTACCATTAAAAAATTTGTGGGTGGGAAATATGTGAGAAAAGTTTCAATTGGAAGGGGTGCTCAGATTCTTGTGGGGGCCATTATCCTACCTGGAGTCCGGATAGGAGAGGGGGCAGTGGTGGGTGCAGGATCAGTGGTCACCAAAGATGTCCCTGATTACACTTGGGTTGCAGGGAATCCTGCAAGGCCTATAAAGACTTTTAATAAAGAAGAAGGTCTGGGTGAAGAGGAAATTAATGGTCAATAATGCCCTAACCATTGATATTGAGGATTGGTTTCATCCAGAATTGATAAGAGATCATGTGGATTTAAAGAGGGTTGAAGGCCGGGTTTCAAAATCAATTTCTTTGGTTCTATCCTTACTTAATAAATATCAGGTAAAAGTGACCTTTTTTGTTGTGGGTGAAGTAGCCAGGAAATCTCCAGAACTTATTCGACAGTTATATCGTGAAGGACATGAAATCGGGTGTCATGGAATGTCCCATCGGATGCTAAAAGACTTGGGAGAGGAAGGGTTCAAGAATGAGTTGAAAGAGTTTCAAGACCTCATGAGGGAGATATTGGGAGATGTCCAGATCAAAGGATTTCGTGCCCCAACCTTTTCTCTCAACACGGAGTCAAAATGGGCCTTGCCGATTCTCAGAGATTTTGGGTACGAATACGATTCGAGCCTATTTCCGACAAAAATATTTTTAAATCGAATTTATGGGATTAAAAAAGCTCCGCGCTTTCCTTATCGGATCTCTTTCGACGATCCTTCGAAAGAGGACCCAGACAGTCCCCTCTGGGAATTTCCACCCGCCATGGGCGAGGTATTGGGAATTCGAATTCCATTGAGTGGCGGATTCTATTTGAGAGCCATCCCCTTTTTCTTTTTTAGAATTGGTTTAAAAACAATTAATCAAGAAGGCCCATTCACCATTTACCTCCATCCTTGGGAATGGGATCAAGAGACCCCAAAGGTACCGCTCTCTTTTTTCTCAAAGTTGGTGACTTACTACGGAATGAAAGATTTGCTTTCGAAATTGGAGGAGTTGTTGAGAACCTTTTCGTTCTCAAGAATGGATAAGGTGCTTCAAGACCTGGCTATACAAGGAGGAAGGGTTGGATCGACAAACACTCATTCTAATTCCAGCATACAATGAAGAGGGAAGAATTGGAAATGTCCTCAAAGGGATCAAAAAAATCTTGCCTGCAGTCGATGTTCTGGTCGTTGATGATGGGTCAAAGGATCATACGAGAGAGGAAGCCTTAGAGTCCGGTGTGCAGGTTATCTCCCATCCCTTTAATCTCGGATATGGTTCCGCCCTCCAAACCGGCTACCGATATGCCTTACAAAAAGGGTATGAAGAAGTGGTTCAGATGGACGGGGATGGGCAGCACGATCCCTCTTGTATTGAAGATTTGCTAAGAGTTATACGTAAGCGGGAAGCAGACATCGCAGTGGGATCCCGTTTTCTGATTCCTGAAGGGATTCAAGGGAATCATCCCCCTTATCCGGCCCCATTTTTTCGGAGAATGGGGATGGTCTTTTTCAGTAAAATCACCTCAAGTATCATTCATCAGAAGGTTACGGATCCGACTTCCGGTTTTCAGGCGATGAATCGAAAGGTGTTGGAATGGGTTTCGGGAGACCAATTTCCCACAGACTATCCAGATGCGGATGTGATTATAATGCTACACCGAGCTCGATTTCGGATCAAAGAAGTGCCTGTCCGCATGTTCGGAAGCAAAGATAAAAAATCTATGCATAGCGGTTGGAAACCTATTTACTATATTTTTAAAATGTTGTTATCTATACTGGTTATCTTGATGCGGAAGTCGTGACGACTTAGCCCAATAATATTTCTCAACAAAAATTCCATTATGTGATTCGAGGAGGAAGAGATGCCTATTAGGAATCAAGTGATTGCACTAATAGTAGGTTTTGGGATGTTTTTTTTAATCATCGACTTAGTGAGGAGGAGGAAGTTAAAAGAAGAATATTCTTGGTTATGGCTTATCACAGCAGTAGTAATCCTCGTTTTTTCTCTATGGTTTAAATTATTGAAATGGACTACTTATTTAATTGGCGCAATTGCTCCTTCATCAACCATCTTCTTATTTGCATTCCTATTCTTAGTTTTAATCAGTCTCCATTTTTCAATAGTCATTTCCAATCTTTCTAACCGTAATAAGGAATTAGCCCAACAATTTGCAATTCTTGAATTAGAATACAGAGAGATCGTGAAAAAGATTGACTCCCAGTTTAAGAAAGAGTCTTCTGAAATAGGTAAATCTTAATGGAGAATACCCCACAGAATTTTCTATAGGACATTTGGTTGAATTAGGTAGAAAATAGGTCTTCCCCATCACGTTTATTCTTCCCACAGGGGAGAGGATAAAGGTGATGGAGATTTTCATGGTTGGCGGGTGGCCCTGCGGCCATGTGGAATTAATTACTTGTTTTTAGATAACGAGATTATAGAATCAATCCGCCAGCGATTGGTCTTCCGTTTCTCTCTAATACAAACCTTCCCATTTCAGGGATGTCATAGAAGGAATCGACAACCACTTCTCTTTCAATCTTCATTAAGACTTCGGCTACCTCTGCCTCGGCAATGGTGGTTGCGTTTTCTTGGATTAGTTCCATGGAAGCAGGATCGAACTTCTTATAGATTTTCTCGATTTGACAGGGAACCTCTTGAGTTACACAACGAAAGAAAAGGGGATCGCCGATCTGATAATGGGACGGGCCCATCCAGAAGAGATTTGCCTTGAGTGTATCCGAAACCATAGAAGATAGGTCCCCTGTTAGGATATGTCCCCTTTCCACACGGTGTCTTCCTTTCAAACAGATCCCTATGGATTCTTCATAGGAAGCCATGGTTACTTTTTCCAAAAATTTTTCAATCTGTTTGACCCTAAGCTTCTTTTTTTCAGGAAGGAGAAAAAGGGTATCCCCCACAGCGATCTTGCCTGCCTCGACTCTCCCTACCAGGATTTTCTTTCCTTCCATGGAATAGACATCCTGAATTGGAAAACGGAGGGGCTTTTCCTCAACCCTTAACCCTTCAAAAGTGTCCAAAGCCTCTAAGACAGTTGGCCCTTTATACCAGGGAGTTTTTTCTGAATGGATGGCCACATTATCACCACGGAGGGCAGAAATGGGAATTAAAAAGTTTGGGTAGATATTTAACGGATTTAACAATTCCATCGTCGTTTCTTTTAATTGCAAGTATCTTCCCTCCGAATAGTTGAATCGGTCAATTTTGTTTATGAGGACACATATCTGTTTTAATCCAAGCATCCCTAAGATATAGGCATGTCGTTTAGTCTGCTCTTGAACCCCCTCCGTGATATCGATGATCAGGAGGGCGGCCTCTGCCTGGCTGGTTCCAGTGATCATATTTTTTAGAAATTCTCTGTGGCCTGGGGCATCGATGATCACATACCTTCTTTTGGGGGTCTTGAAAAAGGTCTGAGTGGTGTCAATGGTAATCCCCCTGGACCTTTCCTCCTCGAGGCAGTCCATGACAAAGGCAAATTCGAGTTCGCGCCCCAATGACTCAGAACTCTTTTGAATCTCAGCGTATTTATCCGGCGGGAGACAACCCGTATCATAAAGGAGCCTCCCAATCAGAGTGCTTTTCCCATGGTCTACATGACCTACAATTACAATGGGAAGGGCTTGAAGTTCTGGAATCATTGGCAAATCTCCTCCTCATCCCTCACATATATCCAAGGGCTCTCAATTTCTGCATCGTATAGATGTTTTCTTTATCCTGGGCGCGGCCCGCCCGTTCAGAGGTTTTTGAAACCCTAATCTCTTCAATGATCTCGTCGATCGTCTTTGCCTCGGAGTCAATGGGAGAACAGCAGGGAACACATCCAATGCTCCGAAACCTTTTTCCATTTTTGCTGAAATAGAGAGGGACAATCGGCAAACCCTCCCTTTTGACATAATTCCAGACATCGAACTCGGTAAAATGAAGGATCGGATGAATTCTGAAATGTTCCTCTTCTTCTACCATAGACTGATACTGATCCCATAATTCAGCAGGTTGGTTTTCGTAATCCCATTTGAATTGAGAGTCTCTCGGAGAGAAATATCTCTCCTTAGCCCGTATCCCATGCTCATCTCTTCTGATCCCTAACAGGATGGCTTTCAATTGATACTTTTTGATCACTCTCTTCAGGGCATTGGTCTTTAGTTCATTGCAACAATCCAATTTGCTTCCATGGCCAGGCCCCATTCCTTCGGCTAATTTTTCTTCGTTTCGACCGATGATTAGTTTCAGGTTCCATTCCTTCACCTTTTCATCTCGGAATCGGTACATTTCAGGAAATTTATAACTGGTATCGATATGGATGATCGGGAAGGGAATCTTTCCAAAGAAGGCTTTTCTGCATAGCCAAAGCAATGTTGTCGAATCCTTCCCTACGGACCATAGCATCGCAATATTTTTAAATCGGTAGTAGGCTTCTCGGATAATATAAATGCTTTTATTCTCCAATCGGGATAGGTGATCCATGGGCTCTCTCCTATTTAGAAAAATATTTTAGGATAAAATCTGCCAGGCCCTCGATAGAGGGTTTGACAGAAAATTTAATTTCCTCAGGAGTGATGCAAAAAGCATCATGCCAGGTATGCATCCCCGCAAAGAGGTTAGGACCAAAGACCTCCTTTTTCTCAAGGCTCCCTTTTAAATCATAGCCGTCTTTTGCCAAACACACCAGATCAGGTCCCTGGTCGACATGAGGCCCCTTGTAGATTTCCCCCTTTTCATAAATAAGGTCGATGACCTCTTTGCCATCAGGCCCTTTCAGATTTCTTAACTCCTTTTTAAGTTCCTTCAATAGATCCGGCTTTTCCTCCTTCGTGACGGATCCCCTTGGAAAAGATGCATCATGAATGTAAACCCGGGCGGGATCTAAGTTGAACACCTTCGTCCCGGCCTGAATCCTTTCGTAGAATTCTCCGCTTTCCTTCAATTTTAGTAATCCCATTTCTTCAAAAAACCTATTGAGGTAAACTTCATTTTTCACCGGTGTAAATCCATGGTCAGAGAGGATCATAAAAAACCCATTCTCTGAACATTTTCTCCGAAATCTCTCGTAGAGATTCTTTATCCATTCGTCTAAGGTGATATAGAAATTTTGGAACCTTTCGTGATAGGGATGAGCCTCATCCATGGAAGCATCAAAGAAGAAATGGTGAAGGCGGTCTGTTTCCGTGATGCAGGCAAAGAAAAGGTCCCAGGGTTCTTTTTCAAAGAAATAGGAGATTGCCCTTTTTCGGACCTCGAAGCATTCAAAGAGACGATTCATAAATTCCTCTAAATTCTCTCTCGCTTTTTCAGCCTCTACATCGATAAGATAATTTATAGAGTTAAGATAGACATAAGCGGATTCAGGATAGGTGGCTTTTCTTAAGTCAATGGCTACAAAACCCGACACCAGGATCCCATGGATTGGATAGGCAGGATAAGTATGTGGGACATTAAGAATAATGGAGCGATAGGGACGGTCTATTTTATTAATATATCGTTGAGATAAGGTCGAAATTTTTCTATTCGTTTTTCCTAAAATTTCCCAGAAGGGGGGGGCCTCCCGATCCTTAGCATTTGGAAAGTAAACCGAATAACTGTTAGGGAGAAGGCCGGTAAATCCATATATTCCATGTTCTCCTGGGTTGACCCCAGTCACAAAAGAACTCCACGAAACGGAGGAGACATCAGGGATCGAGGCATTCATTGGATATAAAGAAAAACCCTCCTTTAAGATTTTCTCTAAGTTTGGCAGAAAGCCCCCTTTTAGATAATGGCTCAATAAAGAATAAGGAACACCATCCAAGCCAATAATTAATGTCTTTTTCATCTTTTTTAATGAAAATTTCATCAGCTGAATATTATCGGTTTCCCTCAGAACCAGGATAAATAAAGAACCCTCATACTCAGGGTGATAATGAGCAACCCCACCAGGATCATCAATCCCTGTGTGGGTATCTTCTTGCAGACATAGGCAGCCAAGGGAGCTGCAATGAGTCCTCCGATCATTAAGCCTATAATCTTTTCCCAGTGATGGACTAACAGCGCTCCAATCGTAGCAAAGAAAGTAATGGATTCGGCTAACGTGACAAAAAACTCAGCGGAATTGACCGATCCGATTGCAAATCGGGGATGATTTCCATTGGCAACCAAGGTTGTGGTCACAATGGGTCCCCACCCTCCTCCGCCAATGGCATCAAAAAATCCTCCGAATAGTCCTAAGGGAACAAGTCTCATTTTGACTTCAGGTTTATGGACTTTTTTAAAGAATTTCCATAGGATTCTTAACCCCATAATCAATAAGTAAATCGAAATAAAGGGTTTGATCTTACCTCCGGGCAATTCGGTTAAAATATAGGCACCCAGAATTCCACCCAACACCCCTGGAATGAGAAGTTTTATAAAAATGCTTCGGTCCACATTGCCGAGTTTAAAATGGGAGAAGCCGGATATGGCGGTTGTAAAAATTTCTGAGGTATGGACGCAAGCACTGGCTATTACAGGAGGGATTCCTAGGGTTAAAAAGAAACTATTTAAAGAAACCCCGTAGCCCATCCCAAGAGCGCCATCGATCATTTGAGCAAAAAATCCAAAAGCGACAAAGATGAGAATATTGGATTCCACAAAATAACCCCTTTTCCCACTTGTTTTAAAAATTAAAGAAAAATCATAGATACCCTAATGTTTTCAGCCTCTTTTTGATCAATTCGATCTCTCTTTTGGAAAGGGAGGGTTCTTTGCTAACCGTTTTGGAGGAGGCAAGGTCTCTCAGCACATAGACAATAAATTCTGTGACTGAATTAAAGCCGCTCCCCTGGATAATTTTGGAGAGGTTTTCATAAAGAGGCTTTGGAATTTTGATCGTTACCTTCTCTTTTTCCTTTCCCATATAACACTCTTATAACACTCTTAAAAGAGTGTGTCAAGGGAAAATCAACTCCCATAATCCTTCAGTTAATTTTTCTATGGTTATTATCCCCTGTAACTCAACCCCTGCCTGCGGCAGGCAGGCTTCAGAGCTGACTCATCAGGGTTAAGCCCTGAGTTACATTTTCCAGAACATTTTATTATTTTACCCTGATGGATTATCCCCCAATCCCGATTTAGAAAAAGTCAACGTGGGTGATTATAGGGATTTAGTGACCTTATTTATATTCCAAACCTATTGAATCGAATTCTGCCATCAAGACATAGCCTCCCGTTGCGTCAACCTCACTGCTTGTTGTTTCTTTGTTGAAAGGGAAGAGGGTCTGCTGTATCATGATTTATACCCTCTTTTTCGCCCTTGGGTTTCCCCCCAAGGATGATATTCCAATATCACCAAGAGCCTTTTGGCCAAAAGGATTTTTATTTCGTTGAGTGAAACCTTTTTTTAGGGGAACAAGGTTTAGTTGACAAATTATCTCTAAATAGAATATGTTGAAGATATTGGTCGGGAGTTTTTTTATGGTCCATATTTTAACAATTTTTGGAACAAGGCCAGAGGCAATCAAGCTCGCCCCTGTGATCAGAGCCTTGAAGTCTCATCCGAAGCTTTTCCAATCCTCGATTTGCATCACTGCCCAGCATCGGGAAATGCTGGATCAGGTTCTTTCGCTTTTTGATATCCAACCCGATTATGATCTCAACATCATGAAACAAGGACAGGACCTCTATGAGATTACAAATGAAGTCTTGCTAAAATTAAAGGGTTTCCTCCGGGCAGCCAGACCCGATCTCATCCTTGTGCAAGGGGATACGACGACGACCTTTGCAGCAACCCTTGCGGCCTTTTATGAGAAGATTAAAATTGGGCATATTGAGGCAGGGCTTAGGACCTATGACAAATACCGCCCCTTCCCTGAGGAGATCAATCGTCGAATGACCTCTGTTCTTACTGATTACCATTTTGCACCCACAGAGCGAGCAAGACATAATCTCTTAAAAGAAGGGGTTCCAGATGATCATATCTACGTAACCGGAAACACTGTTATTGACGCCCTTTTATTAACATTGGAAAAACAATCATTGCCCGAATATCAGAAGCGAATGGAGGAATTTTTCTCTGAGAAGATTCCTTCTTTTTCACATCTCCGCCGAATGATTCTTGTCACGGCCCATCGTCGTGAGAGCTTTGGAGAGGGACTTGAAAATATCTGCTGGGCATTAAAGGAGATCGTGGAGAAGAATGTTGATGTAGAGGTTATATATCCTGTTCATCTAAATCCCAATGTGAAGAAACCGGTGCAACAGATAATCGGGGGAATGGATCGTATCCATCTCATTGAACCACTCGATTACGACTCTTTTGTTTATCTGATGGGCCGGTCCTATCTCATCTTAACAGATTCTGGAGGTATCCAAGAGGAAGCACCTTCCCTCGGAAAGCCGGTTCTGGTCATGAGGGAGGTCACGGAACGTCCTGAAGCTATTGAAGCAGGAACTGCAAGGTTGGTTGGTTCAAATAAGGAGGGGATTGTTCAGGAGACCCAACGATTACTCGATTCCCCTGAGGAATATAAAAAGATGTCGACAATTAAAAACCCTTACGGCGATGGAACCTCCGCTGAGCGGATTATAACTATTTTATCCCAGATAGAAAAACGAAGCCTTCCATGAACCTTCTCCCAAAGGAAATCGTCTATATTGCTCTAAATCGGTGGGACAGCCTTTTCCAGAGAGAGCAGCATTTAATGTTAGGGTTAAGTAAAACTTTTCGGATTCTTTTTGTGGATCCTCCTCTTTCCTTTCCTACCATTTTCTGGGGGAAAATCAAAGGAGAAAAATATACTTTTAGAAGCCAGTTCTGCTGGGTAAGCGATCGACTTGCTGTCTACACCCCTCCTGCCTTTCCTCCTTTTAGCCAATATATAAAGTTAATCCATCATCTCCATACTTCCCTTTTTATATTTCTATTAAAAAAAAAATTAAACCAATTAAATTTTAATGATTATATCATCGGAATTGGAAGGCCCTTTTTAGGTGAGAGCTTTAAAAAATTCAATCCCCGATTATCCTATTACGACTGCTCTGATGACTATTTAGAATCTCCAAGATTGAAAGGAAATAAGAGATTGCTGAGAGCGGTCGAGGAGAAGACAATTAAATCGGTAGATCTTGTTTTTTGTTCAAGTCATAGGCTTAGGGATATAAAATGTCGGTGGAATAGAAACTGTTTCGTAATTCCTAATGGAGTTGAAATTTCATTCATGGAGCAAAACCTACAAGAGGAAGACCCGGTGGATATTGCTGGGATAAAGGGACCTATTTTAGGCTATATCGGTGTGATTGACGAGAGATTAGATTTTGACCTATTAAATAAACTGGCTAAAGCAAAACCCCATTGGTCCATTGTTTTAGTTGGACCTTCGATCTCTCCACATTCGATGGCTGGTTTAAAAGAACAACCCAATGTTTATTTTTTGGGAACGAAGAATTATCAAGACCTTTATAGGTATCTCAAAAGGTTTGATGTTTGTTTAATTCCTTTTAAGATCAATGCATTTACTCAAAAGATCTATCCCACGAAACTTCATCAGTATTTGGCTGCAGGAAAGCCTGTGGTTTCCTCTCCATTGCCCGAACTTAAAATTTTTTCACCTTGGATAGAATTTTATTTGAATTTTAAAGAGATGAAGTTCAAGATTGAAAGGGCTATCCTGGAGGATTCTGAAGAAAAAGCCATGGAGAGAAGGAGAGTAGCACGAGAGAATACTTGGGATCGGAGAGTAGAGTTGACGATTAAAATTTTTAGGGAGTATCTCTAAAGCGATATGGATTTATCGATTATCCTTGTAACCTATAATTCCTCCCTATTCATTCGAGAATGCCTACGTTCTCTTTGTGAGGGAGTAAAGGATATTGAACATGAAATCCTTGTGGTAGACAACGCATCTTGTGACAAAACATGTGAAATCATTGAAAGAGAATTTCCTAAAATTCACCTCATGAGAAACTCTACTAACCTTGGGTTCGCTGCGGCAAATAACCTTGCTCTCAGGCGAGCAAGGGGAGAATTCGTTCTTCTAATCAACCCTGACACTCGTTGGAGGAGGGGAAAGATAAGGAATGCCCTTCAGTTCTTAAAGGAACATCCAAAGGTGGGGGGGCTTGGAGCACGGCTTCTCCTTAAGGATGGCTCTTGGCAGAAATCTTTTGGAAGTTTTCCCTCGCTTTACCAAGAGGTAAAAAGGATCCTTTTTCCCCAGAAAATGTTAAATGGGTCCAAAGGGTTGAAAGGGAGGTTTATTTCCACGGGGGAGAAAGAAAAGGTCCCTGTAGACTGGATTTCTTGCACTTTCTTTCTTGCCAAGAGAGGGGTCTTGGTGGAGGCTGGGCTTTTTGATGAACGGTATTTCATGTACTACGAGGATATTGATCTATCCAAAAGAATTCGAGAAAGAGGAAGGGAGATTTATTACTACCCAGAGATAGAAATCGTTCATTTTCAGAGGTCTCCCATGCTTTATGATGATGGGAAAAGTCCATATATCTACTTTCATAAACATTTTGGCCTCTCTTTTGCAAAAAGACTTAGATGGGTGTTGGTGTCTAAATTCTTTCTCAGGGTAGTGGTCTTTTCGGTTTTTACCTTCCTAACTCGTTGGAAAAGGTTTAAAGAGAAATATGAATTAAACAAGCGTTCATTGAGGTTCCATCTTTTTGAGGCAGGGAACGTATTAAAGCAACTGAGAAATGGGGTTTAATAAACAAAAATTAAAGATTGCCATTCTTGACCAAAGTCCGGATCTTGGAGGGGCAGAGTCCTCAATCCTCACTTTATTAAAGAATATGGACCGGAATCGGTTTGAGGTGAATGTCATCCTTCCTGGCGAAGGGACATTTTCCAGAGCCCTTACAAGAATTGGAATTCCAGTCAAGATCCTCCATCTTCCTATGGCCCTCATCCGTCTCAAGCGAGGGGAGTTATTCAAATCAACCCTTTTCCTTTTCCTTTCTTTCTTTATTATGAAAATTTTTTTGATAAAATTATGTGTTTATTTGAGAAGAAACCAATTCCAATTGGTCATTACAAATACGATTAAAGCCCATCTCTATGGAAGCCTTGCTACTCGTTTGTGCTCCATACCCTTGCTATGGCGCTTTCATGATGTCCTGTCCGCTTCTGACTTTAATCCACTCCTGATGAGATGGATTCCCCTTTTTGGAAGAATCTTTCCAATTAGAATATTAGCCGTTTCAAGAATAGTAAGGGATCGCCTAATAGAATTAGGGATTTCCGGGGAAAAGATAGAAGTTATTTTTAATGGCATCGACGAAAAAAGTTTTATGAAGGGAGATTCCCTTAGAGATATTCGGAAAGAATATGGACTAAAAAATGGAACCCAACTGATTGGTTGTATAGGAAGGATTATTCCTCAAAAAGGTCAAAAAGTCCTTCTCTCCGCATTACCGAAAGTAATTCAAGAAATCCCAGAGGCTCATTTTTTAATTATTGGAGGAGTCTTTTTGGGAGAAGAGGGTTATCAAAATGAACTTTTTGAAATGATTCAAAAAATTGGGTTGAAAGGGAAAGTCACTATTACGGGGTTCCAGCCCGACATTGGAAATATGATCCAGTCGCTCGACCTTGTTGTTTTCCCATCCATTACTCCTGAATCATTTGGGCTTGTCCTTATTGAGGCAATGAGTTTGAAAAAACCTATTGTGGCCTCTGACACCGGAGGCGTCAGAGAGATCATCGAAGATGGAGTCCATGGTTTTCTTGTGGAGCCGAACCGCCCTGATCTCCTTGCGGAAAGGATCATCTTTATTTTACAAAATCCTGAGATAGCCCGTCAGTTAGGCGAGAAGGCGAAGGAGAGAGTCCATCAGCAATTTTCATTAATCAATTACATAAAGGGAATGGAACACGCCTGTTACAGAGCGGTCTTTAAAGGGGATAGAATTGAAAGTGGCTCTTATACATGACTGGCTAACTGGGATGCGGGGGGGAGAGAAGTGCCTCGAAATTTTATGCGAGCTTTTTCCTACCGCAGACCTTTATACGCTTATTTATAAAGAGGGGAGGTTGTCCGAGACCATTGAAAGGATGAGGATTAAGACTTCATACATTCAAAATTTCCCAGGTGCCTTAAAATATTATCGGTATTATCTTCCCCTATTTCCATCGGCTATTGAACGGTTCGATTTGAGGGGTTATGATTTGATAATCAGTACCAGCCATTGCGTGGCCAAAGGGATTCTTCCCATGCCTGAATCTCTCCACATTTCATACTGTTTTACGCCAATGAGATATATTTGGGACATGCAATTCGATTATTTCAAGGGTGGAGAAAAAGGATGGGTGGGCCGATGTCAGGAAGGACTAATTTCGTTACTCACAAATTATTTGAGGCAATGGGATATATCCTCGAGTTCAAGGGTTGATTATTTCATTGCTATTTCGAGGTATGTTCGAATGAGGATTAAAAAATATTATGGGCGGGAGGCTGAGGTAATTTATCCTCCTGTGAATTGCGATTTTTTTCAACCTTCTCTTCACCCCTATCGAGAAGGGGAGTACTACTTAATGATTACAGCCATGGCGCCATATAAAAGAGTTGATCTCGCCGTTGAGGCTTTTAATCGATTGGGAAAGCCTTTGCTGATTGTAGGAGATGGACAGCAGTTAAAAAGTTTAAAGAGAAGGGCGAAGAAGAACATAGAATTTTTAGGATGGAAAAATGACAATGAAGTAAAGGATTATTATCAGGGGTGTAAGGCCTTAATCTTTCCTGGGAAGGAAGATTTTGGGATTGTGCCCTTGGAGGCTCAAGCTTGTGGAAAACCAGTTATTGCCTTTGGGGAAGGGGGGGCCTTGGAATCGATCGTTCCTTTTCCCAAGGAGAATGCTACTGGAATCCTTTTCGGTTCTCAAACAGTAGATTCATTGATCGAGGCGGTTGAAGTGTTTGAAAGCCATAGGGACCATTTCGACCCACAAGCAATACGAAGGAATGCCCTCTCTTTTGACCAATCAATCTTTCGCCAAAAGATGCTCTTCCTCATCGAAGAAAAATACCAAGCATTTCAATCCTCTTTCCTTGAAAGAAGGTGATGGTTTGCTTAAAAAATATCATCATTTATTTCTGACTCTCTTATTTGTTTTGGATATCTTTGGTCTCTCCTTAGCCTGGTTTTTAGCCTATCTCATTCGGTTTGAGTCGGGATTAATTGGAGTGAGTAAGGAGATTCCCCCTTGGGGACAGCATCTTCCGCTTCTGATAATTATTTTACTCATCAGTACGGGAGTATTCCTTGTTTCAGGCCTCTACGAGCCCAAACGCCTTACCTCCATTCCAGATGAGGTATATGATCTTGTTAAGGCGATCACAATTTCCATTATGATTTTTGTCTTCTTGGCCTACTTCTTTAAAGAATATCCATATTCTCGTTTGACCATCTTCTTTTACTGGATATTTAGCCTTCCTATTTTAACCCTTTCAAGATTCACCGTACGCCATTTTTTAGTATCGCTTAGGAGGAAAGGGTTTATTTCACAATATGTTTTAATTATAGGCGAGGAAGAATTGAGCCGGAAGCTAATCCACTCTTTTCAACACCATCCAGAGTTAGGGATGAATGCAATCGGAATTTTGAATCCTCAAAAAGAAAAGGTCGGCCAGTTCATTGAAAGGGTTCCCGTAATCGGAACTTATGAAGATCTTACAAGGATCATTAGACAAAAAACCGTTGATCAGATTTTCATTGCCCTGCCATTCCACCAACATGAAAGGATCAAAGAAATTCTTAATACCTTAGAGGACGACCTGGTTAATGTTAAAGCGGTGAGCGATGTTTCCGACCTTTTCATCCTGAGGGGATGGATTGATGTACTGGATGGGCTTCCCATTGTCAATATAAAGGATACACCTCTTCGCGGCTGGGGGAGAATTATTAAGAGGGCCATAGACTTTATCTTTTCAATTTTCGGGATCGTCCTTTTGAGCCCGTTAATGGTTCTAATTGCAATTTTAATCAAAATCAATTCACCAGGTCCTGTCTTTTACCGACAGGAAAGAATGGGATTCGATGGCAAAATTTTTAAGATGCTCAAATTTCGATCGATGGTAGTAGAGGCTGAAAAGGAGACGGGTTCTGTCTGGGCTAAACCTAATGACCCAAGGCGGACCGCCATTGGGAAGGTTCTTCGAAAGACGAGTTTAGACGAACTACCTCAACTATTTAATGTCCTCATAGGGGAAATGAGTTTGGTTGGACCCAGACCGGAAAGACCCGAGTTGATCGAAAGGTTTAAAGATAAAATTCCTCGATACATGTTGCGCCATAAGATAAAAGCAGGGATGACCGGTTGGGCCCAGGTCAATGGGTGGCGCGGAAATACCTCCCTCGAGAAAAGAATTGAGCATGATCTTTACTACATCGAGAATTGGTCAATCTCTTTTGATCTTCATATCCTTTTTCTCACCCTCTGGAAAGGGTTCTTAAGCAAACATGCCTATTGAGTCTTTAAGGGAGAAAGGTAAGAAATCGCTTTTTGACTGGGTAATCAAGATTTCTTTTTTTCTAATCATTTTTCTTGTTCCCCTCATCTTCAGTTTTGAATTCACTACTTACACGCTTCCTAAAGTGATCTTAAACCAGGTCCTGGTCTGCTTTATCCTTGCCTCTTGGTTTCTTAAGATGGTCCTCTCCGGAGAAATAACCTTCACTCCCTCCAGGCTTTTTTTACCCCTTCTTTCTTACTTTGTGATTTCCCTCATCTCTTTGACCTATGCAATGAGCGTCCCTGGAGGAATAAGTCTCCTATGGCAGGTCTTCTGTTACGGAGTAATGTATTTTATTGTGATCAATCATATTCGAGAGGAGAGGATAGAGAGATGGGTTCTTCTTATGAGTTTGACAGGTTTGGTGGTAAGTGTCTATGGAATCCTACAGGTTTTGGGTATAGAACCCCTCCTTAAAGGATATTCGTATATTCCCTACATCCCCTTCTCCACGCTTGGGCACCGAAACCAAGCCGCACAATATCTTGGTTTGTTGATCCCGCTTGCCATGGCCTTTGCTCTTGTCACCCCCTCATGGGTCCGGCGAATAATTTTTAGTATCAGTGGATTAGGAATGGTCTATCATTTTTATCTTACCAAGAGCCGGGGAGGATGGCTTGGCTTTATTGTTTCCCTGTTGTTTCTTTTGGGGGTTTCCCTTTACTGTTGGGGATTGAGGTTCAAATTTTTTCAGCGATGCAAATGGCTCTTCATTGGAGGAATCCTCTTGATAATCCTTTCTCCACTCTTGTTGGCTTTTTTTCCTTTCCCTATTACGATTAAGGCCCAGCATCTTCATCCGATGGGATACTACCTTCACTCCATTGATGGTTCAAAGGTTCTTCCCGGTCAGGCTATCTGGATAGCGTTTGAATACCGTTTGGTACAAGGTGATTTAGGAGACGCTGGCTATGTAAACCTTTATGGGGAAAATATCAGTTCGACTCCGATCCACCTTTCCCCAGAGAAGGAAGGGTGGAATTATGTCCGAAAGGCTGAGGTCGTTTTCTCCAGAATCCCCTATGAAGAAACCATCAAGCTGAGATGGGTTCCGAAAAGCATAGGAATGAAAATCCAATTCAGAAAGGTGAAGGTAGAGACAGAAAAAGGAGTTTCCTTGATCCATGATTCCTTCCTTGATCGTTTCTTCTCAAGGCTGGGTATTACGGAGTTGGACAAGGCCCTCTCCACCCAGGCCAGGCTCTATATGTATAGAAATACTATCCGAATGATCAAGGATAATTTCATAAAGGGGGTGGGGTTCGGGAATTTTAAATATGTTTATCCCCGTTATCGGGACCGGGGGGAATGGGCTTTGTCAGGGCTAAATACCCGTGTTGAACAGGCTCATAGCGAATACCTTCAAATATTTTCCGAGGTGGGTCTTATCGGATTTTTAGCATTTCTGTGGATTCTCGTTCGTATAGGAAAAATCATCTGGGAGATTGTCCGGAGATTCAATTTGACTCCTCCTGCTGTGAAGGGCATTGCAATGAGTATGGGAATCGTTGCCACGCTGATTCAATCCCTTTTCGATTTTAATTTACAGAACCCAGCCTCAGGCGTCACCTTCTGGCTCGTTGTTGGATTTTTAGAATTGATCTACCGCTCGTTGAAAGATTCTGGTGGGATTTCAAAATCAAGACCTATCACTATTCAGATTTCCTCACGGAGGTTGAAGGGAATCGCATCCTTCATGGTGATGGTCAGTCTTACAGGCGGACTCTATTGTTCGATCAAGCCTCTCATGGGTGACTATTACCTCAAACAGGGTAGGGTTTATTCCCATTTTAAGGATTGGGAGAATGCCTTTATTTATTTCAAGAGGGGAAGCTGGTATTCCCCATACAATTTCGACATCTACTTTCATCTTGGACAGACCTCTGATATACTTAAACAATATGAACAGGCAGTTGGTTATTATCGGAGGGCCATCGAATTAAATCCCAACTTCATCGAGGCAAGAAACAATCTGGGAGCGGTCTTTGTTCGATTGGGTGAAATAGACAAGGCGATTGATGAATTTAAAAAATCGATCGAAATAAACCCCTTTCACCCGGGGTTGCACAATAATTTAGGATACCTTTACAGCAAGCGAAATTTAATCAAAGAGGCTTTGGATGCCTATCAGAGAGTACTCGAACTCGATCCTGACAATCCAGAAGTTCATAAAAATTTAGGTTTGCTCTACTTCTATAAAATAAATGATTATAATCGGGCAATAAATTTCTGGGAAAAATATTTAATCCTGAATCCTAACGATCCTCAGAATTTAGCGATTCAGGAAAAAATTAACGAGATGAAGAAAAAACTTTCTTTCCAAAAGTGACTTTAGAATGAAATGAGTGAAGCTATCTCGTTAGGAACCGTCCTTGGGTTAACTGGATTGAGCCGGATTGACCCCATTCTGACAAATCCATTAGGAGATAAGTCAAAAAGGGTATAAAATCCACTCATGTAAGAAACATTTGTGGCAGAACCAATTGCTTTCAGAACAATGGTGCTTGCAGATGGGTTTCCTTCCTCATCATAAAAGGTTGGAATATGGAGCACAAGAATATTATTCTTCAGATAGAGATCATAGGATTCAACGATATAATTTTGGAGTGCAGGACTCCAAAAAACCAGTTGGGCGGTTCCGGAAGTGGAAGTATTTTGAAATATATAAATGAAAAACCCCTTTTTGGGTTCATCAGTAATCTTTACCCAATCCCCTGTTACAAAATCACCTTCCTCAACAAATAGCCTGGCTCTCCACCACCCTGCAATATTATACTGAGCCAAGGCGGGAGTGTGAAAAAAATCAATAAAAAATAGGAAACTTAAAAATAAAAAAATAATAAAAT
>FWPU01000434.1_pt1 | contig 42062 bp, 30 predicted proteins | sample 2228361 | NCBI WGS metagenome assembly FWPU01 (sample SAMEA103939777, study PRJEB20133) | metagenome | reverse complement strand
TTGCTGTGGTGGTGTTCCTTGGTGTTTTCATTTTGTGTGTTTCGTTTTGCTGTGCGTGTTCGACTGACCCGCGACGTTCACGGGCCAACGTTGCGGTTCAGGCGCAGCGCGAGCGCGCAGTGAAACGAAGCGCGAAGCGCTGTCGCCTGCAACCGCGTGTTAGGTGCCAGCGCCCTGCTGCCTATTCTTAGTTTTCACAAGCAGCGCCACGCCGCACTACAGTCGCATCCCCAAAGGCCTATGCGGCCTCAATCCGATAGGATGTGATCTTCTTGACGCAGTCTCCTTTGGCTCCGGTGAATTCATACACGTTGCAAAAAGACAACTGCCTTCCGCTCTTGCGCTCTAGTAATCCATTGACGGCACCCGCTTTGCCGTGAGATACAACATGCTTAATCGTCAACTCGGTTGCCGCCTTGCTGGTTAAGTGTTTCAGGGTCTTGGTGAGTTCGCTTTTCCCCTGGACCGTTCCTTCGCCGACGATTTCCAAAGCGATGTCGTCTGCGACAGCGTTTAGAACCGTTTGGACATCGCCGGTAGCGAACGCAATCGTCACCTTCTGAAGAAATAGATTCTTCGGGGAATTCCGCAGTCTGGGCTTGTATTTACCTTTATCATAGGCTGGTTCCTTCCGCGCTCCAATCGCGCCTATCCACGCAGTAACATACATGACGTGTTGGTTGTCTTGCCCACGCACCGTCCATGGTCTTCAACTGGCACCTAACCATTGATTATCAGTGCATTTTGACCTGATAACATGATATTGGCGGGGGTTTCGGTTGGACCTAAACGGGCCAAGATCATCGTCGTCATCGACGGAATTGTCGGCCACGACGACGGCGGGTCAAGCAAAAAACGAGGCCGGAGCACCGACGCAGGGGCCCCGGCTGTCGGACCAGGAGCGTTGAGGCGGTTGCACCATTATTCGCGTCACACCGAGCGGGCCTTCGTGGACTGAATCCGGCGTTAACTCCGGTTCCATCGGATGTGACGGCGGGAGGATTAGGCGGGCGGGGAGGGTAGGATTGAGGCTTTTTTAACGGACCCGGCGGTGAACGGGCGGGGGCGCCGGCGACGCAGAACCCAGCGATGAACGCGCGGGTGTTTCTTTACAAGAAGGTGTTGGAAATGCCTCTGGCCGAGCGAGGTGAAGCGGTGCGTCCGGCGGGCGGCGCGTCGGGCGAAGCGGGGCCAGCGGGTGATGCCACGCGCGCTGCGACATTCGTTTGCCACGCAGTTGCTGCCCCGGGGGCACACCCTTTGGGGCGCAACGTACGGCTGTCCGCCCCGCCCGCCTCGGATCCAACAGACTTTGGGCGCACGACGATTCTACCGCGCTCTCTTCCAGGTCCTTGTCCACTCATCCGCCGCGCTGGGGTTCATTGATTGTCCGTTGCGGGGTCCAAAGTTAAGGCTCAACCTACGGGCGACTGCGGATTGAGCCCCGGCAGGAACCGGTCCGGTGGACCGTCTCCGTCTCGGCCACCGCTAGGGCCCGGGCGCCCGGCCTCAAGTTCCGGCAGGACTGCGCCCCGGTCGCGGGTCGCGGGCGCATCCCGCCAGCGATCAAGCGCAGCTGCGGGGCCTTGAAAAAGCACCTCGAGGCGGAAATCAACCGTCGCTTCAAACGTCGGGGCCGCAGTGGACACCCGGTGCGCGCCGGCCTGCCGGCTGGCAGGCTGAACGGCTGCTCCGACTCCCGCGTCTGCCGGGCCAGCCGCCAACTTGGGGCCGCTGGGGGCAAACCCAACCCCCATTCGCCATAAAACCCACCCGCCTTGATCTCCCCAAACTGACAGTTAACGAACACTGTCCCTGCAGCCAACCCGGCTGGGATTTGCCTTGCGGGCCGGGGACCGGATGCGCCTAAATACGGGCGGGAGATTTTGCCAGGGCCCGCGGAACGCTGGCTTACGAACCCCGCCAGGGCCGGAAGGCAGCAACGGTAGTTTGCTCGGCGTCTGCCGCGGTCACCCTGGCTTTTCTTTTTCCAACCCCGCGGTGCCCTGGGACCGGGGGGCTAGTGAGGGGAGTCCGCCGCCGGGATTGTCTGGCAGAGCCGCGGTCTTGTGGGGTAGCGTGAGGCCGGTTGGGGGGAAACCGGACGCCGCGCGCCGGGCCAGGGCCCGCGCTCGGCCCCCCGGCGCCCCGACCACGCGTTGAACCGATGACCAGTCGCGACATTCGCCAGTCGTTCCTCGACTTTTTCCGGTCGAAGCAGCACACCCTTGTGCCGTCGAGTTCGTTGCTGCCCGACGCGCCGAACCTGCTGTTCACCAACGCCGGGATGAACCAGTTTGTGCCCATTTTTCTGGGTCAACGCGCGCCGGACGTGAGCCGGTGGCCCGGCGCCGTGCCCGGCCTGGACACCCGCGCCGCCGACACCCAGAAATGCATCCGCGCCGGGGGCAAGCACAACGACCTCGAGGACGTGGGACTGGACACCTACCACCACACGTTCTTCGAGATGCTCGGGAACTGGTCGTTCGGCGATTATTTCAAGGCGGAGGCCATCCAGTGGGCGTGGGAACTGATCACCGAGGTCTGGAAATTCCCCAAACACCGCCTGTACGCCACGGTGTACCGGCCCGGCCCGGGCGACCCGGCGGAATTTGACCAGGAGGCCTGGGACCACTGGGCGCGGTGGTTCCGTGCGGCGGGGCTGGACCCGCAGGTTCACATCCGCACCGGCGGCAAGAAGGACAATTTCTGGATGATGGGCGACACCGGCCCGTGCGGTCCGTGCAGCGAACTGCACGTGGACCTGACCCCCGCCGGCGACACGCGCGGGGCGCTGGTCAACGCCGGCGACCCCCGCTGCATCGAAATCTGGAACCTGGTGTTCATCCAGTTCAACGCCAACCCCGACGGCACCTTCTCGCCCCTGCCCGCCCGACATGTGGACACCGGCATGGGATTCGAGCGCGTGACCAGCATCATCCAGGGCACCCGGGGGCTGACCGATTTCGCCCGCGCGCGGATTTCGAACTACGAGACCGACATTTTCCGGCCGATCTTCGACGCCATCGAAAACCTGAGCGGCAAAAAATACGGTTCCACGCTCCCGAAACCGGGGGGCACCGGCGACACCGGGCAGGAAAGGATGGACGTCGCCTTCCGCGTCATCGCCGACCACATCCGCACCCTGGGCTTTGCCATCGCCGATGGCATCCTGCCCGCCAACGACGGGCGCGGCTACGTGCTGCGCCGCATCCTGCGCCGGGCGGTGCGCTACGGTCGCACCCTCGGGTTCCACGAACCGTTTTTCTACAAACTCGTGGACGTGCTCGCCCAAACCATGGGCGACGTCTTCCCGGAAATCCGCGCCCGGCAGAGCCACGTGGAGGCCGTCATTCGCGCGGAGGAAGAGGCGTTCAACAAGACCCTGGACCGGGGCATCGAGTTGTTCGAAGAAGAGGTCGCGCGGTTGTCGGAAAACGCAGAGGGGAGTGCACGCGTCCCGCGTGCCGCTTCCGGCGTCTCGCCGGAAGCTCCGGGCGTCCGCTACTCGAAACGCCGGCTGCCGCACTTTGAGCGTCCCTGGGCCAAATACATGATCACGTTCAGCACCGTGGGGCGAAAGCCGCTCTCGCCCGCGGCTCGGGACGTGGTGCTACAAAGCCTGATTCATTTGCATCAACAACAGCGCTACCAGCTCTATGCGGCCTGTGTCATGCCCGACCACGTCCACCTGCTGTGCGAGCCGCAAATCAAGGGGCACGATGCCGAAGGCCGCCCAGCGTTCTGGTCGCTGACCGAGATTTTGCACTCCATCAAGTCCTTCACCGCCCACGAGATTAACAAGCTCGAGGGAGGGTCGGGCAATGTCTGGGAAAAGGAATCCTTTGACCGAATCGTTCGATCCGATGCGGACTTTGAAGAAAAATTCCAGTACATCTGCCGAAACCCGTGGGACTCCGGCGTGGTGGAAGCCACACAGGATTACCCGTGGCTCTGGACACCGGATACCCCTCGGCGAGACGCCGAGGGAAGCACGCGAGACGCGCGCGCTCCCCGCATCCCCGGGGATTTCGCCTTCAAGCTGTACGACACCTATGGGTTCCCGCTGGATCTGACCGAATTAATGGCGCGTGAACGCGGTCTGAGCGTGGACGTCGCGGGCTTCAACCGGCTCATGGAGGAACAAAAGACCCGCGCCCGCGCCGCCCAAAAGAAGACGCTCGTGGAGGTTTCCCAGCTCGCCACCCGGACCGCCACCGTCTTCGTGGGCTACGACCGGCTGGAAACCCCGGCCACGGTCCTCGAAGTCGTGCCCCTGCGGGACAAGACCGCCGTCATCCTGGACACCAGCCCTTGCTACGCTGAAATGGGCGGTCAGGTGGGCGACACCGGCGCGCTCCGCCACGGCGACCGCGCTTGGCGCATCGCCAACACGCAAAAGACCGGCGACACCTGGCTGCATATTCTGGAGCCGCCGGATCCGTCCCAGCCGGTCCCTGAGCCGCCCGAACCCGGCCTCGGGGTGACCCTGGCCGTGGATCGCGACCGCCGCGCGGCCATCCAGCGTCACCACACCGTGACCCACCTGCTGCACTGGGCCCTGCACGAGGTCGTCAGCCGCGACGCCACGCAGAAGGGCTCCTACGTGGGACCGGAGAAACTCACCTTCGACTTCAACAGCCCCCCGCTCACCCCGGGGCAGTTGGCCGACGTGGAGAAACTGGTCAACGAACGCATCCTCGAAAACGCCGGCGTCTGCTGGACCGAGGTTCCCTACCGCGAGGTACGGGACCGGCGGGACATTATGCAGTTCTTCGGCGAGAAGTACGGCGAGCGGGTGCGCGTGGTGCAGATCGGCGGCACCCCCACCGCCCTGGACGGCTACAGCATGGAGCTGTGCGGCGGCACCCACTGCCGGGCGGTGGGAGAAATCGGCTTGTTCCGGATCGTCTCCGAAACGGCCGTGGCTGCGGGCGTGCGCCGCCTCGAAGCCGTGGCGGGCCTCGAGGCCTGGCGCCGCGCCACCGAGGAACTGGCCCTGCTCAAAACCGTGGCCGGACGCCTCGCGACCCCCGTACCGGACCTGGACAAGAAAATCGAAAGCCTCCTGGCCCACCAGCGCGAGCTGGAAAAACAACTCAGGGCTTTGCAACAGGCCCAGGCGGCGGCCCAGGCCCGCGCCCTGCTCGACCGGGCCACGGTCCTCGGGGGCATTCCCGCGCTGATCGAGCGGCTGGATGCCGACGGCGACACCCTCCAGGGCATCGTCAACGACCTGAAGAGCCGGTTTCAGGGCGTGATTGTGCTGGGCGGCGCGGCCAACGGCGCGGTGGCGTTGGTGGCCGGGGTCACGCCCGAATTCACCGCCCGCGTCCAGGCCGGGAAACTCATCCAGCAAATCGCGCCCATCGTCGGCGGCAAGGGCGGCGGTCGCCCGGACAACGCTCGCGGCGGCGGCCGGGACGTTGCCCGGCTGGATGAAGCCCTGGCCCGCGCCCGGGCCCTGCTGGGCTGAATCGCCCGGAAAGACCGGGGCAGGGGGACATGGGGTCGGTGAAGGAGGATGCTGCGCGGGGAAGGCAACGCCGGCCTCTTTACCGACCCGGCCCCCATCTCAAAACGCTGCCACCCGGTGCCCGCGGGGATGAAATCCGCGCCCGGCATCCCTGGCAGAAGCCCCCTGGTATCCGGCCCGGGCGGTCTTACTCGCCTCCCTCAAAACGTCCCCTTCCCCTCGTGATGCGCGGGACCCTCGCAATGCGCGGGGCATTCACAGGGAACGCGCGTTTCCTTCCTCGTCCGCTGACAAAGTTGCGTGTAAAGTCCCGCTACCCGACGCACCCGGTCGTCCGGCCTTCCCAAACCATGAGATATCGCTGGCAGGTTGCCCCGAGCGACCCCGTTGCCGCCTCCAAGCTGGCAACGCGCCTGGGGATTTCCCCCCTGCTAGCCCAGTGTCTGATCAACCGCGGCCTCGGGGACGCCGATCGCGCCGCCGCTTTTCTGGCGCCGCGACTCCGACAACTGGCTGACCCGGCCGGCATCCCCAATCTCACCGCCGCCGTCGAGCGCCTGTGGCAGGCCTACGACGCGGGCGAGCCGGTGGTGATTTTCGGCGATTACGACGCGGACGGGGTGACCGCCACGGCGCTGTTGCTGGAGGTGCTGCGTCCGTTGGGCTGGCACATCGAGCCCTACCTGCCCCACCGGCTGGACGAAGGGTACGGGCTGACCCGCGACGGCGTGGCCAACTGCCTGCGACGGTTTCCCGCCAGACTCCTGGTGGCGGTGGACTGCGGTTCAACCGCCGGCGAAACCATCGCCTGGCTGCGCCAACAGGGCGTGGACGTGATCGTTTTGGATCATCACCAGGTTGCCCAGTCTCCCCCCGCGGCCCGGGCCCTGGTCAATCCCCAACTCGGTCCGCCCGGTCGGGACGGGTTCCGCGAATTGTGCTCGGTGGGGCTGGCCTTCAAACTGGCGCACGGCGTGCTCCAGCACGGGCGGCGGCGCGGGCATCCCGCGGCCATGCGCCTGGACCTCAAGCCGATGCTGGACCTGGTGGCGTTGGGGACCATTGCCGATCTGGTCCCGCTGGTCGGTGAGAACCGCCGGCTGGTGGCCGCCGGGTTACAACGCCTCAACGCCCGCGCCCGTCCGGGCGTGCGCGCCCTGGCCGAAGTGGCCGGCATCACCGGCGACATCCGCGCCTATGAGGTTGGTTTTCTGCTGGCGCCGCGCTTGAACGCCGCCGGCCGCCTCGAAGACGCCACCCAGGCGCTGGAACTGCTACTGGCCCGCGACCCGGAACGCGCCCGGCTCCTCGCCGCCTCGCTGGATGCCCGCAACACCGAGCGCCAAAACCTGGAGCGCAGCATTGCCGAGGAAGTCATCGGCGCGGTGCGGACGCGATTCAATCCGGAGCGGGATTACGTCATCGTCGAGGGGCAACTGCTTTGGCACGTGGGCGTGGTGGGCATCGTGGCCTCGCGGGTCCTGCAGGAGTTTTACCGCCCCACCATCATCCTGGGCGGCGACGGACACGAATGGCGCGGCAGCGGGCGGAGCATCGAGGGCTTTGACCTGGCGGCCGCCCTCCGGCAATGCGACGACCTGCTCGTGCGTCACGGCGGCCACGCCATGGCCGCGGGGCTCACCGTGCGTCCGGAACGCGTGCCCGCCCTGCGCGCGCGCCTCAATCAACTGGCCCGGGCGACGCTGCGCCCCGAGCAACTCCAACCCCGGTTACGATTGGATGCCGAGGTGCCCCTCAAAGCCCTCACCGCGGCGCGCCTGCGCGAGCTGGAGCATCTGCAGCCCCACGGCCCGGATAATCCGCCCGTGCAACTGCTGGTGCGGGGCGTCACGCACCGTTACCCCCCGCGCAAGCTTGGACGCGACGAACAGCACGCCAAGTTCTGGGTCTGCCAGGGCGACCGGTGCATCGAGGCGGTCTGGTGGGGCGGCGGGCCGAAGCCCTGGCCGGAAGGCCGCTTTGATCTGGCCGTGGCGCCGCACCTGCGCGACTACCGCGGCGTACGCCGCGTGCAACTGCGCGTGCTGGACTGGCGTCCCGCCGCCGAGGGGTAGTCCGCGTCCGCCGGGTTCCGCGCCGGCCCGTTGCCAAGCGGCGCTCCTTTCGGTAGCGTGCCCCATCCGTTGGCTCCGCGCCGTCTGTCGGCATGGTGGAATACAAGGTCCAGTTCAAGGTCTTTGAGGGCCCGCTCGACCTCCTGCTTTACCTGGTTAAGAAGGAGGAGGTGGACATCTACCAGGTGAATCTCACCCGCCTGGCCACCCAGTTCATCGAGTACGTCGAGCTCATGAAAGAGCTGGACCTGGACCTGGCCGGCGAGTTCCTGGTCATGGCCGCCACGCTCATGCTCATCAAGAGTCGCGAGCTGCTGCCCCGGGACCTGCAGGCCCCCGCCAACCCGGAAGAAGAAGACCTGGAAGACCCCCGCTGGGAGCTCATCCGCCGCCTGGTCGAGTACAAGAAGTACAAGGATGCCGCGGCGGAATTGCAGGCCCTGGAGCGGTGCCGGGAACTGACTTTCCCGCGGATGGCGCCCCCCCTTGCGCCCGAGCCGGTGTCCACCCGCCCCGAGGTCTCGTTGTTTGACCTGGTCGGCGCCCTCAATGCCATCCTCAAACGCTTCCAGGCCCGGAGCCAGCCCAGCGAGATCAGCGATGACCCCTGGACCGTGAGCGAAAAGCTCGAGCTGCTCCGCGCACGGCTGGCCACGGGGCGGCGCCTCCGGTTCGCCGAACTGTTTGACGGCGCCGCCCGGCGCGGCGAAATCGTCGTGACCTTCCTGGCACTGCTGGAATTGATCCGCCTGCGGCTGGCCGTGGCCATCCAGGAAACGCCCTTTGGCGACATTTTCATCGAAGCCGCGCCGCCGCCCGTCCCGGCGGAGGAGTTCGCCCTCTCCGAGGCCCCCCCCTTCTCATGAGCGAGTTGAAATCGGTGCTCGAGGCCCTGCTGTTTGCCTCGCCCAAACCGCTGACCGCCGCGGACCTGCGCGGGGTGCTCCTGCGCGCCGCGGGCGAGGAACAGGCTCCGGAGGCGCGCGCCTTCCGCAAGCTCAAGCTCGAGGACGTCAACGCCGCCCTCACCGCCCTGCAGGCCGAGCACGACGCCGCCGGACGCGCCTGGCGCCTGGTATGCGTGGCGGACGCCTGGCAGTTCGTGGCGCGTCCCGAATTTGCCCCCTGGCTGCGTGTTCTCGCCGGCGAGCGCGCCCGCTCCCCCCGGCTGTCCCAACCCGCGCTGGAAACCCTGACCATCATCGCCTATCGGCAACCCATCACCCGCGCCGAGATCGAGCAAATCCGCGGCGTCTCCGTGGACGGCGTGATGCAAACGTTGCTCGAACGCGGCCTGGTGGAGGCGGTGGGGCGCGCCGAAGTGGTGGGCCGGCCCGTCACCTATGGCACCACCCGGGCCTTCCTCGAGTATTTCGGCCTGGCCTCGCTCGATGAACTGCCCGGCGGTGACGAGCTGCGGCGCATCCCGGTCGAACGCCCGCCGGCGCTGCTCACTGTCGAACCCGGCCTGGCCACCGTCCCGCCCGCCTCGCTCCAGACCGGAGCAGAGCCGGAATCTGCCTCAGCCCCGGCGGCGGATTCGCCCGCACGGACCGGCGACGCGCCGCCGTCGCCTCCGGCTGAAATGGCACCGCCGCCCCCGTCTTCCGACACTCCCGCATGAGCATCCTTGAATTGCGCAAGGCGATTGACCGCCTGGATCAGCAAATCGTCCGGCTGCTGAACGAGCGCACCCGCCGGGCGCTGGAAATTGGCGCCCTCAAGTCCCGGCACGGGGAGGAAATTTTCGCCCCGCACCGCGAGCGGGCCGTGCTCCAACGCGTGACCCGACTGAACAAGGGGCCGCTTACCGACGAGGGCCTCCGGGCCATCTACCGCGAGATCATCTCCGGCGCCCGCGCGGCGGAAAAACCGATGACCGTGGCCTACCTCGGTCCGGAGGCCACCTTCACCCACCAGGCCGCCTTGCAGCGTTTTGGGACCAGCGTGCGCTACCTGCCCCTGCCCACCATCGCTGACGTGTTCAGCGAGGTGGCCAAGCGCCATGCCGACTGCGGCGTCGTGCCCGTGGAAAACTCCACCGAGGGCGTGGTCACCCACACCCTCGACATGTTCATGGACACCGAACTGAAAATCGTCGCCCAGGTGGTCCTGCCCATTTCCCAGTGCCTGATGAGCCGGGTGCCGCGCGGGCGCATCAAGCGGCTCTACATTCATCCCCAGTCCCTGGCCCAGTGCCGCCAGTGGCTGCATCGGAATCTGCCGGACGTGGAAATCATCGAAACCTCCTCGAACGCGCGTTCCGCCGAACTGGCCGCCCGGGAAAAGAACGCCGCCGCCATCGGCGGCCTGCTGGCCGCGGAAAAATACGGCCTGCCGGTGCTCGAGCACAACGTGCAGGACAACTCGGACAACGCCACTCGCTTTCTGGTCCTCGGCCGCCAGTGTCCCCCGCCCAGCGGCCACGACCGCACCAGTCTCATGTTCTGCATCGCGGACCGCCCGGGCGCCCTCCACGGCGCCATCGCCCCCTTCCGCCGGTACCGCATCAACATGACCAAGATCGAGTCCCGCCCCAGCAAGCGTAAAGCCTGGCAGTACTACTTCTTCGTGGACTGTGACGGCCACGCCAGCGACCCGAAGGTGGCCCGCGCCATCGAGGAGCTGGGTCGCCACTGCGTCTTTGTCAAAGTCCTCGGCTCGTACCCCAACACCGACTAGCCATGCCCCGATCTCACCTCGCGCGGGCGCGCCAGGTCTTTGCGGTGGAAATGGCCGGGCTGCGCGCCGTTCGGGCCCAGTTGGACGCCACCTTCGACCGCGTGGTCGAAGAGGTGGTGGAGACCCTGCGCCGCCGCAACAAACTCATCGTGGTCGGCATCGGCAAGTCCGGCCTCATCGGCCGCAAAATCGCCGCCACCCTCACCAGCACCGGCTCCACCGCCGTGGTGCTGGATCCGGTGGACGCCGTCCACGGCGACCTCGGCCTGGTGAACGATGGCGATCTGGTGCTGGCGCTCAGTTACTCAGGGGAATCGGACGAGCTGCTCAATCTGCTGCCCGCCCTCAAGCGCTTCGCCGTTCGCCTGGTGGCGGTGACCGGCCAGCCGCGCTCCACCCTGGCCCGGCACAGCGACCGGGTCTTGAACGTGCGCGTCCCGCGCGAAGCCTGTCCCTTCAATCTGGCCCCCACCGCCAGCACCACCGCCATGCTCGTGCTGGGCGACGCCCTGGCCATGGCCGTGCTCCAGGCCCGCGGATTCAAAGCCGCGGACTTTGCCCGGCATCACCCCGCCGGCGCCATCGGCCGGGCCCTCCTGCTGCGTATTCGCGACATCATGCGCCGGGGGGAGCGCAATGCCGTGGCTCCCCACACTCTCCCGGTGAAAGAAGCCCTGCTGGTCATGACCCGCGCCCGGGCCGGCAGCGTGAGCGTGGTGGATCGCCGCGGCCGCCTGGTGGGCGTGTTCACCGACGGCGACCTGCGCCGGCGCATGGCGGCGGATGATGCCGTGCTGGAGCGCCCCCTGGCCGAAGTGATGACCCGGCAACCAGTCTGTGTGCGCGAGGACGCCCTGGCGGTCGAGGCCCTCAAAATTTTCAACGAGCGCAGCATTGACGACCTGATCGTGATCAATTCCCGCCGGGAACCCGTGGGCCTGGTGGATGCGCAGGACTTGCCCAAGCTCAAACTTATGTGAGACGCTGCCGCCGGCCCCGCGGCCCGCCCGGTCGCGGGCTGCCGGGCGGCGCGCGATATCGCCGCCGGTCCCTTGGCATGAACGCCCGTTTCCCAGACCCGCCATGCAACATCTGGTCCTCGCCGTCGCCGGCCTCGCGCTTGGCACATTTTGTTCCGCTGCCGCCCAACCCGTGACCCCGCCCGCTACGCCACAGGCCCGCAAGTTTTCCCGCCTGATCACTCGCACGGTGACGCTGGAGTACCTCCTCCACGTGCCGCGCGCGGCCGCCCCGGAACCGGACCGGCGCTGGCCGCTCATTCTGTTCCTGCACGGCGCAGGGGAGCGGGGCAGCGACGTCTGGCTGGTGGCCAAACACGGCCCGCCCAAAATCGTACGCGAACAACCCGACTTCCCGTTCATCGTGGTGTCGCCCCAATGCCCCGCCGGCCGGGTTTGGGACACTGACGAGTTGCTGGCTCTGTTGGACGAAATCCTGGCCACCCAGCCGGTGGACCCGTCCCGGGTGTACCTCACCGGGCTGAGCATGGGCGGCTACGGTACCTGGAGTTTGGGATTGGCGCACCCGGAACGCTTCGCCGCCATCGTGCCCATCTGCGGCGGCGGCGATCCCCTCAGGGTGCTGTTGCCCGATCCGCAAAAGCAGGAAGCCCTGCGGTCGCTGGCGGTGTGGGCCTTTCACGGGGCGCGGGACCCGGTGGTGCGGTTGAGCGAATCCGAACGCATGGTGGAAGCCCTGCGCCGGGCCGGCGTGCGCGACGTGGAACTGACCGTCTATCCCGAGGCCGAACACGATTCTTGGACCGAGACATACGCCAACCCCAAGCTCTACGAGTGGCTGCTCCGGCATCGGCGGACCGTCCCCGTCCGCTGACGCGACCGGCGCTTGTTCCTTTCGCACCTCCCGTAGGCGGGCGCGGCGCCCCCGAGCCGGTTGCGCGCCGGGCAATCCGTAACTGCGCTGTTCCCTGGGCGGGCCCTGTTAACTGCCGAACGGACAGCCAACCGCAAGGTTTCTTGCGCACCGGCAGCGGAAAAATTTTCCCCGGTCTGATACTTCGCACGTAACCTGCTGAGTCACCGTACCGTCAGCCTGACTGGGCGGTCCCTGCTCAGGGCGGCACAACAACAATCGTCCGGCGCTGAAGAAGCTGTGGAAACGACCAACCATCACTCCGCTCAAAGTCAACTGGTGGAAGTGGCGACGGGCATTGTCCACCCGGTGTGGCCGTCTCCACCGGTCTTATCCACCGAAGCCAGCCCCTGGCCGGAGGTGCGACTGGAAGAATACACGGGGCGACGCGAAGTGGAGCTGCGCGACATGGCCCCGTGCGAGCATCATCTGACCATACACCTGGACGAGCCGACCGAGTTCGAACTAAGCGACGGCCAGCGGACCCGTCGGCTGCTGGTGCGCCGGGGACAGGCCATGTTCTTCCCCGCGCTGGTGCCGTTTTCCGTGCGTTGCCGCCGTTCGGGAGCCTTTCTTTTGCTGGCGTTGGACCGGGGCTTCATGCGCTGCACCGCGCAGGAAATCCTGGGCGGCTCGGCGGAGCCGAACTGGCGCCCGCCCGAACCGTTCGAGGACCCGCTGGTCCGGTCCCTGGCTCTGGCGCTGAAGGCCGAGGCCGTCCGCGGCTTTTCCTCCGGACGCGCCTATGGCGAGGCGCTGGCCGCCGCCCTGGCGGCGCATCTGGTCCGGGAACGCGCGGACGGTTGCCCCGCCGCCCCGCCCGAAACCGCGGGGCTGGGACGTCCGCAACTGCGGCGGCTGGATGCCTACATCCAGGAGCATCTGGCGGAGGATATCTCGCTCACCCAACTGGCCCGAGTGACGGGGTTGAGCCCGTTCCACTTTGCCCGGCAATTCAAACGCAGCACCGGCCTCACGCCGCACCAGTACGTGTTGCGGCAGCGGGTGGAGCGCGCGCGCGAATTGCTGCTGCGCGGGGCGCGCAACATCGCGGAGGTGGCCGGTGCGGTGGGCTTTTGCGACCAGAGCCATCTCACCGTGCACTTCAAACGCCTGCTGGGTCTCACCCCGGGCGAGTTCCGTCACCGTCACGCCGAACGCAGGATTTTCCTGTAATTGGCAATCCGCTCCCAGGTCGGACGATTTGTTAGCAAGTCCCTCATCATAACCGCAAGCGGGTCCAAGTCCTACCCGCTGGTCCGCCTTAGGTTCGCTCCACGACAGCACCCGAGTTCCGGCCTGGTCCGGGGGTGTTGTGAAGCCGGCTGCCCGTTGCGGCCGGCTTCGCCCGTAACACACAGCAGTCCAAAACCATCATGACCAATCCTAGAACCAAATACCGATGGCGCACCCTCGGTAGGTGGGCCGCCATCCTGGGCGCTTGTGCCGCCGTCCGCGCGGGCAGCGCCACCTACGACTTCAACGCGGGGCTGCCGCCTGAACTCAAGGCAGTGGGCTCTAGCACGACCGATCCCGACTCCGGCGCCTTCATTCAGTACCCCGAGTGGCGTTCCGAAGGCGGGGTCAACAACAGCGGCTACGTGGCCCTGTTCGACTCGGTGGACAGTATGTACGCCGCCATGCTCATTCCGGACTTCGACGCCGGCCTGGTGGTCAAGGCGTTCACCTTCGAGGTGGACCTGCGCATTGGCAACGCCACCGGTGAGGGCGGCCGACCGGCCGACGGCTTCAGCATCAGTTACGCGCGCGCCGATGACCCGGTGGTCCAGGACCTCAGCCAGGACCCGCCGGTTTACAACGGCAACAACTTCTACCTGGGCGGCGCTCCGGAGAACGGCACCCGCACCGGCTTGGTGATCAGCTTCGACTCCTGGTCCGGCAACACCCAGCCCGATGGCGGGCCGGACCTGGAGGGCATCATGATCATCGTGGACGGCCAGGTGTTGGAGATCAACGGCCAACGCGGCGTGCCCATGCCCACCCGCAACGGCGCCTGCGACGATCCCACCAGCATGCAAACCGGTCCCTGGACCGGCGGCGCCGAGGGCTCCGGTCCCAGTGACGTCTCCGGTCTGTGCTGGGCCCGCCTCAAAGTGGAGGTGGACGACCAGCAACGGGTGACGGTGACCTGGAAGGGACAGGTCATCGCTAACCAAATCCCCACCGGCTTTGCTCCCGGCGCGGGCCGCATTGTCTTTGCCGGACGCACCGGTGGCGCCAATCAGAACGTACACATTGACAACCTGACGGTTACCACCGTGCCGGCTGACAACATCATTATCGGCGCCGCCACGGGGGGACCGGTCGGGTTTACAGTGCAGATCGTGGACTCCGGCGCCAGCGTCCTGGACCCGGACAGCGTCACCCTCAAGCTGGACGGTCTGGATGTGCCCACCTTGATCCGCACCAAGACCGGCACCACCTCTACGGTGGGCTGGTATGACGTCACCAAACCGTTGGTTCCCGGCAGTGTCCACACCGTGCAGGTGACCGCTCGGGATACCCGGGGCAATCAGGAAAGCAAGACGCTCGAATTCACCGTGCCGAATTACGTGACTATTCCGCCCGGGTTTGCGGTGACGGACGTGAACACCGCCCAGCGCGGGTTCAACGTGCGGGTGCATCAGACCGCCGCCCGCGGTCAGGAGAACACCATTGCCCGCGCCGAGCAGCAGCTCCAGGAGCTGCGGGGCGCCAACGTGGCGGACCTGACCGGCTTCACCGGCGGGGTGTACACCGAGACCGACGTCATCAACTACAGCCAGATGGAAGATTCGGGGGTGCCCGGCCAGAACGGGGCCTTCCAGGAAAACAACGGCTGGGCGGACCTCCACATTCCCGGCATTCCCAGCGCCACGGAATTCCCCGGTCCGGGCGAGGGCAGTTACTACACCGACAACATTGCGGGGGAGATCACCACCTATCTGCACTTCCCGGAGGCGGGGGTGTACGAGTTGATCTTCAACAGCGACGACGGCTTCCGCACCACCACCCACAGCGGGGTGAACGAGGTGCTGGCCTCGGTGATTGTGGGCCAGTTTGACGGCGGGCGGGGCGCCTCCGACACGGTGAGTTTGGTGTACGTGCCGCAGGCGGGGTACTACCCGTTCCGCACGGTGTGGTTTGAGGGCGGCGGCGGGGCCAATCTGGAGTGGTCCGGGCGCCAGACCGTGCCCACGGCCACCAGCCGGCAATTGCTCAACTCCTCGGCGGAGGGGTCGATCAAGGCCTACCGGTCGCGGAGCACGGCGGGGCCGGCGGTGGTGAGTTTTGTGCATCCGGCGCGCGGCTCGGGTAATCCGTATCTGCCGACCACGTCGCTGATGGTGAAGATTCAGGACGGGACGGCGGCGGTGGATCAGGATTCGATCAAGCTGCTGCTGAACGGCAGCGAGGTGGCGGTGACCAAGAGCAAGGTGGGCAACACCACCACGGTGACGCATCAGCCGACGGGGCTGCTGCCGGCCGGGGAGCATCAGCTCAAAGTGATGTTCACGGCGGGGGCGCAGACCTACGAGGCGACCAACACCTTCACGATTGCCGATCTGCCGGTGGTGCCGCCGAGCTTGGCGTTGCCGGCCTCGGCGGTGAACACCGCCAACCGCGGGTTCCTGGTCAAGACGGTGCAGCACGCCAGCTATCAGGACCTGGGCACGCGGGGCAATGACACCTACTCCGGGGAGACCCAGATCAACGGGCTGATGGGGCTGCCCAACACGGCCGACCTGTCGGCCTTCACCGGCCCGCAGGGCTACTACGTCGAGACCGACGTGATCAACTACTGGAGCACGGGGGACGTAGGGTACTTTGCCGATGCGAACGGGTATCCCAACTATCCGGTGCCGGGCATTCCGGGCATTGACCCCGCAGGGGCGGGCTTTCCGCCCTCAACGGAGTTCCCGGACAACGGGACCGACAACTACACGCAGGAGATTCTGACGGTGTTGGAACTGCCGGCGGGGCTGGTGGCGATGAACGTGACCAGCGACGACGGGTTCCGGCTGACCATTGGCAATCCCAACGAGTGGTGGACGCTGCCGGTGGTGGTGGGCGAGTTCAGCGGCGGGCGCGGTGCGGGCACCGGTCTGACCAGCGGGACGACCTTCACCTTCTACGTGCAGCAGGCGGGGCTGTATCCGGCGCGGCTGATCTGGTACGAGGGCGGCGGGGGGTCCTCGGTGGAGTGGAGCTCGCGGCTACCGGTGGATCCGAACACCGGGTATCCGGGCCATGGCAACGCCACGCTGATCAACGACAGTCTGGCGAGCGGGGCCATCAAGGCGTATCGGTATCCGTTCCCCAACCCGAACGTGCCGTGGGTGAAGTCCTTCGGTCCGGGTCGGGACTACACCTCGGCGGGCAGCCAGGCGCGGGCGGGCAGTGACGCCCCGGTGACGGCGGTGATTGTCGAGGGGCTGGCGAACCTTGACCCGGCGTCGGTGAGCCTGACGGTGGACGGGGTGGCGGTGACGCCGACGGTGAGCAAGGCCGGGGGCGAGCTGAAAGTGAGCTACACGCCGGCGACGCCGTGGGCCGACGGGCTGCACCCGGTGGTCCTGACCTTTGGGGACCGGACGGTGCGGTGGAGCTTCCAGACCAGCGGGGCGCTGAAGACACCGACCTTCTTCATCGAGGCGGAGGACTTCGACCGCAACGGGCAGGGGGTGGCGGAGGCCAGTCAGATGCCGTATGGCGGCGGGGCGTATGCGGGGCTGACGGCGACCGCCGGCACCGACTATCAGCGGGACGATTCGGCTTCTTCGCCGCTGTATCGTCACGGGGTGAACCCGCGGGTTTCGATGGACCGGACGGGGGATCGGACGCGCGGGGTGGGGGACATCAAGGTGAACTACAAGTTGGGCTGGATAGGCGAGGGGCAGTGGTACAACTACACCCGCGACATTCCGGCCGGGCGGTACCACGTGTACGCGGCGGTGTCGCATGGGGACACGGGCGCGACGGTGGGGGGCAACCTGGCGACGGTGGCCGGGGGTGTGGAGACGCCGCTGGGGGTGTTCCGGGGTCCGGCGCCGGGCGGCTGGGGGAACAACGGGCTGGTGCCGTTGCGGGCCAGCGCGGAGGCGAGCGAACCGCTGGCCGTGGAGCTGGCGGGACCGACGACGCTGCGGTTTACCGCGTTCAACGGCGACTGGGACTTCATGTTGCTGGCGCCGGCGGGGGTGGAGGAACCGGCGCCGCGGTTTACGGGCATTCGGCGCAATGAGAACGGGACGATCACGGTGGAGTGGACCGGCGGGGGAGTCCTGCAGGCCGCGCCGAGCGTGACCGGACCGTGGCAGGACGTGCCCGGGGCCACCAGCCCCTACACGTTCACGCCCTCCGAGGCCATGCTCTTCGGCCGCATCCGGCGTTAATGCCGGTTACTACACCTGCGGGGACCTGGCGTGATGCCCGGTCCCCGCAGGCCTTCCCCCAGTTCCATCCCATCCGCCGGGTTGCTCCCGGCTTGTGGCAGATCGAATGAAATTGCGAACGTTGATCCTCGACGATGATGCCGTCGCGCGGCGCGAGTTGCGGAACTTGCTGGGCGCCGAGCCGGACGTCGAAGTGGTGGGTGAGGGGCCCGTCAAGTCGGCCGCATTTGAGTGGGTGGCCCGCCTGGGTCCGGACCTACTGTTTCTGGAAGTCAGTGCCGAGTGCGACGCGCTGCGCCTCTTGGAAACGGCAGAGGTGAACCCGCCACCGGAGGTGGTGGTCATGGCCGGATCGGATCAACACGCCCTGGCCGCTTTCGACGCCCGGGCCCTGGATTATCTCCTCAAGCCCTTTCAACCGGGCCGGCTTGCCCGGGCCCTCCAGCGCGCCCGGGCGCAGCATGCCCTGCGCCGGGCCTGCCGGGTGGAGCCCCGGCAGCTCCGCCTGCTGGAAGACCTCGAATCGGCACCCCACTACCTCACCCGGTTCGTGGTGAAGGAACGCGACCGGGTGGTCTTTGTGCCGGTGGAAACCGTGGCGTGGATCGAAGCTGCAGAAAATTATGTGATTCTGAACGCCGGCCGGCAACGGTACCTGGTCCGCCAGACCCTGCGCCGGGTGGAGGCGTCGCTCGACCCGGAACGCTTTTTCCGGATTAGCCGCTCGGCCATCATCAACCTGGCCCATCTCGCCGAATTGCGTCCGCTGTTCAAGGGCCGATACGTGGTCGTGCTGCGCGACGGAACCCGGCTTTCCGTGACCCGATCGCTGTCCGAACTGGAGGCGCTGCTCAAGTACTCTTGATCCCCTTCACGTCGCGGGAATCCAAACGCGAGATCGGCCCGGGCGTCCGGTCCCGATCCGGCAGCCGGAGTGGTTAAGCCGGCTTCTTTTCTTCGCCGGTGTGTTGAGTTTGCCTCGACGCCGGCAGGAGGGTGCGTCAGGGTGACCGGGGTGACCACGCTCACGCGCGAGGCAGCCCTGGCGGAACTGGAGCGGAAGCGCCGCCATTTGTTGGCGCGCATCCCGCCCGGCCTCCCCGCCAAGGGCCGGAAATACCCCGGCTACGTAGTGGACGAGCAAATTCAGGCGGCCGGCCTGCATTTGCGCGCGATTTACGACAACGGGCTGGCTGTGGGCCCCGGCTTTTCGGCACTGGAGCCAGCGGTGGCCCATCCCAAATACAGCTTCTGGTTGGAGGGCATTCGCCGACACCTCGAACAATGCGAGGCGACTCTGGGTTTGGCGCAGAACTCGGAAGACACCCACCGCTGACGCATCTCTGCGCTCAGGAAAACCGGAGTGCCCGTCCGCCGGAGCCGCCAACCGGGCGGAGGATGCGGCTCAGGCAGCAGGAGCCGGCGCGGCCTGCCACCAGTTGGCGATCCGCTCGGCCGCGTCATGCCCCGCGATGATGGAATCGCCCAGGGAGATGCCGTTGCGATAGTGACCGGCAAAGAACACGCCCGGTGCCCGGGCCTCGATCTCGTCCATCAGGTCTTTGAAGCGGCCATAGCCCACCTCGTACTGCGGGATGGCCCGCGGATACACGCGCAGGTGACGGAAGGTGGGGGCGCCGCGCACGCCCAGAATCTGCCGCAGGTCCCGGAGAGTCAGTTCGATCAGTTCGTCCTCCGGACGCAACGCCAGTTCGGGCGCGCGCACCCCGCCCACGTACGTCGTCAGCAGGACGTGCCCGGCGGGGGCTCGGTTGGGAAACAGCGACGAGGAAAAGAGCGTGCCGAGGATGCTGAAACGCTCCACCGCCGGCACCAGCATGCCGAAGCCGTCCAACGGATGCAGTACGTCCTCGCGGCGAAACCCCAGCACCACGCTCGCCACCGGGGGGTAGTGAATGTCTCCCAGCGCACGCAGAGACGGGGCGTCATCGGCGACCAGCTCGATTTCCGCCAGACGATAGGCGGGCGCGGCCAGCAGCACGGCCCGATGCAGGTGACTGGTCAGGCCGTCGCGCCCCGCCGCCCGCACCTCCCAGCCGACGGCGTGCCGCGCCACCTGCCGGACCGGACAATTCAAGCGCAGGTTCTCCCCCAGTCGCGCCGCCAGCGTGTCGGTGAGCACCTGCAGCCCTTCATCAAAGGACACCTTGGGGGCCTCCTGCTTGGAAATTTCTCCGCGCGCCCGCCGCTCCCGGGCGCCGAGAATCTGGCCCTTGAGCAGCGAACCATAGCGCTGCTCCAGGGCGTGCAGCCGCGGGAAGCCGTGCCGCACCGACAGCCGTTCGGGGTCGCCCGCGTAAATGCCGGCGATCATCGGATTGATGGCGTAGTCCAGCCATTCCCGGCCCAGCCGGCGCAGCACGAACTGCGCGACACTTTCCTCCACATCCGCCGGCGCCCGCGGGATGAACGGCTCGCGCAGCAGCCGCAGCTTGGCGCTCAGGGAAAACAGTTCGGTGCCGAAAAACTTCAGCGGCGAGGCCGGCAGGCACACCGGTCGCCCGCCGCGCACCAGGTACCGGTTTTCCGCCGCCGGATCGGAGCGCAGCCGCCGGGATTCCAGCCCCAGGTCGGCAATCAGGGCGCGGATTTTGGGAGAAGTTTCAAGGATCGAGTTGGGGCCGCACTCGGCCAGGAAGCCCGCCGCGCGCGTGGACTCGATCACGCCGCCGGCGCGGCCCGCCGCCTCGTACACCACCACGGGCACGCCGCGGGCGCGCAAGCGAAACGCGCACACCAATCCGGTAATCCCGCCCCCCACGACGGCTACCGGAGCGTTCGCGGGGCGGATGGAAGCTCCGTTGCTCACGCCCGGATGGTGCCAGCCGGTCCGGTGTCGTCAAACCCGCCCGCCTACCAGGAGACCGGCACGGCTTTCCGGCCGTACCGGGTGGCGCAAAACAACTGCCGGTGCGTCCGTCCGTACTCGTGGAGCAGCCGGGTGAGTTTCACGTCGTAACAGCAGTACTCGGCAATCTCCACCAGTCGTCCCTGGCGAAACCAGCGCAGCGCCTGCAGGCCGTCCCCGGTTTTTTCCAGCCCCAGCGTGGCGGCGGCCAGGGCGTCCAGCGAAGGGCGGAAGGGCAGTTGCCGGGCCAGCTCCACCAGCAGATCAAGCGTGGGCACCTGCTGCGGATCGAAAAACGGCTGGTAGGCGGTCAGCACCTCGTAATCGAAGCGGAGGATGTTGAACCCGACCACCAGGTCGGCGCGCCGCAGTTCCTCGATCAACTCCGGCGCGCGGGCCTCCTCGTAAATTTCGTAGGTGCCGCGCGCGGTGCTGAAGGTTACCCCCACACTCATGCCCATTTTCGCGATGTGGTTCCACCCGCCCACCTCGTCGGCGGAGCGCTGGGTTTCCAGATCGAAGTACACGATGTTGCTCATGCCGCGGAACCGCGCGGCGCAGTCTGCGGTCGCCCGCCGAAGCCGGCCAGCGCATTATGGCGGAAGCGGGACAAGGCCGGCCCATCCGGGTCACCCATTCGTCCGCTCGAGCCCGAAGCCTGCTCAGGGGTGGATGTAGGTTCATGCGGCAGGTCGCAAACGCCCGGATCGCCCCCCAAACCGTTAACCCCTTTCCCATCGCAGGAATTGAGGCGCCAGCTCAGTTTTGGGATGGACCGGCCGCGGAAGGATCGGTGTTAGGCCAGTGTTACTGCTGTGCCGCTCACGCTGACCATGAGCATGCTGCCCTGGCCGCCGACCGTTTCGTAGTCGAGGTCCACGCCCACGACGGCATTGGCGCCGAGAGCGGCCGCGGCCTGTTTCATTTCCGCCAGGGCGGTTTCGCGCGCGTTGCGGAGAACCTTTTCGTAGGCCGCAGTGCGGCCGCCCACAATGTCGCGGATGCCGGCGAAGAAGTCGCGAAAGACATTGGCGCCCAGGATGGCCTCGCCGGTGACAATGCCGTGATACTGTCGGATGGGCCGGCCCTCAACCAAGGGGGTGGTGGTGACGATCATGGTTGGAAGACTGCCCTCACCGGCCGCGGCTGGCGAGTCTAAACCCATTTTTCGCCGCTCGCGCAAACAGCTCCCCCTCGGCGCTCGTGCGCCGAGAGGGAGGTTTGTTTCTTTTTCAGCAAGAGACAATTCAAACCATTTCAGCTTGTTCTACGGCCTCGCCAGCAGGCAGCCATGGTACACAGACCAACCCCCAGCATCACCAAGGTTGCGCCGCCGTCGGGAAGGGTCACTTTCAGGCTGCTTACCTGCCACGGGGAGTTGGCATCTTCGCGGATGCGGACGTATCCCACCGCATAGGTTTGAGACTGAAAGACCTGATTCCTCAAGGCATCAATATCGGCTTGATTGGTTTCATCATAAAGATTCCCGCCTGTGTCAGACGGAGGGGCCTCACCATCCGTTGCCCACCAGGCAAAGCCAAAGGTGCCAATCACACCGCTCGAGTAATTTTCCCAACTACCGGGTTGGACCCACCCAGCCTCTGGGCCGTCTGTAATCCAGTCGTTGGCACTCCAGTCGTACGTCCAAGCAGTGCCCTCCCAGTCAATGACCCACTTGACTTGGAATTTGCCCTGCAGTGCGTCTGTAGTGACGCCCGGCACCCAATAAATCCAGTGCAGGCGTTTGCCCAAATCACCGGTGCTGTAGACGATTTCGTCATAAGGATCAATGCGCAGCGTGCCGGGGTAGGTCCCGGTGCGCAAATTGACGAACGTTCCATTCACGACATCAGATTGGGCGGCAGTCCACCACGACGCCCAATTCGGTGAACCGTAGACGTTAGGCGCGGAGTCCACGTACAAGTTGACCGACACTCCCAGCGCGGGTAACGCCAGGCTGCCGCACGCGATCAAGCAGGCGATTTGTTTGAATCTCATGACCACATGACAGGTTGGTTTTTGGTTCTGTACTTATGCATCACACCTTAGTGAGCACACCAACGAAGTTAGCATCACTTGTTCCAGTTTTTTTGAATAGAAGCGCGGAAATATGTAAGGGATTCGTATTACGTGTGTTGAAACAGGATGGTTTTATTAAGGAAGACGAAAGCCTGTGGCATCCAAGTACCAGTAATGTCAAATCCTCCGACAAACCGAAGGTATGATACGTCCCTTATGACACCGGGTATTGTTTCTAGCTTGTTCATCAGCAAAGAGTTGCCAATAAACAAGGCAGGGGGGGTTGGGGTGTAACAGATTCCGACAATCGTTGCCGTACGTTACAACCGCCCTGACAAGTCCTTCCGGCGATTCGGATCCTGCCCGCGCCGGGATTTTCCGGGGGTGGCGAGACCGAAAATTCCCGCCCACGAACCGCGTGGGCGTAGGGTCGGTGGACAGATACCTCAGATCATCGGCGTCGCGGCGATTCAGTCGCGCTCGACGCCGCTGGTCCAGTACTGGCGCAATTGCTCGGGCGGGGGGACGTGAAAGGGGCGCACGAGGCGGAAGCCCACCCAGGGGGCGTCCGAGTGCCACCAGATGCTCTTGGGCAGTTGGGGGTCGCGCATCTTCCAGGTGCGGTCTGAGCCGCGACGGGCGGCGCTGCGCAGGCGGTCGGGCGGGTCGTCCCAAGAGCCGCCGCGCACCACGTGGGGGTAGGGTTCGGTGGCTTTGTACCAGGGATCTACAAGGCCGGTTTTTTCGAAGACCTTGGCGTAATCGGGCACGTACTGGTCCAGGCACCATTCCCACACGTTGCCGTGCATGTCATGGATGCCCCAGGGGTTGGGTTTTTTGCGACCGACCTTCTGGTATTTGAAGTCGCTGTTGTCCTCGTACCAGCCGTACTCGGGGAGTTGCGCGGGATCATCACCGAAAGAGTAGGCCGTGGTGGTGCCGGCGCGGCAGGCGTATTCCCATTCGGCCTCGGTGGGCAGGCGGTAGAAGTGGCCGGTCTTGGCGCTGAGCCAGTGGCAGTACTTGTTGGCCGAGTGCTGGGTCATGCAGATCGCCGGGTAGCCATCGCGTCCCATGCCGAAGCTCATTTCCGTGTAGGGTTTGGAAGGGCGGGTGACGGCGTCGGAGACCTTGTTTACGTACTCCTCGGTGGGGAACTCGGCGCGCAATTTCTTTTCGTCGTCCGGGTACATGAACAGTTCGTACTCGTTCCAGGTGACCTCGAACTTGCCGATCCAGAAGGGCGAGATTTTGACCTTGTGTCGCGGTCCCTCGTCCGGTTTGCGGCCGGGCTCGTGGTCCGGGCTGCCGATTTCGAACTCGCCGCCGGGCACGGGAATCATCACGTAGGTGACCTGGGTGCCGGGAATGGTGTTGGTGTACGGCTTCATGTCGGCGGGGTCGCGCAGGGCCTCTTTTTCCATGGTGGCGAGGATGCGCTTCCAGATTTCCGGCACGGTGAAGTCGTCATTGTCGGCCATGGACCCGATGCTGCCGTACGCGCCCTTGGTGTAGGCGCCGTCGGTCCAGGCGTAAGCCTGCGCATGGGTGCCGTACTTCGAGTAATCCGGGGCTTCGAACAGAAGCAGTTGGGTTCCCATGCCCACCGCGCCGAAGAACAGGTCGCCGGCTTTGGGGCTGAAGGGTTGTGTGGAGCGGGGCGCCCCGTCCGCGTCGAGGGTGAAGACCTCCGCCGCCTCGCCTTTGCCGGTGATCACCAGCAGGCGATCGGTCGCACCCGCGGGCGCGGTGACGGCGAGCTTGATGGGTTTGCCGAGGTCAAAGGAGCGGGGGGCCTCCAGGGCGAGGAAATCAGCGCCGGCCTCGCGCACGGCGGCCACGCGGACGGTGCTTTCGCCGGGGGTGTAAAAGACCACTTCCGCCTCGGGACGCCCGCGGAACCGGCCCACGGTGTAGGCGGTGTTTTTGGGCAGTTCCTGGACCAGGCCGCGGATTTCCGGTTCCGGGAGGGAGAAATCGGCCACGACCCAGGTGCTGTCATTCTCGCCCTGGAGCACCCCGGTGGCCCATTCCGGGCCGTCGGCTTTGAGGCGGACGCGATTGAGTCGCACGGGTTGGCGGTCCAGATCGTTTTCGCGGATCACCGTGGCCTCGGCGGGCGCGCCGGTATTGCGCAGCAGCGTGGCCAGGTAGGGTTCGGGGTCGTTGTAAATGCTCACCACCAGCAGATCGTGCATCGGCGTGTTGCCGTCCCCGCCGATATCCACCGCCAGGACCCCGTGCGGGCCCAGCACTTCCAGGGGCAGCGAGACGGCCGGGGTGCTTTGCCCGGGGTCTGAGGCTTCGACGGCGCTGGCTTGGTTGGAATCCGCGGAGGTGACCACCAGGGCATCCCTCTGCGGTTCGAAGAGCCGACCGATGCTCAAGCCGGTCAGGTCCTTGACGCCCGTGAGCCGGTTGTCAATCCAGCGAAACTGGCCGTCGGCCTGGCCGTAGCCGATGCGGTATTTGCCGCTGGCACGGTCCACCACGACCGCGTCCGGATGGCCGTCGCCATTGAAGTCGCCGGTGCCAAAAAACTCCCGTTCGGTTTCGTACACCAAGCCGGCCCGGGCGAGGCCGGACATAAGGATCAAGGATACCCAGCACGTGCGGGAGAGTGGAAACATCCGATGGGCCGGTCGCATAGCCGCAATTTGTTGCGCGGGACTGTTTCTGCCGCCGCGGCAATTGTCAATCCGACGGCCCGAGGCGCTGACGGATTCAGAACCGACCGGCGGCTGGCAGGGCGAGGCTCGACGGTCGGGGCGAGGTCGGAAAAGGGCCGGCGCGTTGTTCGGGGCGGGCGCGCCCGTTGTCTGATGCCGCACCCGCCGGCCGCGGCATCATGGTGGGCGTTTCTGGCTCGGGGAACCGCCTTCAGCGGGCCTCAACCCGGGTAACCGCCGGTGATGTAGGCCTGGAGCTGGTCAATGGCCGCCGCCTGGGCGCGGATGATCCAGTTCACGAGGTCGCCAATGGAGATCACGCCCACGACCTTGCCGCCGTCCAGCACGGGCAGGTGCCGGATGCGCTTGTCGGTCATCAGGGTCATGCACTCGTTGATGGTGGTCTGCGGGGTGACCGTGTGCAGGGCGGGAGTGAGGATCTCACGCACGGGGGTGGAGCGGGAGTTCTTGCCCTGGAGGGCCACCTTGCGCGCGTAATCGCGCTCGGAGACGATCCCCACCAATTCGTCGCCCTGCATGACGAGCAGGGCGCCCACGTTGTGCTCGGCCATCAGCCGGATGGCCTCGAAGACCGCGGTGTCCGGGCTGACCGACCAGACTGCCCGGCCCTTCGTGTTCAAGATCGCTTCAACGGTGGCGTTGGTTTCCATGACCGCGACAAACAATGTTGGACTCCTGCGGCCCACCCGGCGCGCGCCAGCGCGGCGAAAGACGGGGAATGCAGAAGTCAGGTAGTAAAAAATCACAAAGGACCCGGTGTTGGCAACCGTGTTTCCTTCGAGGCTCGCAGTGTGCCCAGCCAGCGGGGCGCAGGAGCAATCTCCGGCGGTGATGCGCGCCGCCGCTGCCGGGGCAGTTGGCCCGGTTACGCGGCGCCGGAGATAACCGGGGCGCCGGTGGCCGCGGTTGGCGTGGTCCGGGCCGCTTCGGCCGGGGGCGCCAGCGTGAGCAGGACGTTGGCGCCGGTGATGAGCCCGCCGCCCGCCAGCAGCCGCCAGGTAAGGCTTTCGTTGGCGTACTCGACTCCGGCCAGGCGGGCCAGCCACGCCGGCAGGAACAGCACCAGCAGGCTTACAAACACCGGTTCCGCGCAGTAGATGATGCCGGCCTGGGTAGCGGTCACTTCGGGCTGCCAGCGGTTCATCAGCAGGTAGCCCCCAAAGGTGCAGACCCCCACCAGCACGGCCAGCAACAACAGCGAAGCCCCGGTGCTGTAAGCCCGCAGCCAGTGCGCCGGCTCGGCGGCCGTGGCCACTGTCACCGGGACCATGCTCAGGGCCATGACGGCAAACATGACCAGGGTGAACCGGGTGACGTCATTGCCCGCATAGACGGGACGCTGCAGCCAGAGAATCTGGCCGGCGAACAGCACCGAGCCGAGCAGCGTTTCCAGTTCGCCCCGTCCCAGGGTGAAGCGTCGCCAGTCAAATCCGGCCAGGATGGCCACGCCCGTCAGCACGGCGCCGCAACACAGCCAAACCCGCGCGGGCGGCCGGTGCCGGTGCCGCAGAATCAGCCACAGGGGAATGAGCAGGCAGTAGAACTGGGTGAGAAAGGCGCTGGTCGAGGCGTCCGTGTAGGCCAGGCCGTCCATTTGCAGCAGCAGGCCGCCGCTGCCGAATATCCCCAGCCCCACGCCCTGGCTGATTTCCCGCCGGGTCAGCCCCCGAAGCCGGCATCCGGCCAGGAGGGCCAGGATCGCGGCCGCCAGGGCGAAGCGGTACTGCACGCACAGGGCGGAGGTAAACCAGGTGCTCACCCCCGGCAACGCCTGCTGCTGGGCGAGGGTGAGGGTCTTCATTACCGGGAAGCTGAGGGACCAGCAGGCGGTGGCCAGCACTAGCATGGCCACGGCTTCAAACCGGCGGGAACGCGGGGTCATGCCGGGCGGGGCGTTCAGCAGATGCCCCGCTCGCTGGCCCGCACGAACCGGACCAAATGCTGGATTTCCGGCAACGGGGGCAGCTCCCGCTCGATCCGGGCCAGGGCGTTTGGGATGGACAGTTGCTCGCGGAACAGGATGCGATGCGCCTGCTTGAGGGCGGCCTGCGCCTCGGCAGACACGCCCTTGCGCTCGAGCCCCACCTTGTTCAGGGCCCGCGTCACGCCGGGGTCGCCGTCCACCAGCATGTAAGGAGCCACGTCCTGGCGCACCTTGGTGCAGCCGCCCAGCATGGCCAGGGTGCCGATGCGGCAGAACTGGTGCACGGCCACGTAGCCGCCCAGCACCGCGTGGTCCTCGATGATCACGTGTCCGGCCAGCCCGGCGAAGTTGGACATGATGACGTGGTTTCCCACCTGGCAGTCGTGCGCCACGTGCGCGTGGGCCAGGAAGTGGTTGTGCGAACCGATGCGGGTGACGCCGCCTTCGGCGGTGGCGCTGTGCACGGTCACGCCCTCGCGGAAGGTGTTGAAATCGCCGATCTCGGTGCGGGTCAGGTCCCCCTGCCACTTGAGGTCCTGGGTGCGCAGCCCCAGGCTGGCGAAGGGATACACCTCGTTGCCTTCCCCCAGCCGGGTGTAGCCGTCAATGACCACGTGTGAGTGCAGCCGGCACCGGTCTCCCAGCACCACGTGGGGGCCGATAACACAGTACGGGCCGATCTCGCAGTCCGCCCCGAGTTGGGCGCCGGGGTGAATGATGGCGGTGGGATGGATCATGGCGGGGGTTAGCTGATGTGGAAGACGGAGGTCCGGGTCCGGCGTCCCACCCGCTCGACCTTGCGCCAACTGCTGCGGTCGTTGAGGGTCACCCAGCGGCGTTCCTCCTTGCGGTAATGCCAGTCGCGGTCGGACTGGTAGAAGATCATGATGCCGCGGCCCTCGAGGATGTTGTAAATCTGGCTGTCGTGGTTGTTGAGGGCGTCGTAGTCGGTGACCGCGCGCTGGCCCATTTCGGAGTAGGCCTCGTTGAGTTCGAGCAGGAGCTGGTTCAGCTCGGGGTCCAACGGGCGGGCATTGAGACCGAGGCGCCGGGCCTCGCGCAGGGTGATGGGGTAACTGTGGGAGGGGTACTTCGAGTTGAGCGCCTCGCTGATGGCCGCCGCCTTGCGGGCGTCCTTGAGGTGGTAGGACAGGATTTCCATGCACAGCTTGACCGAGAGGGAGCTGACCCGGTGCACCGCGCCGATGACCAGCGGGTGAATGTACGGGAAAATGGCCTGGTAGGGGTTGACCGCGTCGCTGCGGACCTCCTGCTGCCAGAGTTTGATCACGCGCATGAGTTCGTCCTGGCTGACACTCACGCGCTCGTTGTCCCGGTCCAGCGGAGACAGTTGGTGAGCCAACGAGGTATCCACCGCCGAGAGGCGGGCCAGCGGGCCCATGTGAATCTCATCCGCGCCCAGCGCCAGCATGGTGGCGGCCGACTGGCATTCCAGCGGCACCGCCGCGATCAGTCGCCGGGTGAACTGGCGCAGCAGGTTCACCAGCATGAGCGAGGCCTGGCCCGAGCCGCCGTCGGACTTGATGAACAAGGTGATGACCGGCTGCGGCCCCAGGCGGCGGAGCACCCCGTAGAGGGCCAGCACGTCGTTGTCGCAGACCGATCCGTTGTTCGAGTTCCAGTAGGTGAGCAGGCGGTGGCCGAGGCGTTCCTCGATGCGGGCCAGCAGTTTCTGGGTGCGGGCGAAGAGCACCGGCGGGCGCTTGAGGCGCACCCCGCGGCGCGGGAGGACCTGGTCACGTGGGGTGGCGGGCATGGGCCAAAGCGCCGGCTAGCGGTCCAGCAGCATGAAGGTCACCTCGGCCTCGCTCACCACCTCGCCGGCCACCGAGCAGACGCCCCGGGCTCGGCCGATCTTGCCCCGGGATTTGGTCAGCTCGATGTCAATGGTGAGCACGTCGCCGGGCCGCACCGGCTTGCGCCATTTCACCGCCTCGGCGGACATGAAGTAGGCCAGTTTGCCGGCGTTTTCCGCCTGGCGCATCATCAGGATGCCGGCCACCTGGGCGATGGCCTCCAGTTGCAGCACGCCGGGCATGATCGGGTGCCCCGGGAAGTGGCCCTGGAAGTAGGGTTCGTTGATGGTGACGTTTTTGATGGCGGAAATCTGGTTGCCGGCGATGCGGGTGACGCGGTCCACCATCAGGAACGGGTAGCGGTGGGGCAGGACCCGCAACAACTGGTCCACATCCAGCTCCGCGCCGTCCACCACGGGGGTGTCGCCGGCGACAGGCGCGGGGCGCGGGGGGGCGGCCGGCGGGGGGGTGAAGGTCTCCAGGGCTCGCTGGAGGCGACGCTGCTGCGCGGCAATTTGCCGGGCCAGTTCGACGTTGGCGGCGTGCCCCGGGAGAACGGCGACCACGTGTCCCACCAGGGGGCGGCCCAGCAGGGCGAGATCGCCCAACAGGTCGAGCATCTTGTGTCGCACAAACTCGTTCGGGAAGCGCAACGGCTCGGTGGTGAGCACGGCGTCCTCGCGGATGACGACGGCGTTTTCGAGGCTGCCGCCCTTGATGAGGCCGTTTTTGATCAGGTACTCGATCTCCTCGAAAAAGCAGAACGTGCGGGCGGGGGCCAGTTCCTGGCGCCAGGTTTCCGGCGTGATCTCCAGGCTGTGGAATTGCGTGAAGCGTCCGGCGCGGTCGGAGCTGGTGCAGGTGAGCTTGAGCCGGTCGTGCGGGAAGACGCTCATCCAGGAATCGCCGCACTGGAATTGCAGGGGCTCGGTGACGGGGATCACCTCTCGCGGCGCGCCCTGAGGAACGAGGCCCGCCTGTTCGATGAGCCGGGTGAAGTCCCGGGCGCTGCCGTCGGCGATGGGTGGCTCGCCGGCGTCCAGTTCGATCACGGCGTTGTCCACGCCGCACCCGGTCAGGGCGGCCAGCACGTGCTCGACGGTTTGGACCTTCACCGACCCGTTGGCCAGGGTGGTCGAGCGGGTGGTTTCCACGACGTGCTCGAGGCGCGCCGGGATTTCCGGCCGGTTCTCCAGGTCCACCCGCCGGAAGCGCAGCCCGGTGTCGGCCGGCGCCGGCAGCAGGGTCAGGTTGACCCGGTTGCCGCTGTGGAGGCCGATGCCGGAAAAGCGAACCGCATCGCGGAGGGTCTGTTGTTGCACCACCGCCGATTTAACGGGGGCAAAAATCCCTTGGCAAGGGGGCTTTCCCCCGCCCGGTGACCAAATCGTGACTTGATTTGGGCGGTCCGTTTTTGCATGTTCCGGCCGCCGGAATGTTGTTCGCAACGTCCGGCGGAGCGGCGGTGCCAACCCCCGCCGATCCTTTAACCCTGAACAAGCGCGTGTGCCGAAAGAAGAGCCGATTGAATTAACCGGAACGGTGACGCAGGTGCTGCCGGGCACGATGTTCCGCGTGGCCCTGCCCAACAACCACGAGGTGCTGGCCCATATCTCCGGCAAGATGCGGAAACATTTCATCCGCATCGGCGTCGGGGACAAGGTCAGCTTGGAAATGTCGCCCTACGACCTGAACAAGGCGCGGATCACGTACCGGCATCCGTAAGCAGCCACGGCTGGCGGCGGGTCGAAGTCAGGTCGCGCCAGGCCCGCGGAGGGGAGGAGGTGACGGGCTTTGTATCGAGTCGCAGGGGGCGGCTATTCCAGTCGACGCGCCCGCGGCTTCTCGCCTACAGTACCCGCATGAGCAGGGTTGCCTTCACCGTCGGCGGGCTGGCCATTCATTGGTACGGCATCTTGGTGGCGGCCGGATTCCTGGTCGGGCTGTGGACGGCCAGTCGCCGAGCGCCCCGGGCAAATCTGGCCCCGACGGTGGTGGCCGATTACGGCCCGTGGGTGGTGGTGGGCGCGCTGGTGGGCGCGCGGCTGTGGTTCGTCTGGACCTATTGGGAGGAGGAATTCGCGCCGCGGCCGCTCTGGCACATCCTCAACTTCCGGGCAGGAGGGCTGGTGTTTTACGGGGGACTGCTGGGAGCGACACTGGCCACGGTGCTGTTTGCCCGGCGACGCCGCGTGGCGCTCTGGGACTTCGCGGACGTGTTGGCGCCCAGCATCGCCCTTGGCCACGCCTTCGGGCGGGTGGGTTGCCTGCTCAACGGCTGCTGCCACGGCACCCCGACCGACCTGCCCTGGGCGGTTCATTACGCGGACGACCCGGTCACCCACGGGGCGGGGTTGCATCCCACCCAGGCGTACGAGGCCCTGCTGCTGCTCGGGTTGTACGCCGCGCTGGCGGCGGGGTTCCGCCGCCGGCAATTCCGCGGTCAGATTTTCACGGGGTATCTAATGGCGTACGCCGTCCTGCGGTTCGCCGTGGAATTCTTCCGGGGTGATTACGGCAGCCTGTCCGTGTTGGGACTGAAGCCCGGGCAGGTTTTCAGCGTGCTGGTGCTGGCCGCGGGGGCCGCTCTATACTTCGCGCGGCAAAAGGATCGCCTCCCACCGGAACGCGCGACGGACTGAACACAGCCGCGGCGTCCGGTGGATGATTCCCATGCCCGCGCGCGTCGAGACGATCGTGGTGGAGGCCTCCCGCCCCGGGATGCGACTGGACAGCTTCCTGCGCGAGCGGTTTCCCGGAGTGTCGCGCGCGCATCTGCAACGGTTGATCCGCACGGGGGCGGTGCGGATCAACGACGCCCCGTGCAAGGCCACCCACACCCCCCGCGCGGGAGAGAGCGTGACGATCACCTGGCCGGAACCGCGGATGATCGCCGTGCCCGCGCGGGCGCTGCCCTTGGAGGTGGTGTACGAAGACGACCACCTGCTGGTGATCAACAAAGCGCCGGGCATGGTGGTGCATCCGGCGGCCGGCACGGAGGATGACACCCTGGTCAACGCCCTGCTGCATCACTGCCGCGGACGGCTCAGCGGCATTGGCGGGGTGGCCCGCCCGGGCATAGTGCACCGGCTGGACCAGGACACCAGCGGGCTCATGGTCGTGGCCCGCGACGATGCCACGCACGTGGCGCTGGCCCGCCAGTTTGCCGCGCGGGAAGTGCTCAAGATTTACCACGCCCTGCTCTGTGGCGTACTGGAGCGGGAGGCAGGTGACATCCGCGCCGCAATTGCTCGCCATCCCACCCATCGCAAAGTGATGACGGTGCGGGAAGGCGGGCGGCCGGCGCACACCAGTTACCGGGTGTTGGCCCGGTGGCGCGCGGCCACGCTGGTGGAAGCCCGTTTGCACACCGGGCGCACCCACCAGGTCCGCGTGCACTTCAAACACCTGGGCTACCCGCTGGTGGGCGATCCGGTGTACGGCGCGCGGGCCAACGCCCGGCTGGCGGAGGAAACCGGGGTGCGGGCGCCGCGCCAGATGCTGCATGCGCGACGCTTGGGATTCACGCATCCCGCCAGCGGCGAGCCCTTGGAATTCGAGGCGCCCTGGCCGGCCGATTTCGCCGCGGTGGTGGAGGCGCTGCGCCGCTCGACGCCGGAACCGGTGGCGTAATGCGACGGCCGGTGGCGGCCGCAAAAAAAGCCCGGGGTTTCCCGGGCGCGGTGAGGTTGGCGACGCGGGTCCGCTCAGGCCAACTTCACCTTGAGCTTGCCGCCGTACACGGCGTGTTTGCCCAGCATCTGCTCGATGCGCAGGAGCTGGTTGTACTTGGCCAGGCGATCGCTACGGCTGAGGGAGCCGGTCTTGATCTGGCCGGCGTTGGTGGCTACGGCGATGTCGGCGATGGTGGCGTCCTCGGTTTCGCCCGAGCGGTGGCTGATGACCGCAGTGTAGCCGTGGCGGTGGGCCAGTTCCACGGTGTCGAGGGTCTCGGTAAGGGAACCGATCTGGTTGACCTTGACGAGGATCGAGTTGGCCACGCCCTGGTCAATGCCCTTCTGCAGGAACTTCACATTGGTCACGAACAGGTCGTCGCCCACCAGTTGGACCCGGTCGCCGAGCCGTTCGGTGAGTTTTTTCCAGGTGGCCCAGTCGCTTTCGCCGCAGCCGTCCTCGATGCTGATGATGGGATAGCGGGCGGCGAGGTCGGCCCACAACGCCACGAGCTGATCGCCGGTGAGTTTCTCTCCGGTGCTTTTCTTGAGGGTGTAAGTGCTGTTGCCGGAGTAGAATTCCGAGGCGGCCGGGTCCAGGGCGAGGCAAATCTGTTTGCCCGCCTTGTAACCGGCCTTTTTGATGGCCAGGAGAATGGCCTTCAGCGCTTCTTCCGCGCTCTTGAGGTTGGGAGCGAAGCCGCCCTCGTCGCCCACGGCGGTGCTGAGGCCCTTGTCCTTGAGCACTTTTTTGAGGGCGTGGAAAGTCTCGGTGATGGCGCGCAGGCCCTCGCTGAACGTGTCGAAGCCCACGGGCATGATCATGAACTCCTGGAAATCAATCGGCGCGTCCGAGTGGGCGCCGCCGTTGATGACATTGGCCATGGGCACGGGCAGGACCTTGGCATTGGGGCCGCCTAGGTACTTGAACAGGGGCTGGCCGAGGTAATTGGCGGCGGCCTTGGCGGTGGCCAGAGAGACGGCCAAGATGGCATTGGCGCCCAGCTTGGATTTCTTGAACCCGGTGCCGTCCAGCTTGAGCATCGCGTGGTCCACGGCGACCTGGTCCAGCGCATCCATCCCCGCCAGGGCGGGCAGGATTTTGTCGGTGACGTTTTTGACGGCCTTGGTGACGCCCTTGCCGCCGTAGCGTTTGGGGTCGCCGTCGCGCAGCTCCTGGGCCTCGTGCTCGCCGGTGCTGGCTCCGGAAGGAACGGCGGCCGTGCCCACTGCGCCGCTGGCGAGGCAGACGTCCACCTCCACCGTGGGATTGCCCCGGGAGTCGAGGATTTCGCGGGCCTTGATGTCAACAATGGTACTCATGTTATTCGGTTTCAGTTTCAGTAGCCAAAACGCAGAGCGAGTCTAGTCCACCCCCCGCGGGGCGGACAAGGACGGGATGCTGCGGGCGCAGACGCGGGGAGCGTCATTGCCGGTCGCCAAACCCGCCCGGGTCTCTCTGACCATCGTTCTTCGCAGAGCACTCGGTCCCGGACCGGTGCCGAACGCCGGTGCCGGACCGGTGAAGGTCCATTTCCGCAAGGGCAACCCCAAGTCCGCCTCCTGCCGCCGTACTGGTTGAAGCCGGACTGACGGGCGGACCGGGTCAACCCCGTCCCTTCACCCGACGGCATCCAAGCGCCCGGAACGGCGCCCGGAGTGCGTTTGCCGGATGGGGCGCCCCGGAACCGGCGGCTCCTCCCACCGCCTGGCGGTTACCGTGCCGCGGCGCGGGCCTCGTAGGTCTTCAGGTTGGCCCGGAGTTCCTGAAGCATCTCTGCATCGGTGCACAGCTCGATGGCCTTTTTTTGCTCGCGGATGGCTTCCTGCACCTTGCCGGAGTCGAACAGGGCCCGCGCGTAGGTGTCCACCACTGAAGCATCCTTGCCCTCGCAAGCGTCGTAAGCCGCCTTGGCAATCTGATACGCCAGGGGCACGTCGCGTTTCTTGACGTTTTCGTCGGTGAGCAAGGTCCAGGCGATTTCATTGAGCATCTGGTGATTCTTGGTCTGGATGGCCGCGAGCTTTTTGCCCAGGCCGGCCAGTTGGGCCTCCCGCGCGGGGCCGGTGGCCTCGCGCATGTAATCGGTGAAGAGCTTGTACGCGGTCATTTCGGACTTCATCGCGGCGAGGTCGAAGTCCTGCGGGGCCATCTCCTTGAGGGTTGTTTCCAGCTCGGCCAGTTTGGCCGCACCGGGATCCTCTGTGGCAAAGAAGGTCTGCTGGTACTCGCGCAGGGTCCGGACAAAGCGCATCCGCTGACGGATTTGTTCGGGGTCAAACTTCTGCCCGTCCTGGATGCCGCCCAACTCGCGGTCCAGCTCGACGAGTTCCTTTTCCAGGGCGGCGGCCCGGGCCTCGTCCCGGCCGGCGGAGACCAGTTGATAATATTCCTGCAGCTTGGCCTCGGCGGTGGCGCGTTTGCGCTCTTTGTCCAGGTCGAGCTTGCCGCTGAGCACGCGCTCGAGGGCCTGGTCCAGTCCGCCCATCGGGTGGCCGTGCCAGACCACGCGTCCGGCCTTGTCCACCACGAATGCATGTGGGATGCCGTTCTGGTCGTAAGCGCGCATGTAGCCCTCGGCAGTGGCGTTGTTGTCGTCAATCGCCACCACGTAGTCCATGTTCGCCCCCATCTTTTCCACGAAGGGCCTGACCACCGACGCTTGTTCATCGCTGATGCCCACGATGACCACATCGCGGTCCTTGTAGCGTTTGGCCAGTTCGGTGAGGTGGGGAATGCTGGTGCGGCAGGGCGGACACCAGGTGGCCCAGAATTCGACCACCACAATCTGTTTGCCCCGGGCGTCCGCGAGGTTGACCGGGCCGCCCTTGATCCATTCGGCAATCTTGAGCGGGGCGGCGGGGTCGCCGAGCTCGGCGGCGGTGACCGTCGTGGTCAGGTTTGTGGTGAGGGCCGCCCCGGCGGCCAGGCCGGCGGCGAGGAAACGGTTCAGTTTCATGGAACTTGGAGTCAAGGGCGGATGATTTGTTCAAACACGACGGCTTTAAGTTGGAGCAGCCCTGGTTTGTCGGCAAGTACGAAACCGCCCAGGGGGAAACGCTGGATGAGCGTTTTGCTCGCGAAGGATGGTTACCCGGGCGGGGTCAACCCCTTGGAGGGGACCGGTCGTGGCGCTCATTCCCTAGCCAGGCATGGACGGTTCCGCGGCCGCGGGAGCGGGGAGTTCAATCCCCTCTTCACCGGGTCGCCTCCCTGAGCCGGCGTCTCCCAAGCTGGGACTGTTTGCCCACGCGCGCCCAGGGGCTCACGGCCCACCGAACTTGAATTGCCCGGCACTGGCAGGGCGGGCTGTTCCCTCCCGCTTGGAATACCCGGCCGGGGTTGACAAATCGGCCCGCCCGCCCGGACGATTGGGGCATGGCCCTGGGTTTTGGCACCAGCGGGGTGCGCGGCCGGGTCTCGGAACTGACCGACCGGGAATGCGCCCTGTACGCCGGTGCGTTCTATCTCCACGCCCGCGCCCGCGGCAGTCCGCCGCGCGTGGTCCTGGCGGGCGATTTCCGCGAAAGCACCCCGCGCATCCTCCGGGCGGTGGCTTGGGCCATCCGCGCCGAGGGCGGTGAAACAGAGTTCTGCGGTTTCATTCCCACGCCCGCGCTTGCGGCCTACGCCATGCAGCGGGGGTGCGCAGGGGTCATGGTCACCGGCAGCCACATCCCCGAGGACCGCAACGGCATCAAGTTTTACCTGCCGCACGGCGAAATCCTGAAGGAGGACGAAGCCGCCATCACTGCGCGCCACGCGGCGCTCCGGGAAGCGTTCGCCCGCGACGCCGCCCGGGCTTCCGTCTTTGATGCTGAAGGCTGGTTCTGGCCGGAAACTCCCTCCGAAATCGGACCGGCCGACGCCGCGGCCCTCACCCGCTACGAGGAACGGTACCGCGGATTTTTCCCGCCCGGCTGTCTACGGGGCCGGCATCTGGTGCTCTATGAGCATTCTTCGGTGGCGCGGGACCTCCTCGCCCGGCTGCTGGAAGGCCTGGGCGCGCGCGTTACCCGCGTGGGACGGTCCGAACGGTTCATCCCCGTGGACACCGAGGCGGTGGCCAACCCTGAGGAGCTGGCCCGGTGGGTGCGCGGGGCGGAGGCCAACGCCCTGGTTTCGGCGGACGGCGACGGCGACCGCCCGCTGCTGGTGGATGAGACGGGCGCCATCGTGCCCGGCGACCGGTTGGGCATTCTCACGGCGGCGTATTTGCGCGCGGACGCCGTGGTGGCGCCGGTCAGTTGCTCCACCGCGCTGGAGTGGTGCGGTTGGTTTCCCCGCGTGAGGCGCACCCGCATTGGCTCGCCCTACGTGGTGGCGGGGCTGCAGGAGGCGCTGCGCGCCGGGGCGCGCCGGGCCGTGGGGTTCGAGGCCAACGGCGGTTTCCTCCTGGCCAGCGAGGTGCACGGGGAGGCGCCGGGCGCGCGGCTGACCCCGCTGCCCACGCGCGATGCCGTCCTGCCGTTGCTGGCCGTGCTGCATGCCGCGGGCAAACGCGCGCTGCGGCTTTCGCAACTGGTGCGAGAGCTGCCCGCGCGCTTCACCCACAGCGGCCTGATCCGGCCCGTGCCTGCCGAGCGCGGTCGCGCCCTGGTCGCGCGGCTGGAAACCGGCGGACGGGCGGCGGTGGCGACGCTGCTGGGGGGGGCCTTCGGCGAGCTGCAGACGGCGGACTTCACCGACGGGGCGCGGCTGACGTTTGCCAGCGGGGACATCGTGCATCTGCGGCCCTCGGGCAACGCGCCGGAGTTCCGCGTGTACACGGAGGCGGATTCTCCCGCGGCCGCGGCTCGCAACAACGAACGCGCGCGGGAGCTGGTGCGCCGCGCCCTAGATGAGCCCTCCCGGGCTGGAGGGTAACTCTGCCGGCCCGGGGCGTGAGCCTACTGCCCGCTTCATGCCGGCACCCGGGCCGGCACGCCCGGGCGGTAGTGACTGCAGCCGATCCGGTTCCGGATGTGCCGGCGCCGGATTTTCCTCAAGATTTTGGGCCTGTCGGGGACCGGTGCAATACAGTTAGGGATGGTGTCCGGCTCGCGGCGGAAAAACAAAGCGACCGGAGCGCCGGGCGACATTGGCGGGTCCTTGCGGCGTTCAAGTTTCCCACGGGCTTTCCTGTCGCGGACAAAGTTTCCAAGCCGGCGGTGGCGAAGAAATTTGCTCTCTTGGGAATTCGCTTCCACACTGCGCGCCATGATGAGATTTGCGGCCCGCCACGTTTTGGCGGTTGTCCAGTGCGCGGCTTTGGTCCACGGGGCGAATCCGATCACTTTGTTCGAGAACGTTTGTGTCTTCGACGGGCGGACGCCGCGCCTGTCGGAGCCGAAACAGGTGCTGGTGCGCGGCAACCGGATCGAGCGCGTCTCCGACCAGCCCCTTTCCGCCGACCGCCGCGCGGACACCATCGTCATCGCGGGCGGCGGCCGCACGTTGATGCCGGGGCTGATTGACGCGCACACGCACATCATGTTCGCCACGCTGCCGCAGGTGGCGCTGCTGACTTCGGACCTGGGTTTTGTCACCATCGCCGCGGCGCGGGCGGCGGAAGACGCCTTGCTGCACGGCTTCACGAGCTTTCGGGATCTAGGCGGGCCGGTGTTCGGCCTCAAGCGCGGAATCGACCAGGGCCTGACGCCCGGCCCGCGCATCTGGCCGGCGGGCGCGTTCGTTTCGCAGACCGGCGGCCACGGGGATTTCCGCCTGCCGACCGAATTTCCGGCCGCCTGCTGCGCCTTGAGCCACGGGGAACGCTTGGGCGGCACGGCGATCGCCGACGGCCCCGACCAGGTGCTCCGGCGCGTGCGCGAGCAACTCGCCCTCGGCGCCAGCCAGATCAAGCTCATGGCCGGCGGCGGCGCGTCCTCGCATTACGACCCGCTGGACGTGACGCAATACACCGCGCCCGAACTGCGCGCCGCCGTGGAGGCCGCGGAGAACTGGGGCACGTACGTGACCGTGCACGCCTACACGCCCCGGGCCATCTGCCAGGCCGTCGAGGCCGGCGTGAAATGCGTGGAGCACGCGCAGTTGATGGACGAGGATACGGCGCGGCTGCTGGCGGAGCGCGGCGTCTGGCTCTGTCTCCAAACCTTCACCCTCGACCGCCCGAGCGCGTTCCCCGAAGGCTCCCCCAACCGCCTCAAGCAGATCGAGGTGGCCCGGGGCACGGATAACGCCTATCGCTGGGCCAGGCGGTTCGGCATCAAGACCGCCTGGGGCTCGGACGTGCTCTTTGATACCGCCGTGGTCCGGGAGCAACTGCTCGCCCTCACCCGGCTGACCAACTGGTATTCCCCGGCCGAGGCGCTCATCATGGTCACTTCGGTCAACGCGGAACTCCTCGCGCAGTCCGGCCCCCGCAATCCCTATCCCGGCCGGCTCGGCGTGGTCGAGGAGGGTGCGCTGGCGGACCTGCTCCTGGTGGACGGCAACCCGCTCGAAGACCTCGCCATCCTCGCCGACCCCGAGCGGCGCTTGCTGGTGGTGATGAAGGACGGGCGGATTTACAAGAACATACCCGCGCCTCCCTGACCGGTGCCGGCCGGCAGCGCCAAGGGCCGAGCGGGGCTGAAGCTGGTAAGTCAGAGGGAGTAAAAATACCCCGCTTCTCAAGAGGGAAAAGCAGTCTTGCCCCGCGGTTAAGTTCAAAACCGGAGCAGATTCAGGTGGCAACCAATCGGACGACGAACCCCGGCCTCCGAGGGAACCCAATCGGCCAACCTTCCGGTCTGCCGGGGCCAGACGTTGGTCGAGTCCAAACGCTTCGAAGGCCCGGATCCCGACCGACCCCGCGCCGCGTCGCATTTCAGAATTTCAAATCGGGTGGGAAAGTTCCACGATGAGTGCATGCAACTCCCCGGCGCCATAGTCCGGTCGGCCAGTCACGGGCTGCTACCGTGGGCGGTGGGGTGCCTGCTGCTGGTCGGTCTGTGGTGCGGGGGAGGTTCGGCGGCGGAGGTCCGCTCCGGCGAGGGCGCGTGGCGCGAACTGCCCGGCGGCGCCCGGGTCCTGAGCCTGCGGCCCGAGGGCACCGGTCGCAGCGGCTTCACGCTGTTGCCGCCCGAGCGTACCGGCGTGTTCTTCACCAACCTGCTGTCCGAAGCGCGTCACCTCACCAACCAGATTCTGCCCAGCGGCTCGGGCGTGGCCGCCGGGGACGTGGATGGCGACGGCTGGTGCGACCTGTTCTTCGCCGGCCTGCGGGACTTCGGCGCTCGGCTCTATCGCAACCTGGGCGGCTGGCGCTTCGTGAACATGACCGCTGCGGCCGGCGTGGCCCTCTCGGGGCGGGATTGCACCGGCGCGGGGTTGGCCGACCTCGACGGCGACGGCGACCTGGACCTCATCGTCAACACCCTGGGCGCCGGCACGCACGTGTTTTTCAACGACGGCCGCGGGCGGTTCACGCCGGCTCCCCGCCCGCTCAATCCGGACCGCGGCGGCATGTCGCTGGCGCTGGCCGACGCGGATGGCGACGGGGACCTGGACCTCTACATCGCCAATTACCGCGTCACGACGCTCACGGACATGCCGGGCACGCGCTTCAGCGTGAAGATGATCAACGGCCAACCGCAGGTGGTGGCGGTGAACGGCCGCCCGCTGACCGACCCCGAGTGGACCAACCGGTTTGTGTTCAAGTTCGAGCTGGGCCCCGGCGGGCGCGGCAAGTTCGGCCGCGAGGAGCTGGGCGAACCGGATGCCTACTACCTCAACGACGGGCGCGGGCAGTTCACCCCGGCGCCCTTCACCGGCGGCCTGTTTCTGGATGAGCAAGGCCGGCCGCTGGCCGCGCCGTTCTTTGATTGGGGCCTGTCGGTGTTGTTTCGTGACGTCAACGACGACGGCGCACCTGATTTGTACCTCTGCAACGACTTCGGCACGCCGGACCGGTTCTGGCTCAACGACGGGACCGGGCGTTTTCGGCTGGCGCCCGCGCTCACCCTGCGGCAGACCTGTCTGGCCTCGATGGGCGTGGACGCGGGCGATCTGGACCGCGACGGGCATGACGACTTGCTGGTGCTCGACATGCTGGGCAGCACGCATCAGCGCCGGCTCACCCAGCGCAACATTCTCCGCGCCGAACTGGCGCCGGCGGGCGAGATGGCGGCACGCCCGCTCACCCCGCGCAACACGCTTCACTGGAATCGCGGGGACGGCACCTTCGCCGAGATTGCCCAGTTCGCGGGCCTCGAGGGCACCGATTGGTCGTGGCATCCCCTGCTGGTGGACGTGGACCTGGACGGCTACGAGGACGTGCTGGTGCCCAACGGCTTCGTGCGGGACAACATGAACCTCGACGCCATGCGCGCGATCGAAGCGGCGCGGGCCGGCCGCCGCCCGACCCCGCTCGAGGAACTGCATCTCCGCGCCTTGTTCCCGCCGCTTCACACACCCAACCTGGCGTTTCGCAACCTCGGCAACCTGAAGTTCGCCGAGTGCGGCCGCGACTGGGGTTTTGACCAGGCGGTCATCTCCCAGGGCGCCTGCCTGGCGGACCTCGACAATGACGGGGACCCGGACCTGGTCGTTAACAACCTGAACCACCCTGCCGGGCTATACCGCAACGATAGTTCCGCGCCGCGTCTGGCCGTGCGGCTGCGCGGTCTGCCCCCCAACACCGCCGGCGTGGGCGCGCGTCTCACGGTGCTCGGCGGGCCGGCGCCGCAGTCCCAACAGATCGTCGCCGGCGGGCGCTACTGCTCCAGCGACCAGCCTCAGCGCACCTTTGCCGCCGGCCCTGCCACTCGGCTCGAGGTGCGCGTGCGCTGGCGCAGCGGCCGCGAATCGGTCATTTCCAGCGTGCCGCCCAACTCTCTGCTGGAAATCTTTGAACCCGCTGACGCTCCGCCTCCCGTGCCGACACTTGCCGCGCCCTCGCCCTGGTTCGTGGACCTCTCCGAGGCGCTGGGGCACGCGCACACGGATGCGCCCTTCGATGATTTCCAACGCCAGCCGCTGCTGCCGCGCAAGCTCAGCCAACTCGGGCCCGGCGTGGCGTGGTGGGACCTGGACGGGGATGGCCGCGAGGACCTGGTGGTGGGCGGCGGTCGTGGCGGACGTCTGGCGGCTTTTCGCCACCTCGGACAGGGACGCTTCGAGCGTTTCACCGGTCCGCCGTGGGACACGCCGCTGGAACGGGACGCCACGGGCCTTGCCGGACTGGCGCCGGGCCGGCTGGCGGTCGGTTTTTCTAATTACGAGGACGGCGTCACCAACGGGCCGGGAGTGGTGGCGCTGGACGCGCGGGGCTTGAGCCCGCTGTGGCCTCTGACCAGCGCCAGCTTCGGACCCCTCGCGGTGGCGGACTTCGACGGCGATGGCCGCTTGGATCTTTTTGTAGGCGCCCGCGCGGTGGGCGGTCGCTGTCCGGAACCGGGCCGCTCGGGACTGCTGCGCCAGACCGGACGCGGGTTCGAGGAAGATTCCACCCACGCCGCGGAGCTGCCCGAAGCGTTGGTTAGCGGCGCGCTGTGGACCGACCTGACCGGCGACGGCTGGCCGGAGCTGGCGCTGGCCTGCGAGTGGGGACCGGTCCGCATT